>JABAOF010000394.1_pt1 | contig 42326 bp, 37 predicted proteins | sample 7062171 | NCBI WGS metagenome assembly JABAOF01 (sample SAMN14538628, study PRJNA623070) | marine sediment metagenome | biome: marine biome [ENVO:00000428]; feature: marine pelagic biome [ENVO:01000023]; material: deep marine sediment [ENVO:00002113] | place: India: Gulf of Khambhat ... | reverse complement strand
CCGGTCACGATCACCACACGAACCGCATCAGTCGCCTGGAGCAGACCGAGTGATTCCACGAACTCCCGCCGCACGGACGCGTTGAGGGCGTTGAGCTTGTCGGGGCGATTGATTGTCAGGGTCGCGACCGGAGGAGCGATGTCGACTAGGACGGTTTCTTGGTCGGCCATTCGTAGAACCCCTTCCCGGTTTTCTTCCCCAGCTCACCTGCCTGCACTTTGCGCCGCAGCACCTCGGGCGCAGCGTAATGAGCCCCCTTCAGCTCTCGGTGCAAATAATCGGCAATCGCAAGCCGTACGTCGAGCCCAACCAGATCACTCACCTTGAGGGGTCCCATCGGATGACCGTAGCCAAGCTCCATCGCCTTGTCGATGTCTTCGGCCGTCGCCACCCCAGCTTCCACCATGCGCATTGCCTCGAGCCCGAGCACCACGCCCAGGCGGGATGATGCGAACCCCGGGCTATCCTGCACCACGACGGGATGCTTCCCCATCTGGACCACCATGTGCTTGGCCCGCCCCAGGGTCGCCTCATCCGTTCCCCGGTGGACCACGAGCTCCACCAGCTTCATGATGTGCACCGGATTGAAGAAATGCATGCCCAGCACTCGGCCGGGCCGCTTGGTAGCTCCGGCGATCTGGGTGACTGAGAGTGACGACGTATTAGTCGCCAGAACGGCGTCGCTGGCGACTAGATCATCCAGCGTCGAGAAGAGCTGCCGCTTGGCCTCCAGGTCCTCGATGATCGCCTCGACCACGAAGTCGGCATCCCGTGCCGCCGTCTCGACGTCGGGAACGAGCGTGATACGGCCAAGTGCCGCCTCGGCCTCATCCGCCGTGAGCTTGCCGCGCTGGACTGCGCCCTCGAGGTTCGCTCTGACGCGCGCCAAAGCGGCATCGAGGGCCTCTGCCCGAGCATCCGTAACGACTGTGTCACAGCCGGCAATCGCCCCCACCTGGGCGATGCCGTGACCCATGGTACCTGCACCCACCACGGTCAAGCGTGTCATCCCACCACCCTCCTTCCCACGTCGGGCCTATTGGTGCAGAGAGCGTCCACTTCCATTTCAATGAGTAAGCGCATTCGCTCGGGCTCGTCCACCGTCCAGGCATACAGTTGGTAGCCGCGCTCATGCGCTCCCCGGACTAGATCGCGATCGATCAGTGATTCCTGCTGCCAGAGGACGGCGGCGCCGACTTGCTCGAGGGGGGCGAACGGCAGGATCGGATACGACGAAGACAGGATCCCGCCCGGGAGGGCAGGGCGTTGAGCATGCAGTCGCTGCACAATCCGATGATCGAATGAGTGCACCTGGTATCGTGCTGGATGCGGCCCGCGGTCCAACACATCCAGCAGCACGGCATCGTGCTCCGGCGCTAGGCTCTTCACCTCGACGAAGACGCTGAGGTCAGGTCCCATGACCCCGAGTGCCTGCGCCAATGTGGGTACCGGCTCCCCGTTGGAGAGCCGGTACCCAGTGAGATCTTGGTAGTCGACGGCGGCGATAAGGCGCGGGCCGGCAGCGGGGTCGTGGTGTACCACCGGCACGCCGTCGGCGGTCACATGAACGTCGAGCTCCACGCCATCCGCACCCATGGCGCTCGCGGCTCGAAACGCGGCCAGGGAATTTTCGACTTCATAGGCCGACGCGCCCCGATGGGCGATGACGAGGGTCAACTCTGCGGAAGGCTGCGCTCCTCGATCCAGCCTGGATTCTTGCATAGGTCGCGGACGGTCCGGTAGTCCTCCTCGTTGGGGAGCACCTCCGCTAGGTACGCCTTGTAGCGGTCGGCGCTCATCTCGTTGCCGTCGATATCATAGTGCTGGCGTGCATACTGCCCGATACGGCGGTTGAACTTGATGTCAGGAAGCTTGAGCCAGCGCTCGCGCTCCGGAACATACCGGTTCAACCTGTCGACCAACCGCTGGCACTCCTGACGGTACAGCTCCCGGGCGTGTTCGTTGAGGCGGCCCTTGTCCGCCTCCCTCGCGTTCTCCCGCTCGTCAAACCGGCCCTTGAGCCCCCAAACGTACGCCCAGTGGGCCGACGACGACTGATCGTTGCCGAACAGGTCGAACGCGGTGGGAATCCACTTGTTGAAGAACTTCTGGACCAGCTCGGGCTGGATGCGGCCGGCCTTGATGATCCGCATCAGGCCGTGGTTGCCCGTGCCGAGGTGGTAGCTCTCCTCCTTGAGCATGGGGCCCATGGAGCGCGCCAGCGGGTCGAACGCCGACGTGGACAGCATCTTCAGCTGGAACTTTCCGTCCCGGTCGATGAACTGGGTGTAGGTGAAGAAGTCGAGCCAATTGTCGACCAGCTCGTTGAAGCTGCCCAGCAAGCGCTCGCCTTCCTCCGCGCGGCGCTCCAACAGCTTCTGCGCCTCGCGGCGACCTTCGTCGCCGAAATGCTCGCACAGGAGATACGACATCTGCCAGCCGTGGCGCATCTCCTCGCACATGACCCGCATGATGGAGTACAGGTCGTAATCGCTGGGCGGATTGACCAGCAGGTTGCGCTGCTGTTCGACCGAGGCAAACTCCGTGTCACCCTGATACACGATCAGGTTCTGCAGCGTGTCACGAATACGCTGATCGGGAATGTGCATGATCGTCGGCCACTTCCGCTGACCTCTGTAGTGTCCGAACTCGATGGACTCCGCCTCCGGCGGCCCGAACAGCACACCGAACCTGAACTTGCGAAGCTCAGCGCGCTCGAGGCCGATCGAGTCCTGCCAGTAGTAGAAGTAGTCAGTCCAATCATCCCAGTTGCCGACTTTCCGCATAGCAGACTCCCGTCAGGTGCCGTGGAAGGTTGGGGCGCGCTTGTCGAGAAACGCTCGAAGTCCTTCTGATGCGTCGTTGCTTCGGAAACACTGGAGCTGGTGCTCGAGCTCGATCTCGAGCATCTCCGACAGTTGCCGACCACCGCTCTCATAGACGGCCTGCTTCGCCAACGCCAGGGCGATAGGCGGCTTCTCCGCCAGCATCCGGGCGAACGCCTCGGTCTCGGCGGTGAGCTCGTCGTGCGGCACTACCCGATTGAACAGCCCGAGCCGATGAGCCTCGTGGGCGTCCACCATCTCGGCAGTGAAGACCAGCTCCAGGGCCTTGGACGGACCCACCAGCCGAGGCAGGAAGTACATCCCACCCCAGTCGGGGTGGAGGCCGATCCGGTTGAACGTCTGGCCGATGGAGGCCCGATCGGACGCGATCCGCACGTCGCACGCGAGAGCCAGATTGGCACCGCCGCCCGCTGCTGGCCCATTCACGCTGGCAATCACCGGTTTGGGAACGGATCGGATCGTCGTCACCACCTGCCGACCGGCCTCGACCAGCCCCTCGGCTGCCTCCCAGTCCTCGCTCTCGAGCACCTCGCGCATGTAAGCGACATCCGCGCCGGCACAGAAGGCGCGTCCCGCGCCTGTGATGACGACGACGCGGATGTCATCACTATCGGCTACCTGTCGCACCGCCGTGGCAAGCTCCTGCCGCATCAACCCAGCGAAGGCGTTCAGCTTTTCAGGCCGGTTGAGCGTGATGGTGCCCAGCCCGTTGTGTCTGGAGACGAGGACGTGCTGGAAGCCGCTCACAACCGCTCCACCACCAGGGCGATCCCTTGGCCGACGCCGATACACATGGTGGCGAGGCCGTACCGGCCACCGGTTCGCCGCAGGGCGTGCACCAGCGTGGTCAGGATCTTCCCCCCAGTGGCACCGAGGGGATGTCCCAGGGCAATGGCGCCACCGTAGATGTTCACGCGGGCGGGATCGAGATCGAGCTCCCGAATGCAGGCAATGGCCTGCGCAGCAAACGCCTCGTTGAGCTCCACCAGATCGAGATCATGTACCGAGATCCCGGCTCGTCGCAGCACCGTCCGGGTGGCCGGTACAGGGCCTAAACCCATCCATGATGGTTCGACACCAGCCACGGCCGTCGCAACCACCCGCGCCAGGGGCTCGGCACCGCCCAACCCGTGCGGGGTGGGACCCATAACCAGCAGTGCTGCAGCACCGTCGTTGATCCCGCTGGAGTTGCCAGCCGTTACCGACCCGCCCTTCAGAAATGCCGGCTTGAGCGTTCCCAGCTTGTCGAGGGTGACATCGGGCCTCGGGTGCTCGTCCGTGTCTACGGTTACGGTCTGCTTCCCATGCCGCACGCACACCGGTACGATCTCCTCCTGGAACGAGAGCTGCTCGAGCGCTGCCTTCGCCCGTTGCTGACTCTCGAACGCGAACTCGTCCTGCTCATCGCGGCTGATGTCGTACCGCTTGGCAACCAGCTCGGCGGTCGCTCCTAGGGGGATGGTCCACTCGGCAGGCATGTCGGGATTCACGAACCGCCACCCGACGGTGCTATCGGCCATGTCCGGCGGGCGCCGATCCCAGGTGGTGCTGCGCTTGAGCATCACGTACGGCGCCCGGGTCATGCTCTCGACGCCGCCCGCCACGAAGGCATCACCCTCTTCCGCCTTGATGGCCTGGGCGGCGCTGGCCACCGCCTGGAGGCCGGAACCACACAGGCGGTTCACCGTCTGTCCCGGGACTTCAACGGGGAATCCCGCCAGCAGGGCAGCCATCCGGGCCACGTTCCGGTTGTCCTCACCAGCCTGATTGGCGCACCCCAGGATGACATCGTCCAGCTTGGCCGGATCGAATCCCACGCGCTCCACCGCCGCTTTCACGACCAGCCCAGCCAGATCGTCGGGCCGAACCTCCGCCAACGCTCCACCATGGCGACCCACTGGCGTGCGGACGGCTGAGCAGATGAACGCATCTCTCATTCTGGCAGCCTCCCCTCCGCCGCCGCCGGATCGGCGAGCAAAGGGAGGTGGGAGGAGGGAGGAGGATGCTCCCAGTGCCCGGAGGCCCACCCATTCGTCAGCGGATCCTCCTTCCCCCTCCATCCTCCCCCGCAACCGCGGTTCGCCGGCCGAGCAGAGCGACGACGCGTTCCGTCCTTCTGTCGTTCCCTCGTTCCGTCGTTCCGGCGACCCGCCGAACCGCCGATCATTGCAGCCCCATCCACACGGTCTTCGCCTCGGTGTAGCCGTGCAGGGCTTCGCGGCCGAGATCCCGCCCAAACCCGCTGTCCTTGAAGCCACCGAACGGCGCCGCGGCGTCGTACAGGTTGTAGGTGTTGACCCAGACGGTACCCGCCCGGATGCCTCGGGCGGCCTCAAAGGCCTTCTGGATATCCCTCGTCCAAATCCCCGCCGCGAGGCCGTACACGGTCTGGTTGGCCAGTTGCACGCCCTCCTCCAGGCCGTCGAAGGTGATGACAGAGAGCACAGGTCCGAAGATCTCCTCGTCCACGATCCGCATGCCGGGGCGAGCATCGTCGAACACGGTGGCCTCGATGAAATAGCCCTTGCCGTTCACCGTTGTGGCATTCCCGCCCGCAACCAGTGTCGCCTCCCCCTTTCCAGCCTCGATGTAGGAGAGGACCGCGTCCTGTTGCTGCTTGGACGCGATTGCTCCCAGGCGGGTGTTGCTGTCGAAGGGATCACCGGGAACCAGTTTCCTAGCTCGAGCGGCGAGCTGCTCGATCACCTGGTCGTGCACCGATTTCTCCACCAGTAGTCGCGAGCCCGCGGCGCACACCTCTCCCTTCCCGTAGAAGATGCCGCTCTGCGCGCCGCGAACCGCCGACTTGAGATCCGCGTCGGCGAAGATGATGTTGGGACTCTTGCCGCCGAGCTCGAGAGTCACGCGTTTCAGCGTGTCCGCCGCTTGCCGCATGATCTCCTTCCCCACGGCGGTGGAGCCCGTGAAGGCGATCTTGTCGACGTCGGGATGCCTGACCAGCATCGCGCCGGTGGTGGAGCCTCCGCCCGTAATCACGTTGAAAGCCCCCGGGGGGAATCCCGCTTCCTCCATGATCTCCGCCATTGCAAGGGCCGTGAGCGGAGTCTCCGACGCCGGCTTGAGCACCACAGTGCACCCGGCCGCGAGGGCTGGGGCGAACTTCCAGCTCGCCAGATTGAGGGGGAAGTTCCACGGAACGATGGCGGCCACGACCCCGACGGGCTCTCGAGTCGTGTACACGAAATCGGTACCATCCACGGGTATCACGGACCCTGCCACCTTGTCCGCCCAGCCGGCGTAGTACTGCAGGACTTGCACCGTCATGGCGGCATCGATCTTCGACTCGAAGAGCGGCTTGCCGTTTTGGCGCGACTCCAGCTCAGCCATCTCATTGCGTCGGGCGGCAAGCAGCTCACCGGCACGGTGGAGCAGGGCACCGCGGCGGCGGGGTGAGAGCGCCCTCCACTCGTCGCTCTCGAAGCAGCTCCGGGCGGCGGCCACGGCGGCGTTGACATCGGTTTCCTCGGCCACCGCCACGCAGGCTAGGACCTCCTCGGTCGCCGGGTTAATGACCTCGAGCGTCGCCCCCGAGGCAGGCCGGCGCCACTCGTTGTTGATGTAGAGCCCGGTCCGCACTACTCGCCCTTGAACTGCGCCATGCGTTTCTCGACGTAGGCCGCCAGCCCTTCCTTGGCGTCGTCGCTCTGGAACAGGAGCTGCTGCAGCTCACGCTCGATGGCCAACCCACTCTCGAAGGGAACCTCCAGACCGGAGCAGACGGCCCGCTTGATATGGCCCACGGCCCTGGCCGCCTTGTTGGGCGTGCAGAACTGCTTCGCGTACATCACCACTTGATCCCAAAAGCTGTCCTTGGGAAACACGTCGTTGACCAGACCCATCTCCTGGGCCTTCTCGAACGAGAACGTCTCGCCCTTCATCATCATCTCCATCGCCCTGGCCTTGCCGACGAGCCGGGACAGGCGCTGGGTACCCCCCGTTCCCGGTAGCACGCCGAGGTTGACCTCCGGGAGGCCGATCTTGCCGGCGTCCTTGCAGGCGAGCCGGATGTCGCAGGCCATCGCGATCTCGAGACCACCGCCCACCGTGTGCCCGTTCAGCGCTGCAATCACGAGCTTTGGCGTGTGCTCCAGCCGGTTGAGGGTCTCATTGGCGTGGAGACAGAAGTAGTACTTGAAGCGCGGCGTGACGTCATTGAGCATCCTGATGTTCGCGCCTGCGGAGAAGAACTTGCTCCCCGTGCCGCGGAGGATGATGACCTGGACGCTGTCATCCATCCGTGCCTGGAGGATGCGATCGTCCAGCTGACGCATCATCTCGTAGGTGTAGGTGTTGGCCGGGGGATCGCTCAGCTCCATGATTGCCAAGCCATCCTCCACGCGATACTCGACCAGCGTATCCGTGCGCGTTTCCATTTGCTCAGTTGCCGTGGTTGCCATTGAACGTCATCCTCCGTGGGGGACCGAGGTTACTGAAGGCGCCACACCGTGCAGGAAGATCTCTGCGAACTGCCGGGCCAGCGCCTCGGGAGGTATCGGCCCGCTTGGGTCGTACCAGGTATAGATCCAGTTCATCATGCCGAACAGCGCATATGCCGTGACTCGTGGATCTCGGCTCTCCCGGGTCTCGGGGTCCGCCTCCTCCAGCAAGCCGACGAGCAGGCTCACGTACCGCCGCTTTAGTTGGTTGGTTGTCCGCCGCCCCTCCGCACTCAAGCTGTCGGCCTCGTGGGAGATCACCTTCATCTCCGCCATGTGATCCGCGAAGAAGCCGACATGGTGCTGAATGAACCGTTGAAGCCGCTCCATCGGTTCCGTGGCCGCTGCCACCGCCTGCTGAGCCCCGTCCAGGACGCGGGTGAAGCACCGCTCCTGGATCAACTGGAGCAGCTCGTCCTTACCGCGGACGTAGTAGTACATGCCCGCCAGGCTCATGCCGGTGGCCCGGGAAAGCTCCCGCATGGTGGTAGGGTGGTATCCCTTGGCAGCAAACACCCCCGCTGCTACAGAGAGCAGCCGCTCCAGGCGTTCGTCGTGGTGTCGAGTGGCCATTCGAACGTTCGTTCGAAAACCTATGGGATATGTCGGGTTTCGTCAATGGCTGCCCACGGCCCGACCCCACTCCCGGCGGCAGCGCAACCACGACACGCCCCATCCAGGCTCAGGAGCGGCAGAGGCGGCAGGAGCAGCACTGCCGCTACTCCCGCCGGGGCAGGCGGGAGGGGAAGGGCTGCCGCCCTGGCAGGGCTAGGTGGGTGGTCGAGGGCTGCCGCCAGGGTGGGGTCGGAGGGGGCAGCTGCCCCAGTGGGGACCGGGTGGCGGTAGGGCGTTAACTTTGCCCCCCGTGGACCGTCCAACAGATGTGACAGTGCCTGATGCGCACCAGGGCCCTAGCGATGAGGAGCTCATCGGCTGGTGGCGCCAAGGCCACGAGGCGGCGGCAGCGGAACTGGTGCGGCGGCATACGCACGCCTTGGCTCGGTACCTGAGCGCCGCCGGCGCGCGGGAGGATCTGGAGGATCTGGTTCAGGAAGCCTTCTTCCGGGCATTCCGCCGGATCGAGAGCTTTCGGGGTGCCGCGAGCTTCCGAACCTGGCTTCTGGCCATCGGCTCGAACGCCCTGACAGACATGCGGCGCCGTCGCCGACGGCGGACTGTGCTGCCGCTGGAGGAGCGGGAAATCCCGGACGATCGCGCCGACCCTCACGCACAGGCGGTGGAGCGCGACCTGGTGGCCCGGCTGGAGGAAGCGGTACAGCAGCTTCCGCCGCTCCAGCGGGACGTGTTCCTGCTCCGCGCCCAACAGGGAGCCGAGTACGAAGACATTGCGGCGGCACTGGACACCACGGTGGGAGCAGCGAGGGTGCATTATCACCATGCGGTGAAGCGGTTGAAGGCCGTTCTGGGATAGTGCGGGGAGGTTGGGGCTTGCTACCTGCTAATTGCCAACTGCTAATTGCTTGCTGAAGGCTGAAGGCTGAGAGCTAATGGGTTCAAGTGAAGAGCAACTCGAACGACTAGCGGCTCAGTTGGGACGGGACGCGGCCGCGGAGATCGATCCCGAGGCCATGGCCGAGGCAGTCGTCAGCCGCCTCAAGACGGAGCCCGTGCGGGTGGTGTGGTGGCGCCGGGCTGGCGCCCTCCAGACCGTGGCGGCAGCGGTGATCGTTCTGGCCGTGGCGCTGGGGATCCGGGAGGTAGTGGGCCCCTCATCGTCGGAGCCGCAAGATTTCTTCGTACCGCTGGAGCTTGAAGAGCTGGCCGAGGCTGAGCTTGCCGAAGTCCTCGACTCGTTGGAGTACGAGGCCCCGGTCTCCGAGCTGGTACCTGCTGGGCTGAGTGGGCTCAGTGAAGCTGAGCTCGACGAGCTCCTCGTGTCGATGGAGGGATGATGCGAAGCCTCGTGATGTCCACCGTGTTACTGGTGTTTGCCGTGGGGCCGCTGCTGGGGCAGGATCCGGCGGTGCGACGCCGGCTGCAGCAACAGGTCGTCGAGCGGTTCATGACGAACTATCGGGTGCAGGTAGCACTCACGGAGGAACAGTACGTGCGGTTTCAGGAGGTCACGCAGCGCTCGTTCCGGGCGCGGGCCGAGTTCGAGCAGCGGGAACGGCGCATTTGGGTGGCACTGCAGGGCCAGATGCGTCCTGGCGTCGCGGCAGACCCTGACAGTCTCAACACCCTCATGGACGCGCTGATTCAGGTCCAGGCCGACCGGGTGGAACAGGCGCGGACGGAACAGGCGGAGTACGCCGAGTTCCTCACCCCGGTGCAGCGGGCGCAGCTCACGCTCTCTTGGCGGCGGCTCCAGGGCCAGATTGAGCAGGTACGCCAGCGGATGCGGGGTCGGCGGCCCCCGGGAATGTGAGTGTTACCGGTCGCGGCCTTTCTTTGCCAGCCGGAACAGAATCGGCATCTCTAGCGACGCCCGCACAGGCTCTCCCGCGACGCGCCCGGGCCGGAACTGGCAGTTGAGGATCATCTCCCTGGCCGGTGCCTGAAACTCCGGGTTGGTGGCAGAGACCACAGCCACCGAGCCTTCCTCAACCCGTCCAGTGGTATCCACGATGAATCTCAGGGTGACCGATCCCTCGATGCCGGCCTGGCGCAAGTTGGCGGGGTAGGGAGGGAGCGGGCAGCGCAGCCGCTCGACGGGCTGGTCTAGCTCCTGCTTGGGGAACACGCGCTGCTGTGGCGCTCCGGCGAGCCTTGCTCGACGGGCGGTGGGGGCAAGTCGCATGGAACACGCGGACGCCCTGCGGGGCTTTGATCGCCTTCAGTGGCTGGTTGCCCGGGGGTAGAGGATTCACCTGGGCGGCCAGGTGGCGTTCGAACGCGACCTGAAACCACCCCTGCCGATACGTCGCAACTGCTTTGGGGTCGGTGAGTGCTACTCCCTTGGCTTCGAGGGTCTGTTCAGCGTGGTCTGGTCGGCCGTCGGCGCAGTCGATCGCTGGCCGAGGACCCTGGTTGCAAGCTGGATGTAGGTCTCGCTCAGCTCAGCTGAACGCTCTTTGAAGCCCTGCACGGTAAGAGGGCTTTCGCACTTGAGATAGCTTAGGGAGAAGATGTGATAGAGACTGTTGTACAGCTCCATGAACCGCTCTTTCTGCAGGGTCGTCGGGGTCACCGCATGTTGAAGATCGAAGTAGTCCCAGTTCGGGCGGCCGTTGGGCTGTAGGTCGAGAATCTCATCGTAGGTCGTCCCTGTCCCCGGAATAGGAGTCAGAATGGTGAAAGAGGGATAGTCCACCTCGTTTTGTCTGATGAAGTTGACGAGTTCCGTGAAGTGCTTCTCGGTGTAATTGGGATTGATGATGAAGTTGCAGAAGACGCTGATACCAATGTCGCGCGCCGCCTTCAGGCCCTGCACGATCTGTTGGCGGTGGTAGCGCTTGTTGTAGTCCTCCAGCTCGTGATCGAATACGGTCTCGATTCCGAACAACAGACGGCGCAAGCCAAGCCTCTTCCACTGCTTCATCAGCTCAAGGTCCTTGAGCAGCGTGTCGATGCGGCAATAGGCAAAGTACTCCTTGTCCACGTCGGCCTGTTCGATGGCGTCGGCGAGAGCCTTCATGCGACGCGGGTCCACGAAAGGCTCGTCGTCGACCAGGAACACGTAACGCTCCGGAATCGACTTCAACTCGTCGACCACTGCCTCGATATCCCGCTTGTAGTAGCGACCTTCCATGATCCGCCAGAGTGAGCAGAACGTGCACCGATAGGGACAGCCGACAGTGGTGCGCATCAGGGCAATCGGCTTCATCCAGTCGATGAAGTAGCTGTCACGGTCGTTGAGGGCCAGCGTTCGGTCGGGCGGGGGAATCGTGTTGATGTCAAAGGGCCGGGTGTCGCCGCCGTAAACGAAGCCGCCGTTCACTCGCGCCCAGACGCCCGCGACGTTCTGCACTGGCTCGTCTCGCTCCAAGAGCGCGAGAATTTGGCGGAACGGACCGACCCCCTCCCCGATGACCACGTAGTCGATCTGCGGCTCCATGAAATCGACGGGCTCCAGCGTCGCGTGGTGACCGCCGACGACCGTCCGGCAATCGGGAACAAGCTGCTTGACGATCTTGCAGACCTCGAGGTTCCTCAGAACGTGCATCGAGTAGCCCGTGACGCCGACCACATCCGGCTTCAGCTCGCGAAGCGTGTGCTCCAAGTCCTCGATGTGCAGCCGGAGGTCGAGGAGTTTCACCTCATGGCCGTCGAGTCCGGCGCCCGCGCCGATGTATTCGAGCGCGATCGGCTCAGCGATGGCACCCATGTCGCCCCAGGCAATGATCTCCTTCTTGGCATTGGGGTAGATCAGCAAGACTCGCATGGCGCTGTTTCCTTTCCTGAGGACCGGCGGCGGAAACGGGACAGGGTGCGCGGAATCGGGTTGAGTTAGCCAAACTAGCTCCTGCTTCGCGTTCGAGGCAAGCGAATACCCTCGTTTCGGTGCCCGAGCTGGCACAGCCTCTTGGTGGTCCTCCGGCCCTTGACATGGATTGGACCAGGGCGCATTTCTATCATCGCAAAAGGGACTCGACTCCCGGATGTGCCGCTCCGCCAATCGCGAATCACATCTTAAGGAGCACACCATGGCCGACATTTCCACCAAGAAGTTCCTCGAGGCCTATGGCGCCTTCCTCGTCCAGAGCTGGGGTCAGCCACCGCTCAAGAAGGCCTTCAAGGCAGACCCCGCGAAGGTACTGAAGGAGTTTGGCCTTGACGCCGAGGGCGCCGAGATCATGGTTGAGCCGCCGGACCCGACGGTCGGGCCCGAGGTCGCGACGGCGGAGAGCGCTGCCCGGTTGTGGAACGAGGGAAAGAAGGCTGGGAAGATACGCTTTATCTATCCGGAGCAGCCCCCGACCCAGATGGAGGCGATGGAGCTCAGCGACGATCAGCTCGAGGCTGTTGCCGGTGGATGGAGCATCGGTAGCTGCTGCTGTTCTCCTTGCTGCTGCTGCTAGGGTCCAGCTACAACTGACGTAGCCCCCTCGAAGAGCTTCGTTGCGGAGGCTTCGGGGGGGTGCGTCTCCTACAGTACAGGGCGGCCACCGTACCACGAGGCAGCCTAGGAATCTGTATGCTCTCCCGTCCCAGATTCAGGGCTTCCCTCGAGGTCGTGCCGGTGGGCTCCCGCCTCCTCTTCCTGCTGGACGAACACCGGCAGGTCGTCTTGGAAGGTCACATCTACCCGCGCCTGGCTCCGCTGCTCGACGGCCTGAACTCGGTGGCCGACATCGCGGAGAAGGCCGGTGACCAGCTGTCACTACACGAGACTCTGTTCGCGGTCGCTGAGCTGGAAAGGCGCGGCTACCTCATCGAGTCAGCCGGCTCGCCCGGCCCGGACGCCGCGTTCCGGGAATACTTCGCCCCTCCAGCCGGCCGCCCGGCTGCGGCTCTCGGTACGGTTCGCGTCGCAGTGCGATCGGTCGGCGGAGTTCCGCCCCATCCCATGCGCGACCTGCTGGACGCGAATGGGCTGGTCGTTGACGACGCCGGCGACTTTCTGGTTGTCGTGACAGACGACTATCTCAGACCAGAGCTTGAGACGCTCAACCGAGAGGCCCTGGAGGCTGTGCACCCATGGATGCTGGTCAAACCTGGGGGGATGATCCCGTGGGTCGGACCGATCTTCGTACCGGGACGCACCGGGTGCTGGTGCTGCCTGGCACAGCGCCTTCGTGCGAACCGCCAAATGGAGAGATACATCCTCGACCGGCGCGAGAGCGCGGAACCGCTCATCACGGCGCGGGCCTGGCTTCCCGCCTCGGTGGAGCTCGGGTTGAATCTCGCTGCGACGGAGATCGTGAAGTGGATCCTGACTGCCCAACCAGGCAATCTTGAGGGAAGCATGGTCACCCTCGACCTGCTGACCAACGAGACGCGACTGCATACGCTCACCAAACGTCCCCAGTGTCGCCGATGCGGCGATCGGTCGCTCTGCCAGAATGTCGCTGCCACGCCGATAACGCTCTCGAGCCAGATAAAGCGCTTCAGGTCCGACGGCGGACATAGGATCCTGACCCCGCAGGAAACGTTCGATCGCTACAAACATCACGTCAGCCCCGTGCTCGGTGCGGTCACCGATCTTCGGCCAGCACTCGGATCACACCATCGCCTGACTCATAACTATGTCGCTGGTCATAATTTCTCCATGGGCGTGGAGAGCGTCGTCTTTCTACGCGAGAGCGTTCGAGGCATGAGCGGCGGCAAGGGAACCACCGAGATTCAGGCGAAAGTCAGCGGTCTGTGCGAGGCGATCGAACGTTATTGTGGCGTCTACTGGGGCGAAGAGCACTCGATTCGCGGTGCCTACGATCGGATGAAGCCAGAGGCCATCCATCCCAACGAGTGCATGGGTTTCAGCGACGCGCAATACCGCGCGCGCGCGCGCTGGAACGCCTCCCAACCGAAATCGCGGTGCGTGCTCATCCCTCGTCCCTTCGACCCGAAGCTCGAAGTCGAGTGGTCGCCGCTGTGGTCCCTGACGAACCAGGAGTATCGCTACCTCCCATCAGCCTACTGCTACTATGGTCACCCCGAATTCAGCGCTCGATGGTGCAGCCCCGACTCCAATGGGTGCGCGGCTGGCAACACACCTGAGGAGGCCATCCTCCAGGGTTTCATGGAGCTCGTAGAGCGCGATCATGTGGCACTCTGGTGGTACAACCGGGTCCGGCGACGGGGTGTGGATCTGGCAAGCTTCGGCCTTCCCTATCTCGATCAGATCGTGGACCACTACGCCGAGATCCAGCGCGACATCTGGATACTCGATATCACAGGTGATCTGGGCATCTCCACCTTTGCGTGCATTTCGCGGCGGACCGATCGACCTCATGAGGACATTCTCTTGGGCTTCGGTGCGCACTTCGATCCGAAGGTAGCGATTCTTCGGTCAATCACTGAGGTGAACCAGTTTCTGCCGTCGGTTGCCCTGGCAAACCGTGATGGATCGACGCACTACCTATTCGCCGATGAATTGGCTCGGGACTGGTGGATGAGGGCAAGGATCGAAGACCTGGACTACCTCGTTCCTGACCCGAAGGTGTCTCCTGCGAGACTCGCTGATTTCGACGATCCATCGAGTGACGATCTCCTCGCCGATATCCAGATCGGTATTGAGCGGGCCCGGCAGCACGGTCTCGAGGTGCTCGTCCTCGATCAGACCCGGCCCGACATCGGCCTCGCCGTCGTCAAGGTGGTCGTGCCCGGATTGTGTCATTTCTGGCGCAGGCTAGGGCCTCGGCGGCTGTACGAAGTGCCTGTCAAGATGGGGTGGCTCGACAACCCCTTGGAGGAGGATCAGCTCAATCCCTTCACTGTCTTCTTCTGAGCCAGCGATGCGAGAACGACCAAGCGCCCCATGTTCGTCAAGCCGCGGTTGAAGCAGTCCTACAAGGTCGAGGTCATCGAACCCGACCTGGTATTCCTATTGAGTGAGCATACGCAACTCGTCTTCGAGGGCCGACCCTATGCTCTTCTGACGCCCTTGCTCGACGGTCGGCACACGCTCGCTGATGTCGTGCGTGACGTGGTTGGGGAGGTGTCACCAGGCGAGATCTATGCTGCCCTTGTTGACCTGGAGCGGAAGGGCTGCCTCCTCGAAGCCGACGGGGAATCCGCGTTGCCGTATCGGGCATTCTGGGACTATCTCGACAGCAACCCGGCCACGGTTGCTGCACGCTTGCAGGACACGGGCCTGTCTGTCCGAACGGTGGGAAACGTTGACCCCGAGGCGCTGCAAACAGCGCTGGCGAAGGCGGGGCTGACCGTGAGGTCGGACGGTGGCATCGTTGTGGTCGCCACGGACGACTACCTCCACTCCGACCTCGACGTCGTCAACCGGGAATCCCTGGTGACGGGAAGTCCATGGCTGCTGGTAAAGCCGGTCGGTGCCGTCGTGTGGGTCGGACCGATGTTCCGCCCACAAGAGACGGGTTGCTGGAAATGCTTGGAGCACCGACTGAGAGTGAATCGACAGGTTGAGCACTTCATTCGCAGTCGCCTCGACCGCGAGGTCTCGCTGACGACATCGAAAGCCAGGCTCCCGTCCACTGTCCAGGCGGCAATGCTCATCACCGCAGTGGAACTTGCCAAGTCCATCGCCACCGATGGGCGGTTCGGCGTTGTGGGAAAGGTCCTCACGTTGGACCTGGTCTCGCTCGAGATGAGGGAACATGTGTTGGTCCGGCGGCCGCAATGTCAGGCGTGCGGTCGCGGTGGACCGCGAGCCGTCGAGCCGGCGCCGATCGCGCTTAGACGGGTTCCTAAGCGCCCCTCTGTTGATCTCGAACAGCGAACTGCTTCGGTGGAAGAAGTGTACGATCGCTTGAGACATCACATTAGCCCGATCACCGGAATCGTGACGTCCCTGACCTCGACAGAACACGACGATGCCGGTCCAACGCACAATTATGTGGCGGGACACTACTTTCCGATGACCTCGGACGACATGAGGGTGCTGCTCGTGAACCTCTTCCTCCGCAGTGGTGGGAAAGGCGCCACCGACGTCCAAGCACGAACCAGCGCCCTGTGTGAGGCCCTTGAACGCTACTCAGGCATTGCTTGGGGTGACGAGAAGAAGGTACGCGGAAGCTATCGATCACTCAGTGCCGATGCGATTCACGTCCGGGATCTTGCCTTGTTCAGCGACGAGCAATACCGAAATCGTGAGAATCTCGAGAAGATCTCGAGTCAGCGGGAGGAGATACCTGCGGAACTGGACGATGACGCCGAGATTGCCTGGACGCCCGCCTGGTCGCTCACTAATGCGAGATTCAAGCTCTTACCGACGGCCTACTGCTACTATGGTTTTCGGGATCCAACACATTTCTTCACGCTTTGTGACAGCAACGGGTGCGCGTCGGGCAACACGCTTGAGGAAGCGATTCTGCAAGGATTCCTTGAGCTCGTTGAGCGAGACAGTGTGGCCCTGTGGTGGTATTCACGAGTCAAGCGGCCCGCGGTCGATGCTGACAGCCTTGATCTTCCGTACTGGAACAGGATGAAGCTCTACTATCGCCGCTCGCTGAACCGGGAGATCCACGTCTTGGACATTACGGCCGACCTGAGAATCCCGACGTTTGGGGTCATATCTCGACGGCTGGACGGGCACGTGGAGGACATCATCGTCGGATTTGGGGCACATTTTGACCCCAGAATCGCGCTGCTCAGGGCCCTACGGGAATCCAACCAGTACCTGCCGGCACTGCGCGAAAATGCCGAAGATGGCACTACCATGTATCGGCTGTTCGACGAGGCGACGATCCATTGGTGGCAGCACGCGACACTGGACAACCAGCCGTATCTGGTGCCCGATGCAGCAGTCCCACCTCGATGCCGGTCCGACTTCGGCAACCTCGCAACCGACGATGTCTCGGAGGATATTCGGAGCTGTGTGCGGCTGGCGGCCGCGCGCGGACTTGAGGTCCTGGTGCTCGACCAGACCCGTCCCGATATCGGACTGCCCGTCGCGAGGGTCGTTGTACCGGGTATGCGTCACTTCTGGCGTCGGCTTGCACCAGGTCGGTTGTACGACGTACCTGTGGAACTGGGATGGCTCCCACGTCCCCTGACTGAGAGCGAGATGAACCCGATCGCGTGCTTTGTGTGAGAGGGGGATCGCAGCCGATTGTGGCCGCGCGGTGTGGTGGGAAGGAACTGTTCCCTCGGTCGGCCGCGAGCGGGCTTTGAAAGGAATCTGGGAATTATGGACACGCTGATTCGCTTGTATTTCATCGACGGTGTTTCGCTGGTTGACGAAGGCGTCGACGGGGTTTCGGTGCAAGCACCTCCCCATACCTATCGAGCACCCCTGTCGCTCTCAGGCACGACGGCTGGCCTGCGGTCGGCTCTTGACCGACTGAGCGGAGAGGGAGCTTCTCTTCAGGCGCTCGCCACCGAGGTCCTGGAATCGGACGGGCCGGCGGGGGGCGCGAAGCTGATGCAGACGATTGGCACTCTTGAGCGTCACGCGTTGCTAGGCCGCAGGTTAGTGGTCGACGGGGCTCTATTGGCTTCCATCGAGCCTCTGTCGAACTACTTCCGCTACGACGAGCAAAGAGTGCAGGCAGGGGAGACGTACGTCCTGTCTCGCTTCGCGTATTGCCGCAACAACAATGGTCGGATGGTGCTGGAGTCGCCCCTCGGTCACGCGGTGATCGGTTTGCACGCCACGACGGCGCACTCGGCTGTGCACCTGTTGACAAGACCCTGCGACAGTGTCCAGATGGCAAAACGTATCGCCGGGCTGGGCGAAGCGGGTGCGGCCCACTTCATGAGTTTTCTGGCGAACGCAGAGGCGCTCGTACCCAGCGATCCCCAGACCGGTTCGCCGGAAGATGAAGATCCGGTGCGCGCTCCCTGGGAATTCCACGATCTGGTTTTCCACACACGGAGTCGTCTCGGACGGCATTCCAATCCCTTTGGTGGAACGTACGCGTACGAGGGCAAGTTCGATTCCTTGCCCGCCATCAAGCCGCCGATGAGTGATGAAATCGTCCAGCTTTACAAGCCGGATCTGGAGCGGCTGGCCGACGAAGACGAGCGCTTCACCCGCGTGCTCGAAACAAGGCGTTCCCTGCGCGAGCAAGGTGACCCTCCGATCAATGATCGGCAGCTAGGCGAGTTCCTGTACCGTTCCGCACGCGTTCAACAATTGGTGGAGAGCAGCGGTGTCAGCTTCCGGCCGTATCCGGCTGGTGGCGCGCTCCACGAACTGGAGATCTACCCGCTGGTGAATTCTTGCGATGGTCTGTCACCGGGGCTCTATCACTACAACCCCTTAGAGCACCATCTTTGCAGGATTCGCGAGCCAGACCGCATTCTGCGCACGCTGTCCCTGATGGCCGCGAGAACCGTCAGCCTCGACCACCCGCCGCAAGTCGTGCTGATCATCACGGCCCGTTTTCAGCGCGTGCAACTTAAGTATCAGACAGTGAGCTACAGCTTGATCATGAAAAACGTGGGTGGGCTCTTCCAGACCATGTACCTGGTTGCGATCGCCATGGGTTTGGCGCCCTGTGCATTGGGGGGAGGCGACTCGGACCTCTTTGCCAGCGCGGCGGGCTTGGACTATCTGGCTGAAACGTCCGTGGGCGAGTTCGTTCTGGGCAGTTCTCGTGGTTGAGCTGGCCGCGGTCGAGCTCGTGGAGGGCATCAGTGGGCGAATCCAACCCGGTCCGGGTGACAGAATCCTGTGGCTGCACGGCTACACACTTGACTCTAGTTCGTGGAGTGAGATGTGGCGGCGGCTTCCGGGATGGCATCACATCGGCATCGACCTGCCGGGCCACGGGGCCTCGGCACCGATCTGGCCCGGACTCAACCTACAGGTATTGGCCCGCCGACTGGGACAGTTCTGTCAGAAGGAGAACGTCCGCCACATCGTTGCGCTGTCTTTCGGGACGCAGACTGCTACACAGTTGGCCATCGAGTACCCCTCGTACTTCTCGTCCGTGATCCTTGGTGCCCCCTCACTGGCCGGCGGCCCGCAAGACCCACGCATCGGTTCGACGTATGCTAAACTGCAGCAGCTGTACCATGAGGAAGGTCCAGGGCCTGCAATGAAGTCCCTTTGGATGAGCTGCGTTGCATGGAACGGGGTAAAGGAGGTCCCTGGGTTGGAACAGAAGCTCGGTGCGCTCGTCGCGCGCCACCGCTGGGAAGAGTTACGGAACGCAGCGATGATGCAGTTCTTCGAGCCCCCGCAGCGCGAGGAAGATCTTCGGCGTATCAGGTCACCGGTGCTGCTGCTGGTCGGCGAGTTGGAAATGCAGGCGTTTCGCGAATGTGCCGCCATTCTGGAGCGGTGCCTACCGCTGTGCAGGCGGCACGAGTTGCCCAGAACCCATCATCTGTGCATGCTTGAGTCGCCCGCACTCTCGGCCCCACCGATCGAGGCGCACTTAAGGGCACACGCCGCGCAACAGCCTCCGGTCGACGGCACCGGACGCGTCGTTACCTGAGGGAAGATCTGGCCAGGCCCCGAGGTCCCGCCAGCCGGTATGTGCCTAGACGGTGGGATCGTTGGGCGGCCCCGGTGCGGCAGGGCAACCCACGATGCCATGATTGGTCCGCCCTCGTTGGATCGGGGCCTCCGGCTGGACTGAACCGGCCGCGCACGGCGCATCGGCTCCTCTCCGCGCGGGCCTGGCTGGGGATCCGACGCCCCCGAAGTCCCGGAGCCCCGCAAAGCGCGTTCCGAGAGTGCGCGGCTCAATCATGGCGCCTTCGTCCCAACCTGTGTCCCTGGACGAAGCTGACCGCCGAGCCACAGAAGCTGCCGATCGCCACGGCGATCAGGGTTTGTCCCAGACTCCAAGGGAAAGCCAGTAGGAACGACAAGACGTAGACCACGACCCCGGCTATGAGCGCAGCGATGACACCGCTGACCACCATCCCTCCCGCCATTCCCAGCGCTCTGCTCCCCTGCTCCGTGTTTTCACTCATCGGTTTCCTCCGGCGTCTCGGTTACACTGGCCGGGTCGCGAGAGCCAGACAACCGCTGGCAATGCGGCCGCGACCAGAAGCTGGTTCTGCCGCCAGGCACCCCAACTAGACCGGCGACCGTATTCTGCAGACATCCATGGTGTCCCGCAACCGGCGCCAAGCGCGCACCTCGCGCGGGGAGCCACCATGCAGAGCACCGCTTCTCTCCGATCCGACTAGCTGCGTCCGGTTCAGCAGTCACCGTGCGTCCACCGTGCCGGCGCTCGCTCCGCATCGCTCACACTCGTACTTTCACACGGGCACAGCCCCGTCCTCAGCGCCATGGACCGGTGGACGTGGTCCAACGCCCTCCCCGACCCGCGCGTCCAGAGGTCATGTGGTCGCGGGACTCTTTCGGTACCACTTGAACCCTTCCATCAGTGGCGAGCCGAATGCGCCGTGGAACCTCCCGTAGCTATTGGGATCATTGTAGTCCGGAGGAGCGTAAGGCACGCGCAGTCCGCGCAAGCCCGGAAACCGTTCTGTGAAGATCTTGTGCACCAGCACGGGTCCCGTTCCAGAAGACAGCATCAAGCTCAACGACAGCGCGTTGTCCGCGACAGACTGCTTCTTCCATCGGGCCGCTTCCTTCCTCGTCATCATTCGAGCTGCGACCTTCTCGAACAGCTGGACAACGGCGGTGCTCTCATATAATGGGCTCTTCTTCGCATTGATGATCTGGCGTGGCAAGTGCCCGTAGGCGATCTGCTTCAAGATCGCCTTCTCGGTAACCTGCTGGGTGCCAAGGCCGACTATCCGCTGACCGACCGGGAGGCTGAACAACAGTTCCGCTAGGTCCGTGTCGTAATAGGCGGGTCTAGCCTCTATCCCAACGGCGGCGGTGACGCTGTCCTCTCGGTGGCATTCGAACATGCCTGACTGTTGGTAGACGTGAAGCAGGTTCTGCTCCACAGAGTCCAACTCGAACATGGTCCAGACAAAATCATAACCGCCAAACATCTCGTCGGCGCCGCCGCCCGTAATGATCGCCTTAGCGCCTGCTTCCCTGGCCATTTCCGCTGCCTTGAGGCCAACGATGCCGGTGACTACCTCAAGAAAGTTGCTGGATCCCAGCATATCGATGACGCGCTCCAGGTTCTTCAGTATGTATTCTTCGTCGACGAGCCCAATCCTGGCTTCTATGCCGCACCGTTCAGAAAGGAGCCTGGCGTTCCGCACGTCTGCAGAGACCGTGTCTTCTGTGGTAGTGACGGTTATGATACACGACGGAGGTCTGTCCGACCGACTGCAAACGGTGGTCACGAAGGAGCTGTCGATGCCGCCGACAATGGTTGCGTATGGAACCTCACGGGGGATTTTCTCGTGGATTGTGTTGCATAGCCTGGTTCTGAGAGAATCAATCGGCGGAGCGTCCGTGCCCGGTCGGATTGCGGCTGTGATATCGTAATACCGATTGAACTGCAAGCGCCCCGTCTTGGCGTCGTATGTCAAGCTGTATCCTTGCGGCAAAGCGCGTAGCTGTTGTCCATCAACGCTGTCTTGAAGCAGCACGTTGACGGTACTGCCGAGAATGAACTCCCGTTCCTCGTTGATGGCGTAGAATAACGGGCATATCCCGTTGGGGTCTCTGGCCGCATAGACGATCCCCTCATGGGTATCCTCCACCACGTAGGCGAACTGTCCACGCAGACGATGGGGCGCTTGATCGTGATGGTTGGCTACTGTGTGCAGGACGACTTCCGTGTCTCCCGATGTCTGAAACGTGGCACCTCCTGACACCAGCTCGGTACGTAGATCGCGATAGTTCCAGATCTCTCCGTGAAAGCCGATTCTGTACCGTCCATCGGGCGTTGCCAACGGCGGGGTCGGACCCTCGACGTCGACGATGGCCAGTCGTGCCACACCTATCGCCCCGTAGTAGTGATGCCCGTTGTCGCCGTGGTGGAGGCCGGAAAGGCGTACTTCTTGAGAGTCTGGGCCCCTGTTCTCGAGCAGCGCCAGCGCTGCACGCGCCCGCTGTTCGAGATTGTCTCGCCGCCTAGTATAGATCGCGATGATGCCGCACATTCTGCGTCTTTCTCAAGGAACAAGACGGCGAGGCCTTTGGACCGAACCCGCATCAAGATGCGCGGGTCCTCCCGGCGAGACCTACCGATAATTGATCAGTGCCGGGCGGGTTCCGGACGAACCCGATCAGGAGTTCCTTCCGCGCGTCGCTGCCGCTCGAGCCCGCGATCGGTCGGTTGCGCCCACACGGCCCCGGCGCACCCAGACGGCAGCTCGGCGGCTCGCCCCAGTCAGGCGCTCGGGGGCCCGGCGCCGGGGTTTTGTGCAAGAGCGGTCCTTGGCATTATGGTAGCAGATAGCTGTCCCATAGTCGAGGCGAGGGACTGAGATGACCGTCCACGTACCGCTCGTGAGCCTTGGAGACGGCTTTGGCGGCCGGGTCCTGCAAGGGGACGGCGAGGGAGTGCTCTGGATTCACAGCCACAGCCTGGATTCGCGCAGCTGGATCGAGCTGTGGGAGTTACTGCCAGGGTGGAATCACCTTGGCATCGATCTCCCGGGACATGGCGTCTCCCTGCCGGCGAGCAGCCACGAGGCGCTACCGGATCTGGCTCGCCGCATCGGCGAGATCGCGCATCGAAGAGACATTCGTCATATGGTGGGCCTGTCGTTCGGGTCTCTCGTCGCACTGCAGGTCGCCATCGAATACCCCAGCGGCTTTGCCTCGTTGGTCGTGGGCGCCCCTGTCCTCGGGGGCGGGCCGCATGAGGAGGAGACGGTCACGCGATACCAGGAGTTGCGCAGTATGTATCTGATTGGTGGATTCGGGCCTCATCTCCGCGGGCGCTGGATGCTACACCCTCCCAGCATCTTCGATACGATCGAGCGCGAGTCCCGTTTGTGGAACACGCTTTCGCAGATCATCGGTCGTCACGCATGGCTGGAGCTGCTCGACGGTTCGCTCTTCAAGCTTCTCAATCATCAGCAGCGACCAGACCAACTGCAACGGATCACCGCGGCAACGCTGGTTCTGGTCGGTGAGCGTGACCGGTCGGTGACGAAGGCGTGTGCCGAACGGTTGTGCCAGGCCATCCCGACGAGTCAGCGCGTGGACGTGCCGGCCGCCGGCCATCTGTGCATGCTCGAAGCTCCGGGTCGGGTGCATGCCGCGATCAACGATCACATGCGCCGCTATGCATCGCCGGTGGCGGTCTAGGTACTCTGGAGTTGTACAGTGCCACAAGAAATCGACGTCCTATTCATATCGTACTACTGTAACATCGATCGCTGGCATAACGATGATCAAGACGGTCCGATGCCCAGCCTCGCCCGCAACCGGGGGATTCTCGCTGCCCTCTCCTCCGATGAATGGATGAAGGATGAGGTAGACCTCGTGATCGATGGGGAGTTGTACGACTTCCCGCGGTTCATGAGCTGGGTCCGCTATGGCAGCACGGCGGAGTGCGAGCGCTACGATCCCTTCACGATGACCCTACTTTCGGGCACCTATTATCTCAACCTATTTCATCAGCATGGATTCAAGGTGCGGGTCGTCAACGCCGCCAACCGTCAGAAGCTCGATTACGTGCGTCAGCAATATGATCCACGCTTCGTGTTGCTGTCCACGACGCTCTTATTCGATGCGGCAGAGCAAGACAACGTGGCCGTCGCCGTGCAGCAGATCCGGCGCACCTGGGCAGACGCCGTGATCGTGCTCGGTGGGCTGATGCTCGTCAGCTATGAGAAGAACCTGCCACGGGCGGTATTCCGGAATCTCTTGCGTGGATATGGCGCGGACGTGTATGTGGTGACGCCACAGGGGGAACGGCCCATATTGGAAATCCTGCGGCGCAAGACGCTCTCGTCTCTCTTGGTGGAACCCAGAGTACCCGCAACCTACGTCGTGTCGAATGGAGAGGTGGTCGAGCCGCCGCCGACGGTCGAACAGGGCCTGAACATGGAGGACGGCTCAATCCGCTGGAACGAGCTGCCACAGACCAGCCATCTGTACCACACCGTTCACATGCGCACCGCCAGGAGCTGCGCCTTCAAGTGCGCCTTCTGCGAGTACCCTGTCAATCAGGGTCCCCTCACCCTCATGCCTCTGGACGTCGTCGAAAAGGAGCTGCACGAGCTGCAGCAGCTGGGCAGCGTGAAGTCACTGATCTTTACCGACGATACGTTCAACGTGCCACTGCGGCGCTTCAAGGCGCTGCTGAAGATCCTCGCCAAGTTCGACTTTGAGTGGTACTCGTTCTTCCGCCCACAGTACGCGGATGAGGAAACGGCGCGCCTCATGAAAGCCGCGAACTGCCGGGCCGTGTTTGCCGGCCTCGAGTCCGTGGACGACCAGATCCTGCGCAACATGAACAAAGTGGCCAAGGCGGACCAATACCGGCGGGGGATCGAGCAGCTCAAGAGGCAGGGCATCCGGATCCACACGAACTTCATCGTGGGATTCCCTGGCGAGACCGAGGCGTCGGCCCGCAAGATCGTGCCGTTTCTCGACGAACTGGAGATCGAGTTCTGTACCGTATGCTTGTGGTGCTATATCCCCTCCACGCCGATCGGACGGCGCAGTGCGGAGTTCGGCATCGAGGGAATAGGCGTCGAGTGGAAGCACAACACCATGGACTGGCGGGAAGCGCAGACGCTCGCTCGGCAGATCGTTGATGACCAGAAGTACGCTGTACACAACGCTGTGCGGGGCGAGGCGTGGACCGGGTTCATGCTCTATGCCAACGGTTTCAGCGTGGACGACGCGCGCCTGGCAGTCGACACCTTCAACCGCTACCTGGGACGTGACTGTTCCCCGGAGGAGATCAAGGGCTCGGAAAGCTACGCGGCCCTCCGGTCGCTCCTCAAGCGACGGCCGATGCCCCGGCCGAGCAGCGACTGAGCCTCGGTGTGCACAAGGGAGCCGAGTGGCGTTGGATCAGACCGCTTGGGTCAAGCGGCCGAGTTCGCAGACGACCGGATCGACCACACTCAAATCCCCCGTCGTGACCAGGTTCGTGCAGCCACACCCCAGGTGACAGAACGAGTTGGGTGGGCAGTCCGCATGGCATTCGGTCAGATGGCGGTCGAGCTTCTCGAGCTCCGTGAGGAATTCGTCTGCCTTCGCCCGATCGAACCCTTCGTAGACATTCCCCAGCGGAAAGCGTGTGTGGTCCACGAAGGCGCAACATGCGTGGATATCGCCATTGGGGGCCACGGAGAAATCCTGTTGCCCAAACTGGCAGCGCGTTCGAGTGTAGGGACAATTTTCGTCGGGCACGATGTTGAGGAACACGTGCGTGCCAGCGCTCTGGTACTCAGCGTGCAGGCGCGCGACGGCGCGGTACTGCCGAACGATGTCGGGAAGGGCGTGACGGATCCGGGGGTGTGTGTAGTCGGGTGACAGCGAGATGGCGCGGAATCCGTGCTCCACTAGATATCGAAAGGACTCCTCAAGGTGTGCGACGTTGTCCGGGTGCACGACGCTCACCACATGCAGCGTGGGGGTCAACTCCAGCATCGACGCGACGTTTCGCTCGACGTCCGCAAAGGAGCCCCGCCCACTGGCGTATACCCGACCTGAATCCTGGGAATCACGATTCCCATCAAGGCTCAGTGAACAGTTGATACCGTGCTGTGCGCAGTACTCGGCGACCTCGCGCGAAAGGAGCGTCCCGTTCGTAACAAGCACGAATTCGACTGTCGCGTCTCCTGTCGCGGCGTTCATTTCTGCATACTCGACGATCGCCTTGAGCAGCTCGTACTCCAGGAGCGGCTCACCGCCGATGAACTGTAGGACGACCTTGTCGGCCTTGGTGAAGAAGAAGTCGATTATCCGCTTCCCAACCTCCAGGGACATTCGCTCCTTCCGTTTGGCGCCGCTGTAGCAGTACGTGCATCGCAGGTTGCAATCCCTCGTGAGATGCACAAACACGCGCACGCTGGGCAACCGCTTTGCCAACATCGCCTCAGCTCCTTGCCTGGCCTGGTTCGGGCCGCTTGTTCGGGTCCCCTTTGCAAAGATATCAGACTCGTAATCCGAATATGCGGGGGGCGGGGTAGTGTCAAGAGGCCAGACACTCGCCGCGACCCCGATATGAATGCGGCCGGCGGCTGCTGCTGGTGACCCACCGGCCATGCGGCTACCTTGGCGGGCGGGCCGATACCCGCGCCTCGGCCCCTTCGCTAGCGACGGAGCCTCGATGTGAGAAGGGGAATGACCGATCGGCAGTCGCACGCAGGCCGGCTTGCTGCGCTCGGCGCGGACGCGGACGACCTTGAGGCCCTGCTAGACTACACGTCCAACCACTTCTCACCGGACCGTGTGGCGTGGCCCGTTACACTACCTTTGGACTCGGAGCCGCATCTTGAGGTGTGGCAGGAGTACGCCGATACCGTCCGGCAAGCCGGGTCCATCGCGCCGCTCGCCGACGCGTTCCCGCAGTTGTGCTTTCCGATCGCACAAGGGATCAGCCGGACGCCGGAGTATATCTCAGCGACAAGGCAGGGTGTATCTGCTGCTGGGACGGCTGAACTGCGATTGGGTCTCGCGCGGCCGAACGACGTGCGCCTTCTCATTCACGACACGGCTGCCGGACAAGTCCCGCTGCTCGTGGTCCGCGACCGCGGCGACTTCGTCAGGCTCGTCCAGGCGTTCGCGAAGCGCAACGAACCGGCGCCCGTCCCGGATTCGCAAGGCGCGTGCATGGTTGCTGGCTACAACAATTGGGACCGCGTGGGCCGGTATCGTGCCGCGTGGCAGGCCGAGCACGGCGGTCAGGCCGACTGGGGTGCGGAGTTCAAACGTATGGCAGCCCGGAAGGAGTTGTATCAGGATCGTTTCGTCATTCTGAGTGATGGGCCGTACAGCGCCGTGACCGCCGCCGACATTGGCATGGAAGAGCCCGAGTGGCGCACCACCTCGCTCGCCATCCGGCGCGACCACGAGTGCGCGCACTACCTCACCAAGCGTGTGTTCGGGTCGATGAAGGATCGGTTGCACGACGAGCTGATCGCGGACTTCGCGGGCATCACGGCGGTGGAGGGTCGGTATCGGGCGGACTGGTTCTTGCGGTTCATGGGACTGGAGCACTACCCTACATATCGCACCGGCGGACGGTTGGAGAACTACCGGGGCACGCCCCCACTTTCCGCACGTGCGTTCGTGGTGGTGCAGACGCTGGTCACCCGGGCAGCGCAGCACCTGGATCGGTTCTGTGCGGCGTTGGGGGATTCTCTGGAGGGGACGCGCGAACGCGCCACCATCATGGTGGCCCTCGCCTCGTTGACGCTCGACCAGATGGCGAGTGCCGAGGCGGAGAGATACCTCGAGCAAGCCGTGTCGGAGGCCCGGAGGCGCATCCGCTGGCAAGCAGATTTGAATCAGCCCGAGGGCACCGTCGGCAAGGGGCGACTCACGGAAGGGATCGACCGGCCATGAACCCATCACTTCGGCTACCCTGGATCTGGCCCTTCAGGGTCGGCTCCGCCGCAGCGCTCGTCTTCGCGCTGGCGGTCGTACTCATCGCATCTGGGATCGCGCAGCGTCGCGCTGTCGCTCACCGCGCGCAGCAGCAACTGGTGCTGACGCGCGAGGTCGCGAGGATACTCCTCGTCCCCGAGGCCACCCTGCGAATCAGCCTCGACGACGCTCTCGCGGAGGAGATCGCCCGGGTGTCGCGTACCAGCGTGGTGTTCGTTGACACCACGATCCTCGGCGATCCGAACGTGCTCGGGAGCTCGCTCCCGCGGACCGCGGATGTGGTCGCGCTGGCACGCGAGCACCGGGTCTTGCGGGCGGACCGTGAGGTGCCCACCCGCGCGACCGTCGACGGGATCGGGTACTTCGTGGACGCTAGCTTGGCGACGGTGCCCGACGGGGCCGTCCAGGGCATCATGATTACCCTGTGGCCGAGCGACCCAGCCTGGTACCGGGGCGGTATCGTGCGGGCCGCTACGGTTCTCGCGATCGTAGTCGCGGCAGTGGTCGTGTTCGTGCTCACGCTGCAACTGGAGAGGCGCGCGACCGAGCCTCTGGATGACATCGCACAGGCTGCCCGCTGTGCGGCGAGCGGTGACGCGACCGCCGGTGTCAAACTCGCCGCTGAGGGGCCCCTGAGTGACCTGGCGCTCGCGGTCCAGGCGGTCATCGACCGTCTCGCTGAACGGCGGGCTGCCGCCCCCGCGGACGTGGATCTCGACGCCGCGCGGACGTCCGCCCAGTACCCGTCACCAGCCGCTGATCTTGAAGCGCTGAGGAGCTCCGGCCACTACCCCCCAGCGACCGTCGAAGTCGCCGCCAGAACGAGCACCGGCTTGCATCCGGCGCTGGCGAGCACTCGCGTGACTGCGGCAATACAGGAGCGCGTGGACGGCACCAACCTCGCCGAGGGTCAGGTGTTCGCCGATCGCTTTGAGATTCTGGAGAAGCTGGGGACTAGTCCGGTGCGCACCGCGTACAAGGTACGCGACCGCGAGCTCGACGAAGAAGTCACGCTTAAGACGCTCAACGAAGACCTGTTCACCGGCGACATTGCGGCCGTCGAGCGCTTCAGGGCGGACCTGCGGGTGGCGCGCCGTCTCTCACATCCCAATATCCTTCGGACGTACGACTTTGGCGAGTGGGCCGGCATCTACTACGTGACGATGGAACAGGTTGAGGTGACGCCGCTCCGCCAGATTATCGACCGACGTGGGCGGCTGACGCTGAAGGACGTGCTGTCAGTCGGGATCCAGGTCAACAGAGCCCTTGCCATTGCGCACAAGGACGGTGTGATTCATCGGGACATCAGGCCGGAGAGCCTCCTGATCGATAAGGACGGGCGGCTGAAGCTCGCGGATTTTGGAATGGCAAGCCCAGCTCACAGGACCCGCGCGCGTGTGGACCGGATGGATCCCCGAACGCTCGCCTACGTGGCGCCCGAAGTGCTGCGGGCAGACCCGATCGACCACCGAGCGGATCTGTACTCGGTCGGGGTCGTAGTCTACGAATGCCTGGCCGGGCAGATTCCCGCGGCCGTGCCGCCGTCTCCGGCACCCGCTCCGGTCGACACACTCAATCCCGAGGCGCCGGCGGCGCTTTCCGCGCTCCTGAGCCGCGTGCTGTCGCCGCAGCCGGAAGACCGGCCCGCGAACGCCACTGAGTTCGGCGAGTTGCTGTCAGCGATCAGCTGACGGCGCTCACCGCGACCGGCCCTCGGCTGCGAGACCGTACTTCATGAGCAGGGCCGAGCCGGCCGCCAGCTGATAGCGGGTGACCGCGATGGCGAGCGCGTAGCGGGCGGCGATCTCCGCAGTCTCCGAATTGGCTACCTGGTCCTCGAACTGGAGCAGCCTGAAGGACTCGGACAGCCCGAGTTCGAGGCGCTGACGTTCCATGTCGTACTGCCGGAGCGCCAACCGGAGCGCGCTGTCGGCCACGGCGAGAGACTGCGTCCCGATCTCAATCCCGCGCATCGTCTGTCGGACGTCGTTGCGGACCACGTTCTCCACTGACAACACGGCGAAGTCTTGCTGGTCGGCCAAAGAGTTCAACTCCCGATGCGTGGCCCGGGCCTGGCTGTTGAAGAGTGGGAAGAGCGCACTCGCACCTACGCTCCAGCCGGTTGACTGGGTGCCAATCGCGCCGGCCGAGAAGCGAATGGCGTCGGCATTGTTGACGGTAGCGGTGTAGGCGGCGGTCAGGTTCAGAGTGGGCAGCAAGGCATTCCCGCTGACCCGCGCACTTATGTGGATGGCTTCTGCATCCTGACGGGCGGCCACCAAGTCGTTCCGCTCCACTAGGGCGGTCGCTATGGCGCCGTCGAGCGCGGGGAGTCGAGGAATCTGGACGGGTGCCCGATCGGTTTGGATGAATACGCCCAGGGCGCGCAGCCGCGCAGCCGCGCCGGCGCCGTACACGAAGAAGACCAGATCGTCGAGCGCGTCCTGCCGGCGCTGAGTGGCTTGTAGCAGCGAGTTGCGCCGCGTCGCCACACCCACCTGCGACGTGATCAGTGCGACCTCGTTGATCTTGTCGAGCCGACGCAACTCCTCATTCCGCTGCAGGAGAATTTGTGCGCGCTCGAGGGATTGGGCGGCCACCGCCTCTGCCTCCTCCGTCTGCGCGAGCGTCCAGTACCGAATCTCGACAGTGGCGATCGTCTCCTCCACCAACCGGGTCAGGCGCGCCTCGGCCGCTTGCAGGCTCCGACCGGCGGCGGCCAACTGCGCCGCGCCGCCCGCTGATCCGAAGCCGCGCAGGAGCGGCTGCGTGAGCGCCACAGAGAGCGTGTTGTCATATTCTCCGAGGGGATTGCCGGTCGCGTCCGTCTGGGGCGATCGAAAGGTCGAGTTGAGGGAAACCGAGTACTGAGTGCTGATCGGGAGCGTGCCCGCGACTCCCGTCGTCAGCTTGCGGCCGCGTGACGTGAACTCGAACGGACCGGGGCTGCTGCCGGATACGCCGGAGCGATCGAGATCGGCATTGGCCTGCAGCAAGGGATCGAATGTGGAGCGCGCGGAGAGCACACCAGCCTCGGCGACCGTGACGTTCAGGCGCCCGCCCCGCAGGGTCAGGGCGTGTTCCAGCGCAGCATCAACGAGTTCGGGGAGCGAGACCGTGACCGTGTCCTGTGCGGAAGCGGTGACGACGAACTGGTGTGGCTCCCCGACACCGAGCATGGTGACGACGGACAGCGCCACCAGGTGTCGGACGAGGATCGGCATAGTGTGACCCACTCCTTTCCGGGAGGCGGGGTGTGCCGGTCGAGCGGGAACGGTGGTGGACTAGCACACGGCTGTGTCTGGCGCAATATTTTTCTGCGTGCCGCTGACGTCAATGGTGCTGCGGCGGGATCCAAGGCGCTGCGATAACTCTGGCGCTGCTCGGTCAACCTAGTCGGCTTAGGGAAGGTCCTCATGGACACCTCGATGTTCCGGCCAGCCGCCCTCCAAAGACTGCTGAATCCCGAGCGTCTAGACACGTTGATGCAGGTCACGTCCACGAAGGGGTGGATCGGGCTCGGCGGCTTGGGAGCCGTACTCATAGCCGCGATAGTGTGGGGCTTTCTCGGGAGGCTGCCCGACACGGTGAGCGGGAGGGGAGTCATCCTGCGTGAGGGGGGCCTGTACGGCATCCAGGCGCTGGGCCAGGGACCGCTCATCGAAATGACGGCGCCGCTCGGCAGCCGAGTGGACAGCGGGCAGGTCGTCGCGCGGATTGCGCAGCCTCAGCTCGATCTGTCCATTCGTCGGGTGAGAACCCAGCTGGAGGCTGCCCGAGCGAATCGGGCCGACATCGTCAGTCGGCTGGACCGCTCAACGCGGCTGGAGTTGGCGACCCTGGACCAGCAGCGCAGGCAGTTGGAGCAGTCGCGCGCCGAGTCGGAGGCACGAATCAGCTACCTCGATGAGCGGGTGCGGGCGGAGGAGGAGGCGCTAGAGCTCGGACTCATCACAGGCGACGTGTACCAGGCCACGGTCGCACAGCGCGCTGCCGCCAGGGACCAGTTGATCAGCGCGCAGGTCCAGCTGGAGCAACTGGCGGGCCGCGAAGTGGTTCTGGAGACCGAGAACGTGCAGCGGGTCTTCAACCTGGACGCCGAGATCCGCCGGCTGGAAGGCCAGCTCGCGCTGGAGCAGCAGCGACTCAAGGATGAAAGCGAGATCCGCAGTCCCTACGTCGGCGTGGTCGTGGAGCACCTCGTCGATGCGGGCGAGGCCGTCAACCCCGGACAGATGATCCTGAACATCGAATTGCTTGATCGCCCTTTCAAAGTGTTTCTGTTCGCTGCAGAGGGCAAGCGTATCCTGAGCGGCATGCGGGTGCAGCTCCTTCCCGATGGAATCCGATCCGAGGAGTTCGGCTTCATCATCGGGACAGTTCGGTCGGTTTCCCAGACGCCTCTCAGTCCGACGGGCATGAACCGCGTTCTGCGCAACGATGCCCTGGTCAGCCTGTTTCGCGGCAGCGGAGGAGCTCACCTAGTGGAAGTCGAGGTCGAACTCGATCCCACCACAGCAAGCGGGTTCCGGTGGACGACACGCGACGGCCCCGACCTGCGCTTCGGAAGTGGGACCGTGCTCTACGGCACGGTGACCGTGCGCCAGCAAGCCCCCATCACCCTCGTGATCCCGAAACTCCGCGAGTGGCTTGGGGTCTGACGTGAGCGAACCGGCCACGGCTCCGGTGCCCTCCGTCAGACGGCCAGAGCGGAAGCGGCGCGTCAAGACCCCCACCGTCCTGCAGATGGAGGCGGTGGAGTGCGGGGCGGCGGCACTCGGGATCGTGCTAGAGTATTACGGCCTCGTGGTCCCAATCGAACAGCTCCGGGTCGAGTGCGGTGTGTCGCGGGACGGGTCCAAAGCGTCCAACATGGTGAGAGCGGCCCGTCGGTTCGGGATGGTGGCGGGGGGGTACCGATACGACATGGGCCAGCTGCTCGAGCTGCGGCTTCCGTGCGTGCTCTTCTGGCAGTTCAACCACTTTGTCGTGTTGGAGGGGTTCGGCCCCGACCGGGTGTACCTCAACGACCCCGCCGTGGGGCCGCGCACCGTGAGCTACGAGCACTTCGACGAGTCGTTCACGGGTGTGGTGCTCACGTTCCATCCGGGCCCAGACTTCCAGAAGGGCGGAAAGCGGCCAAGCATCTATGGTGCGCTCAAGCGGCGCGTGCAGCATTCCGAATGGGCGCTGCTCTACACGTTCCTGGTCGGCCTCGCGCTCGTCATCCCGGGCCTGCTGTTCCCAGTCTTCGCCGGGATCTTCGTCGACAAGATCCTCGTCGCGGGGCTTGACGACTGGTTCCGACCTCTGATCGTGGCCATGTTGATCACGGCAGTGGTGCAAACCGGCCTTGTCTCATTGCAGCAGTACTTCCTGCTGCGACTCGAAACCAAGGTCGCCGTCGCGTCCTCCAGCCGCTTCCTCTGGCACGTGCTGCGCCTTCCCGTGGAGTTCTACACGCAGCGCTACGGCGGCGAGATCAGCTCGCGGGTGCGGCTGAACGACGAGGTGGCGCGATTCGTCGGTAAGCGCCTCGTGGGGACGGCGATCGACGCGTTGCTCATCGTTTTCTACGCCGCGCTCATGTTCACGTACGATTGGAGCCTCACGGCCATTGGCATTGCAGCCGTTCTGCTCAACGCCGACGTCACTCGGCGCGTGAATCGGGCGCGCGAGGATGGAAACAGACGGCTATTGCAGGAACAGGGGAAGGCGACCGGGGCGTTGATTGGTGGATTGGCATCCATCGAGACGATGAAAGCGTCTGGTAGTGAACCCGACCTGTTCGGCCGCTGGGCCGGCTACCACGCCAAGTTCGTCAACGCGCATCAGCAACTCGGCACCATCACGCAGCTCTTCCTGGCCGTCCCAACGGTGCTCTCCTCACTGACCGCCGCGGCGGTGCTCGGGCTTGGGGCCTGGCGGGTCATGCAGGGTGAGTTGTCGATCGGCCAGCTCGTGGCATTTCAGACACTCATGACCGGATTCCTCACTCCGGTTGAGAACATGGCCAAACTCGCCGGCGAAATCCAGGAAATGAAGGGCAACATGGGCCGGCTCGACGACGTCATGCGGTATGCCCCCGACCCCCAGACCTCACTGGAACAAGTGGAGCCGGTTGAAGCCCCGGCAGTCGTGCGCGTCTCTGCGGCCAATCCGGCGACGTCGACCGCCGACGATCAGGTCGCTACGCGGCTCATTGGGAATCTGGAATTCCGGGACGTCACGTTCGGCTACTCGCGCTTCGAAGCCCCGCTGCTCACTGAACTCAGCTTCACCGTCCGCCCGGGCGAACGCGTCGCCCTGGTCGGTCCTTCGGGGTGTGGGAAATCGACCGTTGCCAAGCTTGCCACCGCCCTCTACCAGCCATGGAGCGGCGATATCCTGCTGGACGACGCGCGGCGCGCGCAGATTCCGTTCCGGGTACTGCGAAACTCTGTCGCCATGGTAGACCAGGAGATTGTCCTATTCGAAGGAACCGTGCGCGAAAACCTCACGCTGTGGGATCCCACCGTCCCCGATTCCGTGTTGATACGCGCGGCGAAGGACGCGTGTATCCACGACGACATTGCTGCCCGCCAAGGTGGGTACGACAGCAAGATCGAGGAGGGTGGCGCCAACCTCAGTGGCGGCCAGCGGCAGCGGCTTGAGATTGCCCGTGCCCTCGTCACCAACCCCCGGATCCTCATTCTCGACGAGGCGACCAGCGCGCTCGACGCGGTTACCGAACAGCTCATCGACCAGAGCTTGCGTCAGCGAGGATGCACGTGTGTGATCATTGCGCACCGACTTTCGACCATCCGAGACGCCGACGAGATCATCGTGCTCAATCGCGGCGAGGTGGTGCAGCGCGGGACGCACAGTGAGCTGATCAAACGCGTCGACGGAACATACGCCCGCCTGGCGCGGGAGGCTTGACGACACCCTCATGACCGATACCGGCGAACCACGCGGCAACGAGACCGTCGAAGTGGGCGAAGCGATCGGCGCCACAGCGGCATTTCTGCTCGACGATCCGGACGCGCTCCTGGAGGTGCTCGAGGGGCGCGTGGATGTGTTCGCGATTCCCGCCGGGCAGGGTGTCACCGGGGGCCCGCGGCAGTACCTGTGGAGTGCGAACGCCGGTGAGACGCTCTTGGGATTCGATCTCGCCGACCCGAGCCGGACTATCTCGCTGGTTGCGGTAGCGATCGGCGGGACGCGCCTCCGACACGCGTCGGCAGCGCAGCTCAGAGCCGGCGTGGCATTCAGGGAGCGGCACCGTGAGGTGACCCGCCTGATCGACGGGTTGCTCCCTGGGCTCGCCACCGCCGTCGCAGCCCGCGGACGACCCGTGTTCGACGTGCTGATGGAACCCAACCACGTGGAAACGCTCGACGACGACCAGCGCGCGACGGCAGGCGAGAAGAGCGCGGTGTGGATTCAGATCGAGAAGGGCACCGCGTTCTTCATCGGTGACGACCAGATCACGCTCGACCCCGAGAGCCCGGCCATTCCCGTCGCCCATGGCGTGTGGCTGCGCGCCAGTGGGCGCGTCCGGCTCTCCAGCTCCGACACCATGACGTTGGTCGAGAGCGGCCAGGACCCCCTGGTGGGTTTGCGCGCGCTCCAGTATCTGATGCGCCGCTGGGTCGAGCGCCGCACCCAGGAAGACGAGGAAGAAGAGCGCACTCGGCTGCACCGCAAAGCGGAGGCCGATGCCCGGATGCGCGCCCGCGGACTCGCGCGGCTGGCGACCGTGCTGGGCGGCGAAGTCGCCGGCGACATCATGATCGAGGATGAGGACGACCTAATGCGCGCGCTGCGGGTCGTCGGAAGGGCGGCGGGCATCGACTTCAAGGCGGCGGCCAAGTGGGAGGTCGAGGGCCGCTCCAGAGACACCCTCGGCGCGGTCTGCCGCGCGTCGCGAGTGAGCTATCGGCAGGTGGCGCTGCGCGACGACTGGTGGCGGTCCGATGCCGGTCCCTTGCTCGCTTTCACGGAGGTAGAGAAAGCACCTCGGGCCCTCGTCCCCCTGCGCCAGGGAGGATACGAAGTCGTGGATCCGGCGACTGGGCGTCGCGATCCACTCACGCCCGAGATCGCCGCCCGACTGGAGACGATCGCGTTTGCCTTCTATGTGCCCGCCCCGGATATGGCTCTCGGCACCCGGGACATCCTGCAAATGGCTTTTCGCGGGCTGCGCACAGACATCGTCGCGGTCTTCAGCTTTGCCCTCGTGGGGTCCTTGCTCGGGCTCCTCGTCCCCGTGGCCACGGACCACATGTTCGACAACATCATTCCGAGCGCGCGCGTGGGCGACGCGATCGTGCTGGTGACAGCGCTCGCGGCCGTCCACCTGGGACAGCTGCTGTTCGAGATCACTCGCGCCTTCACCATCCTCCGGGTCGAAGGGAAGTCCCACGGCGGGCTACAGGCGAGCTTCGTCGACCGGCTGCTCGGGTTGCCCGTACCGTTCTTCCGCGACTACACGGTCGGGGACCTGGCAGACCGCGTCGGGGCCGTCAACGCCGTGCGCGATATCGCCAGCGGTGCGGGCATCAATGCGATCCTGGGTGGGGTGACGTCGGTGGTCTATCTCGGGCTGCTGGTCATCTACAAGTGGAAGTTGGCCCTGCTGGCGGTCGTTATCGTGGTGGTGGCGGCCCTCTTCACCGTGCTCTTCGGTTCCCGTACGGTGCGCCTCCAGCGCCGGGTCCAGCTCATCGAGGGACGGATCTCCGGCTTCGTGTTCCAGCTGATCGACGGGATCGCGAAGCTGCGGGTCTCAGGATCGGAGGGACGAGGATTCACCCGTTGGAGTGAGCAGTTTCGTGAGCAGCGGGAGTTTGCCCTGCGTGCCGGCCATCGAGAGAACGTCGTCCAGGTGTTCAACGCCGTCCTGCCGCTTATCGCCGCCGGGTTGCTCTTCTACTTCGTGGGGCGCGCCGAGGAACCGATGCTGACCACCAGCCGGTTCGTCGCGTTCAACGCCGCGTTCGGCACGTTCTTCAGAGCTGCCCGCTTGCTCAGTGACACCATCGTGCTGCTGCTCGTGGCAATCCCCATTTTCGAACGGGCCAAGCCCATCCTGCAGGCACTGCCGGAGACCAGGGCAAACCGCCCTGACCCCGGCGAACTCTCTGGACTCGTCGAGGCAGCGCACCTTGCGTTCCGCTACCGACCAACCGGCCCCATCGTCCTGGACGACGTGTCGTTCACCGCGAAGCCGGGAGAATTCATCGCGCTGGTCGGGCCCTCCGGCTCCGGCAAGTCGACGATACTCAGGTTGCTGCTCGGGTTCGAGACCCCGCAAGCCGGGTCCATCTACTACGACGGCCAGGACCTCGGATCATTGGACATCACTGGGGTGCGGGCACAACTGGGCGTAGTGCTGCAAACCAGCCGCGTCACAGCTGGCACAGTCTTCGAGAACATCATCGGCTCGGCACCCCTGACCATGGACGACGCGTGGGCCGCCGCGGAGCAGGCGGGCCTGACCGACGATATCATGGCCATGCCGATGGGGATGCACACCGTCCTGAGCGAAGGCGCGACGACTCTCTCGGGCGGACAGCGACAGCGGCTGCTCATCGCTCGAGCCCTGGTGCGGAAACCACGAATCATGCTCTTTGACGAGGCCACCAGCGCGCTTGACAACCGCACCCAGGAGATCGTCAGCAGGAGTCTCGAGGAGACCTACGCGACGCGCATCGTAATCGCACATCGGCTGTCCACCATTCGGAATGCAGATCGGATCTACGTGATGGAAGCAGGCCGCATCGCTCAGGAGGGGAGCTTCGATCAGCTAGTGACGGAGACCGGTCTGTTCGAGCGGCTGGTGCGGAGGCAGGTGGCCTGAGACCGATACGGCCACCCGGCCGGGACAGTTGATGGACGGTGCCCTTCCCAACGCCAGGCTGGCTCCGTGGCGGTCATTCGACCCCACGCACGGGGGTTGGGGGGTGGTCGGAAAGAGACCGTGGGGCCTGGCCACCAGCAGAAACGCTCTGGAGCCCGCAGAGGCCCTTGGGTGCCATCAGGGTTCAAGGGCCGGGCGGGCCGGACCCCTATCCACCCAGCTGCTGCGGCCGAGACGCGTCCATCGCCAAGGGTCAGCCGGTCGAGGACGTCCGGCGGCACCGGTGCTCGGTCCGGGAGCGAGGGGGCGACGCCACACCGCGAAGGTGAGGCGGAATCGCGCATTTGTGGCGGCGGGCGCTGTGGCTGTCCGGTATCACACTTGATGGGGTCAAGCTACCCGGATCAGTTCCGGCCTAGGAGGAGTGCATGCCTGAAGAGACACCACGCGGCCGTTTCGTTTGGCACGAGTTGTTGACATCCGACATGGATGCGGCCGGAAGCTTCTATAGACAGTTGATCGGTTGGGGCACGGCGCCATGGGAGGGCGGCGGTGAGCTGTACACCACGTGGACCAACAATGACCAGCCGGTGGCTGGCGTCATGAGGCTACCCGAGGATGATGCGAACGCAGGGGTGCCCCCGCACTGGATGGTGTATATCCACACGCCCGACCTGCCCGCTACCGTCCAGCAGGCCAAAGATCTTGGTGGCCACCTTCTTCACGGCCCGATGGACATACCGGCAGTCGGAAGCTTCGCCGTCTTGCAGGACCCGCAGGGCGCCGTGTTCGCGGCTTTCACCCCGGCCGAGCAGCCGGGTCGAGAGGGGCCGGTGGAGATCGGTGAATTCTCCTGGCACGAACTGGTGACGACGGACTACGACAAGGGCCTCGCTTTCTACCATGCCCTCTTCGGCTGGCAGAGGACCGAGGCCATAAGCATGGGCGTGATGGGCACCTACCAGATGTACGGTCGAGGCGGTCCCTCGCTCGGCGGCATGTACAACATGCCGGCCGACGAGCCGGCGCCGCCGCACTGGTTGCTTTACGTGAAGGTGGATGACGTAACCAGGGCGGCCGAAAAGGTCAAAACACTGGGTGGGCAGGTCCTGAACGGCCCCATGGAGGTGCCGGGTGGTGACATGGTGGCCCAATGCATAGATCCCCTGGGCGCGGCCTTCGCGATCCACTCGACGAAGCAGTAGAGGGCGGGGAGACCTATAGGCGGAGGAGCCTAGAAGGCGTCACCGTGACGCGAGATCACGCAGCCGATAGGTTTCTTCGCGACATGCGGCCTACGTTCGGCAATGATCGCCTCAGCGGCGAGGTGTCGCCCCACCCCACACCGCACACGCCGGTGAGGGATCGTTGTCCCGTTGGCCATCGCCCTCGAGCCGGTGCGGCGTAGGGTAGAATGGTGCCCTCCTCCCCCTTGCGGAAACCTCGTTCGTCGAGGGAGTGACGAGTAGACCAGCAGCTGACCGGGGTGTGTTCGTCGTAGGAGTCACCCCCGGGAATGTGAGCCCTTACCGCTGCGGCTCCTTGTTTGCGAGGTTGAACACGATCAGCATCTCTAGCGACGCCCGCACAGGCTCTCCCGCGACGCGCCCGGGCCGGAACTGGCAGTTGAGGATCATCTCCCTGGCCGGCGCCTCGAACCCTGGGTCGGTGGCGGAGACGACGGCAACCGAGCCTTGCTCGACGCGGCCGGTGCTATCGACGATGAACCGGAGCGTGACCGATCCCTCGATGCCGGCCTGGCGCAAGTTGGCGGGGTAGGGGGGGAGCGGGCAGCTCAGCCGCTCGACGGGCTCGTCCAGCTCCTGCTCCGTGGGCACCTGCGCAAGGCCCGGCACAGTAATCCCGAGCGTGATGATCGGAAGGAGCAAACCTGGGTGACGGATCATCGATGCGCTCCTGATGGGGCGTGTTTTCAATTGTTACGCCGCATCGATGCCACAGTATCGCCTCGTCGTGACAGTCCCATGACATTCGGTGACAGTCGGATGAAGATTGCATAACAGCGTGGAGGGGCACGGACGCGTATCGCGATCCAGTCGCCACTGCCATGGAAGGGACCCCTGGATATATTGCTCTCAAGCGCCCGAGTGGTGGAATGGCAGACACGCGGGACTCAAAATCCCGTGGGGATAATACCCCGTGTGGGTTCGACTCCCACCTCGGGCACTGAGCAGCAACCGAAAGCCTCGCATAGAGTTGCGGGGCTTACGTGTGTCGGGTGGAGTCGGTGTCCGTGTCCCATGAGGCGCCTCTGAGGTGCCTTAGCGGTGGCTTACGAGTTCGCCTTCGGGTGACGGTACAATCATCGCAAGCGAACGTTAGGGGGGCGAAATGAGAGACATCACAGTTGCGCTTGTGTTGGCGGCGCTCACGTCGAGCACCGTTTCGGGGCACTCCTCGGCGCAGGAGGTGTCTCGACCCCGAGCACGAGACGTCGGACTCGTGGTCGGCGTGTTCCCTACCGGCGAACACAACGCAATCACCGATGTCGCAGGGGTCCGGGTTGGTCACGCCACGGTGGTCGAAGGTGACAGCATCCGCACCGGTGTCACGGCGATCATTCCGCACGAGGGAAACCTGTACTGGGAGCCGGTCCCGGCCTGGATCCACTTGGGGAATGCTTGCGGCAAGCTCGTCGGGGAAACGCAGGTGCGGGAGTTTGGCGAGATCGAGACACCCATTCTGCTCACATGCACGTTGTGTGTGTGGTCCGCGGCGAAAGGTCTCGCTGACTACCTCCTAGCGCGCCCGGGCGAGAGCGAGCACACGATCAATCCCATCGTCGGCGAAACGAACGACAGCTGGGTGAGTGACATGTGGGCAGATCCCGTCCAGTCCGAGCACGTGCGCCAGGCCTTGGAGAATGCAACGGGTGGAGCGGTTGAGGAGGGGTCGGTTGGAGGAGGTACCGGCACGTCGGCGTTCGGTTGGAAGGGCGGCATCGGGACCAGTTCACGGGTGCTTCCCGATGCCCTTGGCGGATACACCGTTGGCGTTCTGGTCCAGACCAACTTCGGTGGGATTCTCAGCATCAACGGTGCTCCGGTTGGACGTGAACTCGGCACCTACAGCTACCGACGCCAACTCGAGGACTCACCTGCCCCGCAGCGAGATGCCCCTGACGACGGTGGCTCGATCATGATCGTCGTGGCCACCGACGCGCCGCTCACACCTCTCAACCTCGAACGCCTTGCTGAGCGCGCCATGCTGGGCGTGGCCCGTACGGGATCGTTCGCACACAACAGCAGCGGTGACTACGTGATTGCGTTCTCCACAGCAGAGGTGGTCCGTCGCGTACGCTCGAGCGACACACCGCGGCCGATGGAAGCGCTGCTCAATCCCTCGATGTCTCCGCTCTTCGCCGCGATCGTGGAAGCGACGGAGGAGGCTGTCTACAACGCCATGTTCAGGGCAACGACAGTCTCCGGACGCGGACACACGCTCGAGGCACTTCCCCTGGAGCAGACGCTCGCAATCCTGAGGAAGTACTCCGTATTGAACTGGGATCGCACGCTGTCACCAGGGAGGGCCCCATGACTTCCCCACGGAGGTTCGAGCGAATGAAGAACGCTGTGGAGGATGCCAATCGGTAGACAGCGCACGTTTCCACCCCGAGTCTGTCCGCAACCACCCCGGCCTTCAAGAGATGACGAGTCCTAGGGAACCAGTAGGCAGGGTGCGTTTTGGGGTGCGTTCGGTCGCCGCGCGACGTCGGCCGTGGTACCGGTGGCCGCGTGCTGCGCCGCGCGTTCATTCGCCAGGCTCGCCCGCCGCCGGGTCGCCGGGCCCGAGCTGCGGCACGCCCTCGGCAAAGCTGGCTAGCACAGAAAGCGGATGTTCCCCTGCCGCGATCCGCGCCAACAGATCGTCCTGCAACCGGCTGAGGTCGAGATTCGCCAGCGACCCGCGTACCTCAACCCGCTCCCGGTACTTCTCCGGCCGGAGCCCCTTCAACACGAGTCCTCCGGGTGTCGGCCCCCCTGAGGGGTGACAGTCGTCGATTCGGTCGGGTGCTGGTGGCCAGCTCTCCGCGCCGGCGACCTCATCTGCGGCTGCGATTCACACCAGACGCCACCAGCGCCCGGTTCCTCATCTCGGCCGGCCCCGCCAAACTGGCCGCTCTTGCGTCCCGTCTCCCGGGCGCGCTGACCTGCGAACCTCGTCATCTATTGCACACCTCGCTTCGTAGACTGGCCGTTAACAGACGATCCCCCACGCCCGAGGGGTACGAACACCTGGGCGTTGGTCCACCCCTACGCCACCTTCTTCCAACGCTGTGCGCGCCATTCCTCGCACTCTTCCCAGAGCCGTTGCAGCGCTTCCGTACGCACCTGCATCGGCGTACACCGAGGTCGGCCCCACATCATGTGGCACCGATCAAACCACATACCCACGCGGTTGGCTCGCACCTCACCCGTGACACAAACGGGACAGAAGCGACCGTTCCCGCCCGCTCGTTTCCCGCTCACCGATCAGGCATACTGCAGGCACAGCAGTCTGCAACCCGTTGCCCCGTAAGAGATTGGAATAGCCCACGGGACTGGGAATCCCGCGTGGGTCATGCGCGTGGGGCAGGGAGAGTCACTCGACCACAGTGCAAGACATGCGGATTGACGCGCTCGCTGCTAACGTAGTCGCAGTTGCCGACATAGCGACAACCGTAGTGACCGACACCAGCGGAACAACTTCCGAGCAGACGCACATGCATACTGAGGTCTGGGTGAAGCGGGACGGTCGTTGGATAATGCTTCATAGTCAGGAGTCGATTCGCCCCGAGTCCATGTAGCGAACGCCCCGCTCCTACCATCCCCAGCGCACCGGCCGGCCCGGCCGGCGCCGGGCGCTTGTGCTTGAAGCGGCCCCGATCGTCCGAGGGGTTCGGGCCTTCTCATTCCCGGTCGGCTTGTCACCAACCACCGTCGCCTGCGGGACGAGTGCCTCGATCGCGAGTGGTTCGGCAGTCGGGTGGAGGCGGCGGTGATCATCGAGCAATTCCGGCGCGCGTACAACACGACGCACCTTCACAGCAGCGTGGGCTACCGAACGCCAGCCGAGGTCAGGGCGGATTGTGAGACCAAGGGAGACAATCCCATAACCCAGGAGGCACGCCAACAACCCGATCCTGTCCCAGCCTGAATGGTCCGATAAAGGGGGGACATCCTACAAGCTCTGTGCGAATGTCCCAGATTCGGCACGTCCTGTCC
>JABAOF010002395.1_pt1 | contig 42344 bp, 41 predicted proteins | sample 7062171 | NCBI WGS metagenome assembly JABAOF01 (sample SAMN14538628, study PRJNA623070) | marine sediment metagenome | biome: marine biome [ENVO:00000428]; feature: marine pelagic biome [ENVO:01000023]; material: deep marine sediment [ENVO:00002113] | place: India: Gulf of Khambhat ... | reverse complement strand
GGAGCTTCTGGACGCTCTCTCCCTTTAGACTTCGCGCTCAAACACGCATGAGTAGAGAGGGTTTGTGCTTCCCTTTTCTCAAGTTTTTCCCTAATGCTCATTAGAAAAGTCTAAAATTTGATGAATCGAAAATCCTCAGCCACAGTTTAACACTAATTATTCTATCAGCAAAAAGGCATACCGATTCATCTTCTGGGCATAATCCGAGAGGACGTGAATCGGATAATCCGCCTGTCTGACCGTGGAGTAGACATCGATGCACATCGCTTCGGGAGTGGGCCGGGACATTTTCGGCTCTTTGCAATCTTCTTTTGATCCTGGACATTCCTCACAGATGTTGCAGCTGTCCATGAATAAAAGGAAGGCCTTTTCGAAGCCGGATACAAAAACCTCTCTCTCCAGCTTGAGCAGTCTTAAGTTTAGTTTTCTTGTCCAGGCAAAACGGTCTTCAGGTTTGTCGACTCCTTTCTCAAAATGGAAAATAACAGCTTCTTTGTATTCCTTAAAAAACTGTTCACACTCTGATAAGGAAGGAGCATTTGGAGGGCAGGTCGCTGTTTGCCCATATTCATTGCATCCGAACATGCACTTCATCCGGACCCAGAAGGCTGTCACGAATTTTCTGGGATCAATCCACTTGAAATCAGCGAAGTTATGAGCATTGAAAATTTCTTCGAGTTTCTTTTTATCAACCATGGAATGAGGCCTCCTTAGGGTGAGTCTCAATTAGCAGCCCATTATAACACAGGCCTACGCGACTCGCTATACTAACTTAAAAAGTTGGCCTCTAACATAAGGGGTCAGGCCTCGACATTAGAAATTTTTAATCAAACCCACCTTTACCAATAAGCAAATAAATTTTTCTTCACTGATTCCTGAGCGTCCAAACGATGAGACCTAATCCTTTTTTATTAAGATCTCTAATGTCGAGCCCTGGACCCTTTACTTAATCCCTCTAATTTAATCCCTTTACTTGAATTTTTCCCTCCGTTTGATTAAGGTTTAAAATGAAAAGTGCAGGGGCTAAAAAACCAGAGCATGATAGAAGAAAACGTAAAAAAAATCCTAGAGGAATTGCCGCCGGGAGTCGAGCTCATGGCGGCCGCCAAATCGAGGGCTCCCAAAGAAATCCTGCGAGCTGTGGAAGCGGGTGTCAAAATCATCGGAGAGAATTACGTCCAGGAGGCTCTCGCCGCCTTCGAAGTCGTGGGCCCTTTAGTGAAATGGCATTTCATCGGCCACCTCCAGAAGAACAAGGTGAAAAAGGCTGTCCAAATCTTCAATATGATCGAAACAGTTGATTCCATAGAACTTGCCAGAGAAATTGATAAAAGATGCTCTCAGCACGGAAAAATCATGTCCGTTCTCATCGAAATCAATAGCGGGAGGGAACCGCAGAAATTCGGGATCCTTCCAGAAGAGGCCGAAAGCCTTATTCAAGAGATGCTCCCCCTTCAAAACGTCAAATTAGAGGGATTGATGACCATGGGCCCCATGTTCGGAGACCCTGAAGACGCCCGACCCTACTTTATAGAAACAAGAAAAATATTCGATAAGATGAGGTCTCTCGCGCTTCCCGGAGTCGAGATGAGATATCTCTCCATGGGGATGACGAATTCCTATAAGGTCGCCATCGAAGAAGGCGCAAACATCGTGAGGATAGGGACGAAAATCTTCGGGCCAAGAGAGTGAGATTTTAAAGTCTGATAAACAACCGACTCCATTTATCCGGTCTGGACCGGAGAAAAATTAGAAATTAACCGTTCATCCTTCTTATGAGATTGCCACGCTTCGCTCGCAATGACACTTCTGTCTTCACTATTTTTACTATAAGTGTTACCTAATTAATAAGCATAAACACCTGTCCTCTTGTTTATGCTATTATTACCTTAAATCTAAATTATCTTTTTCAACACTTGCTCCAGCATCCCTTTGGCATAATCCGCGGAAGGTCCGTTGAACAGGATCACAAGAAAATCCTTCTTGACTCTGGCGGCTGTCCACTTCCCATCCTCAGTCAGGAGCAAGCCAGGCTCTTTCGCATCCGGCATGTAAATTTCAATAAAGCTTTCCAAAGCCCGGGAGGCCTCTGACTTCTCAGGATAATGAATCACAAGTAGATGGAATTTCTCATTTTTTTCTCTGTACACGGCAAGAGCGGCTTCTGTTTCCTGGTCAAGAAGTAGAATGTTTTCGTCAGAAACGTAAAAATGGTAGTTCAGAATCATATGGTTATGAAAATAATGGATACTCTTTTCAACCAGCGCCTCTTCAGGCAGTAAGGCAATAATATCAGGCTTCTTCCCTTCTTCTTCGATAGCGGAAGCGACCTTCTTCCCCAGCGTAAGCAAGGCTTTTTTCGCCTCTTCAGTTTCTTCTTCAGCATACAGAGAGATGTAAAAACAGCCCTTCCAGAAAGAGAGAAGACCGCCTTCATAGGTTGATTCCCTGCCAACTCCGGCATCTTCACCCTCAGGGCTATGGGTAAACACTCCAAAAGCATCCTGGGAAGATGGCATCTCGAATAAATCCGCAACTATATCTGGTTGCCCCTCTTTTGAAAAACGTCTTGCCAGGAGCAGTTTAAAATTATAAGAACGGTAGATTTCTCCCGCCCCATCGATATAGTTAAAAATCGTCTGGGAATCATAGAGCTTATCTTTTTCTTTGGCTTCCCAGCCGTTTATCTCCCGGGGCAACAGTTTTCCCAGAAAGTCTTTTTTATCTTTAGAATTCGCGTCCATCAAGCTTAACCCTCCTATAAGGAAAAGGAAAAACAGAAAACAGCATATCTTTTTCATGATTAAAAATTTTAACCAATTGCGTTAAAAACGTAAAGAATAAAGCGTTAAGATCAAAGCCAAAAGATTTTGCCATCTTTCCATGAGCTATTTTTATCACCCCGCCGAACATCAAGATTTTCTAAATCATTATAAAAAAAAGACTTGAATAAATCTTATTATTTCTATAAATTTATGTTGAAAAAAAATTTCAAATGCGATAGTATAGGATGTAAAGATGGAGGACTTGATCCAATAATAACATTATAAACAGGGAGGAGGCCATGATAAAACTCTCAACCAAAGGACGGTATGGATCCCGTTTAATGCTCAACCTCGCCCATAATTATAAAAATGGGAATGAAGCCGTCATCCTGAAAAGTGTATCCGATGAAGAAGAGATATCCATCCGCTATCTGGAACAAATCGTTATTCCTCTTAAAATTAATAAACTCGTAAAAAGCATCCGTGGTGCAGGCGGAGGTTATACACTTGCCCGTCATCCCTCCAAAATCAAACTCAGTGAAATACTACATGCATTAGAAGGAACGTGCTGTTTAGTTGATTGTGTAGATGATAACGATTACTGCCACCGAGTTTCGATGTGCGCCACTCACGACGTCTGGGCTCATGCCAGTGAACTCTTAAAAAATTATTTCGGGAACATCACTCTTCAGGATCTCGTTGAAATGTCAAACAAAAAAAATTCCAAACCAAAATCTAAAAACAAAGCCAAAAGTCAGTAAGCGCCTAGCCTTTTAGCAGAACAAAGTATCAATTCTAAGATTATTCATGGCTCCAAACCGCCTTCAAAAATTAAAACCACTCACAGTGCAAATATTTTCTTGACATGATACGCACATAAGTGACGTTTTAACTTATTTAAATTTTTAAAATGTGGATTTTAACTTGACAATAGGCTTTTATTTGGTTAATATACTCTATTATATTTATAAGAATAGTAGTAATTTCAAGGGTAAAAAATCTTGAACAATAAAAAGGAATAGGCTAACAAAAGGAAAAATCACTTTTGTTTTATTCTATTTTATGATTCCAAAATGAAAAGCCAGATCGAGAAAAAAGAACGACACAGAACTGAGTTGAAAAAATCAGAAACAGAGCATAATAAGGCAATGAAGAACCTACAAAAAGCTAACGATAAGTTAAAAAATCAAAGGGAAAAACAGGAAGAAAGTTATCCAGGGTGGCAGGAGACACTCGATTCAGCTCTCGATATAATTGCTTTGATATCGGCTGATTTCGAGATATTAGAAATAAATAAGGCAGGTTATGAGAATATTGGGAAGAAGCCTGAGGAGTTGATCGGAAAGAAATGTTACGAAGTGGTGCACGGCCTTCATTCTCCGATCGAAGGATGCCCGTGTAAAAAAGCGCTGGAAACCAAGACGAGTGGGATTGGAGAAATAAAGGACCATGGAAGGATATACATGACAACTGCTTCACCAATATTTGATAACAACAACGAAATTGTAGCGATCGCCCATACCGTAAAAGATATAACTCAGCAGAAAAAAACAGAGGAGATCTTGAAAAATTCCCATAAGGAACTGAAACGAAAAGTAAAGGAGAGGACAGCAGATCTTAACCGGAAAAACATAGCCCTTCAAGAAATCATTTCTCAGATTGAGATAGATAAGAAAAGGATGAAAGAAGATATAAAGGCTAATATGGAAAGAATAATATTTCCAATCTTGGAAAAGATGAAAAAAGAAAAAGAGAGTAAAAAATATGCCGATTTGCTCATGCATCACATGAAGGATCTAACCTCCTCATATGGGATAACGATAACAAATGGGAGCATAAAACTCACTCCAAGAGAAATCGAAATTTGTAATTTGATAAAATCTGCTTTCACAAACAAAGAAATAGCCAACTTTTTAGATATTTCATGCCAGACAGTAGAATGGCACCGAAAGAGAATAAGATATAAACTCGGAATCGCTAATAATGGAATTAACTTAAGCTCATTTCTTCAAGAGCTTTGAACAGTAATTTCCCTTCTTTAAAAATGGGTGTTTTTTACCCCCATTACACTCCAATTCTTCACCCGTTGTTATTTCATTCTCAATAACTTATCTTTTTATTCTACTTCTTGCAATGAAATGAATTTCATTAATAAGGATGTAAAATAATGCACCCGGAAATTCACTTTTTTCCTGAAGGTACTGTATTCATCCATGTTTTCGCAAGGAGCTGAAATAGTGATCAGAGCTTTAGTGGTTGACAGCAACAAACTCATCCAATGGTCACTCAAGGAATCACTTAATCAGGAAGGATATGAGACCGACACCATGGCTACAGCAAAACAAGCGTTAAATCGAATAATGGAAATTCCCTATAGACTTATTGTCTTCGGTCTAGAAATGATAGATGAGGATAGCTTCCGACTTCTCAATCGAATACAAAATATCGCTCCTTCAACAAACATCGTTATTTTAACATCTAGAGATAAAAACCTAATAGAATTTCTGCTTAGTGACTTAAACATAACTTCTATCATAGAAAAACCGTTTCGAATTGATACGATCAAGGCCATAGCAAGAGAAGCCTCAGGCCTAATATAAATTAATTAAAAGCACTGATAAATGAAGATTAATTTTACTAAAGGAGTAAATGATGAATTAAAAATTTCAAACAAGTCTAAAATTTATTACATTAATCATTTTTTACAGGAGGTAAATGTTTATTATGATTAAATCAAAACAAAACTTTTTGGGTAGGTTCCTTCCAGGAACTTTTGCTTTTTTATTTATGGCAAGTCTCTTTTTGTTATTCCCAAAAAACGCAGAAGCTGTTTCTCAGTGGGCAAGGAAATACCAAGTGGATTGCACCACTTGCCATACATCTTTTCCGAGATTAAATCATTTCGGTGAAAGATTTATGCGCAATGGTTTCCAATGGCCAGATGATGAACCAGACGGAGACACAGAAGGCAAGGACAAAATATCTGATAATTTGTTCGCCGATAAAGTCGGCAACTGGCTTGGAGCACGATTGAGTTTAACTCCCGCAGTCTATAAAACAGACGGCGTGACAATTGATGGTGTGACAAAAGACTCTTTCAATATTGGGAATTCCAACTGGGCACAGTTATTCATTGCTGGCACTATTTTTAAGAATGTATCCATTTTCATCGAGCAGGAGTTTGAAGTAGACGGATCTAAATTCAGTTGGTTTCATTTGTTCTTCACGAATATTGCAGGTACCTATGTTAACTTTCAGGTCGGCAAATTGTCGCCTGTTGACTTCACTCCATTTCCTGACAGGTTGCGAATGTGGCAAAAATCAGATATTTTGAATGTCAAGTCATCTGGTGGTAGCGGAGAAAACTCAGTGACCATAAGGCAATCTCGTCCTGGAATTCAATACTATGGTTACAAAGGACCGCTTCTCTGGTTCGCAGGTCTGGACAATGGGAAAGATGCATCCGACCTCGACCGGCAAAAAAATTACTGGGCGGGGCTCAAGTTAGAAATACCAAGTGATAAAAGTAGCTTCCAAGGAAGCAGCGTTGGCTTCCATTACTATTCTGGTACAGATACAGCAGATTCTGCGACTGTTAGGATAGAAAACGACTTTAATCGCTATACATTTGCGGCCAATGCTCGGTATCTGGATAAATTTGATCTGCAGGCCACCTACCAAATTGGAAAGGATGATAACTTTACTCTTACGCCTGTTCTGGTCGCAACAGAATATACAGGATTAACAATTTCCACAGCTTACTGGACCTACCCTGTCTATATCATTCTCCAATACGACCAGATTGATTCAAATGATATCCCTGCCCTAGAAACGAAAAAACTATCTCCTTCAATTTGGCTGTTCATGAGAGAAAATTTCAAAGCTGGGATTGCTGCTCGATTTGATGTGAGCGGAGCGGCTGTCAAGAAGCACGAAATCGCATTGCAAATTCGTACGATGTTTTAACTCTAAATAATGGCGAGAAAGTCTCATGAGAAAAATACCATGAGACTTTCTTCTGCCATTATTCTGTCTGTTTTTTGTGCATATTCATTTGCAATCGGAAATAAGACAGAATTATCGAGAGAAGGAGAATCATTACCGCGAAAAATACTACCTGAAAATAAAAATTCTCTTCAGGACTATCCAGATTTTGTTCAGGCTATAAGCTCAAAGGCCAAGAAAGTATATAAGAATCAGAGCGGATCCTGGGAAGCGGAATTCGATTACGGCATTATTATGGTTTACATACCATCAGGAAAATATCAAAGTGGGTCGGATAATGAAAGCAGTGATAGAAGGCCAGTGCCTGAGGTTATTTATCTGGATGGATACTGGATTGGAAAATACGAAGTCACATTTGATCAGTTTGACCATTTTTGCGAAGAAGAAGGAATAGCAAAGCCAGATGACGAAAGTTGGGGCAGAGAGAGTCGGCCAGCAATAAACGTTTCCTACCTGGATGCTGTAGCATATTGCCAATGGTTCTCTCGGAGAATCAGTTGTAATTTTAATCTCCCAACAGAATCACAATGGGAGAAAGCAGCCCAAGGAACAGAGAATCGTGCCTATCCTTGGGGAGATTCTCTATCCTTAGGCAATAAAGCAAATTTTGCCGATAGTTCTACAAATTTCGAGTGGAGAGACAGTACAGTCAATGACCAATCAAAATATACTGCTCCAGTAGGGAGCTATCCTGAAGGCTCTTCACCTTATGGTGTGATGGATATGGCAGGAAATGTATATGAATGGTGCCTCGACTGGTATAGCACATCTCGTTCTTCCTCTTCTACAAAGAACTCCCGAGGAATAAAAAAAGGGACCTACCGTGTATTGCGTGGCGGAAGCTGGAATACCAGTTCAAAATGCCTTCGAACCACTTTTCGTTCAGCTGCCAAACCTTCCAGTCGAAACTTCCATATTGGCTTCCGTTTATGCATAGAATAAATTCAGGATAATTATCTCTTTTTTTTACTCTACAAACTGAATAAAACTCTATCATATTAAAGCCTAAAGTATCGCATAATATAATGCGCCATTTGTTAATGCTTTTATCGTAAATCCTAGGTAAAAAAAAAGTTCATTATTCAACTGATAAGGTAGCTAAAAAAACCCTCAAAGTGGACGATAAATTGGAAGCATATCTCCCTTCCTTTTAATCATCACACAGCCAAATTACTCTTCCACATCAATATTATACGAATTCTCCTCATCTAGTAATCAAGATACATTTTACACTTGTAAGCTTAGGATCTCTTTCCCTTAATCTTCTTAATTAAAGATCAAACACATTCATTCTCGCTTCTCAGAAAAAATTTTACCTTTTTCTCTAAATAGACTGTCTTTCCATAATTTTCTATTTCATTGAATAATATTTTGCTATTAATGCCTATTCATTGTATAATTTCAATAAAATTAATATCATTTATAATATTTATATATTCCATAGTAAATTAAGTTAAAATGAAGTCGACTTTGCTGAATATGAAACAGTGGAAACTGAGATACAAGATTATCTTCCATATTGGAGTCATAGGAGTATTAACAGCCATTTTTCTCGTTTTCTTGTTCATGAATACACAGAGAAATATCATCCACAAAATGAGTCAGCAAAAAGCAGAGCTTATCGGTTCTATGATTGAAAAAAGTATTTCTTCTTACATGACAGCCGGAAACATGGAGACTGTTCTCAACACCCTCAGGAATATTTCATCTTCAGCGGACATAAGAAAAATCAGAGTAATAGATTACAAGGGAAAAATATCCCATTCTTCTGATAGCCATGAAGTCGGAAATACAATTGAACAGGGCACTCTTGAGAAAATGAGAGAATTCCTTAAGGAAAAAAATCAATCGAACATCAAAGTCGGAATGTCTAAATCCACAGTCCTTGGATTCCGTAAAATCGAAAATAATAGCGAATGCTTTAGCTGTCACAGCCCCCAGGAACAAATAAACAGCATCTTAGAAGTAGATATTGACCAATCTGTGGCCGCGGCTCTTCTTGAGAAGAACCAAATGAAAGGGATCCTGATCGCTGTGATTTCTCTCGCAGTTCTCTCCTTTGTCATCCTCCGTTTGTTCGAAAAGCTTATCAATCGACCAATATCCCAACTGAAAGAGAAAATGAAAAGAGTGCAAGAAGGAGACCTCGATATTCAATTTTCTCCCTCAAAAAACGATGAGATCGGAAGCTTGGCAAGAAATTTTAACAGCATGGTCACTGATTTGAAAAAAGCCAATGAGAAAATCGAGGAATTGTTCAGCAAGCAGATGGAGAAAGCAGAACACCTTGCATCCATCGGGGAGTTGGCCGCCGGATTGACTCATGAGATTAAGAATCCTATCGCAGGAATGAAGGGAGCTCTGGAAATCATCAATCAGAAAACGGACTCTTCAGATCCAAAAAAGGAGATATTCACGGAAATTCTTATTCAAATCGATAAAATAAATAACGTTGTTCATGACTTATTGAGATATGCCCGGCCAAAGGAAATGAACAGAAGAGTCGTCGACCCTATCATGCCTATAAACACTGCGATCAAATTTGCGAAAACTCAGATAAGCGACAAGGAAATCGATATCCAGTTTAACGCCTTAACCAACGGAACGCAGGCGCTCATAGATGCGGATAAAATTCAAGAAGTCATGCTCAACTTGATGATCAACAGCATTTCTGCTATAAACAAAAAAGGCCTTATCACAATTAATCTCAGCGAAAAGGGTGATAGAGATCTAGAAATAGTCCTTTCAGATAATGGGATGGGAATAAAAAAGGATCATTTGCCTCAAATTTTTCATCCCTTCTTCACAACAAAAACTAGAGGCACTGGTTTGGGACTTTCGATCTGTAAAAAGATAATTGAAGCTCATAATGGGACCATCGAAGTAGAGAGCAAGGAGGAAGAAGGAACAACCTTTACCATCGAGCTGCCGGTTTTGCTTAATCCTGAATGACAATGAGAAAGAAAAAAATCTTAATAGTGGACGATGAAAAACTCATCCGCTGGAGTCTAATCCAAAAATTGTCGGAGTGGAGTCTCGAGGTTTTTGAGGCAGAAGACGGGAAAACAGGTCTTCAACTGGCTGAAGAGAATACACCTGACCTTGTGATGCTCGATGTCAAACTTCCCGATAAAAAAGGAACCGATGTATTGAAGGAATTCAAAAAGAAATGGCCGGATATTCCAGTCATCATGATTACAGCCTTCGGCGTGATCGACGATGCCGTGACAGCCATGCGCCGCGGTGCTTATGACTTTATCACCAAGCCTATAAATTACACTAAGCTCCAGAGTACAATCAAAAATGCTCTGGAGACAGTCTCATTGAAAAAAGAAATTGCCTTCTACAAAGAAAAAGAAAAAAAACAATTCGACCTCTCTCAGATCGTCGCCTCATCTGACAAAATGCAGCAGGTTTTAGGGATGGTTAAAAAAATTGCCGAAAGCGAAGCGTCTATCATACTACTGCAGGGCGAAAGTGGAACAGGAAAGGACCTTTTGGCACAAGCCATCCATCAGCTCAGCCGCCGAAATCAGGCGCCCTATCTGGCCATAAATTGCTCGGCGATCCCGGAAAATCTGATGGAAAGTGAGCTCTTTGGCTACGAAAAGGGAGCTTTTACAGACGCTAAACAACAGAAAAAGGGGCTGGTCGAACTTGCAGACGAAGGCACTCTCTTCCTGGATGAAATTAGCACCTTGAACCTCAATCTTCAAGCCAAGCTGCTCCGATTTCTGGAGACTCACACATTCAAGAGGGTTGGTGGGCTGAAAGATATAGAAGTTGATATCAGAGTGATCACTGCCACCAATCAAGACCTCGAGGAAGCATCTCTTGAAGGGAAATTCCGGAAAGATTTGTTCTACAGGCTGAACGTTTGCCCGGTCTACATCCCTTCTCTCAGAGAGAGAAAAGACGATATCCTTAACCTGGCGAAACATTTCATCTCCCAATACAACACAAAATTCAGAAAAAATATAAAAGGTATGCGGAAGGACACTCAAAAGCTACTTCTTGAGTATGAATGGCCCGGGAATGTCAGAGAACTCAAGAATGCTCTGGAAAGAACCATGATATTCGAGGAAAATTCCACTATCTCCACTCAATATCTCCCCATTCGTTTAAACGAGGATCCCTCTCCTCAAAAACAGTCTTTCAAGGAATCTTCTGAAACGGATCTTTCTCTGCCCGGAATGGAGAAAAAGCTTCTAATCAAGGCTCTGAAAAAAGCAAACGGAAACAAATCTCAAGCTGCGAAACTGTTAAGCATCACTCGGGATACGCTGCGCTATAAAATCAAAAAATTAAGCATCAAGCCAGAAGAATACGAACCATATAAAAAAGCTGCAAGATCATCCCTAAATTAATCGCTCGTTCAATATTCAATACATTTTAAAGTTACTACTGAATACAATTATTTTTCTGGGGTTTATCACCCAATAATGGGTTATTTGACCCACTTTTTCGAGGTTGGTTTTGGGGGCCAAATGGTCAGCTTGTAACTTATTCATTTTCAATAAAATAAAAACGTCTTTCTTGCAGACAAATATGGTACAAATTTTGCTTACAAGAAATAAGGAGACTAGTGCATTGAATAGAATATTGGTTGTTGACGACGACAAGCTTATTCGCTGGTCCTTAAAAGAGATACTCTCTCAAGAGGGGTATGATGTCGATGCGGTCGCCACAGCAACAGACGCTTTATCACAGGTCGAGAACACGGATTACAATCTCATTTTTTGCGATATAGACATTGATGAGGAAAACGGAATCGAGATGCTCAAGAAATTATTGGTTGTTCAGCCCGAAGCCAAAACCATTATTCTCTCCGCCCATTCCAGGAATCAGATTGAATCCCAATTGGGGAATCTCAACATCCTGTCCATTATTGAAAAGCCGTTTCAATCAGAACAAATCAGAGGTATCGTTAGAGATGTTTTGGAATAAACATACATTCGAGAAAGAATTCGAGAAAAATCCGCAGGTTTTGACACCTGTGATCACACATAGATTTAAAAATTTCAAGGAGGTGTATGTTGCAGATGAAAACAAAAAATAAGATGAAATTGCCTTTTGTTCATCTGATCGGATTCACAGTTTTGGCGCTTGCTGTTACAGGCTTTTTTGCCGACGCCAAACCTGCAATTCAACAAGAAGTGCTAGTAGGAATCTGTGCAGAATGTCATGAAGATGTATGTACGGATTTTAAACTCGTTCGCCATGCAAGTATTAAAACAGACACCTGGACTAACCAAGCTCTCCAAGAAGAGACGATTTGTATTAACTGTCACGGCGATCCCACAGATCATCTGGAAGTAGGTGGTGGCCCAGACACGATTTTCACATTCAAGGAGACTGTAGATGTCCAAGCTAAAACAGAAAAGTGCCTTAACTGTCACAGCAACACTCGAGGACGTTTCTTTGCAAGCCCCCATGGTAAGGCAGCAATGGACTGTACAAACTGCCATGATGAGCTTATGAAAACGACTGCTCAAAAGAAAAGCTCAACCAAAATATGTGTTTCTTGTCATGAAGATGTTCTTGCCAAATTTAATCTGAATGAACGACATAGACTTCAGGAAGGAATACTTGGGTGTACGACTTGCCACGACCAGCATGCCCCATCAACAAGAAGTCGTCTGGGGGGATTCAAACATCAAGAATGTTTGAAATGTCACACTGATAAAAGCGGCCCTTATATTTACGAGCACGGCGCCTCCAGGATCGAAGGATGTTCCTCGTGTCATGATGCCCACGGGTCTCCCAACAGGCACATGCTGAACCAACAGAGCGTTTCAGACCTGTGCTTCAGCTGCCACACAGCCGCAGTCAGCTGGCATTCCCGATTCGACTCCTCGACCAACTGCGTTGTCTGTCACGCCACGATCCATGGCTCTAACCTCAGTAGGCGCTTTCTTAAATAGGAGGGATTGAATGCGAAAAAAGAAAATCTTATTACCTGCGTTAGTGTTTGTCTTCGTGTGTTCATCGGCACTTTCTCTTCTTGCTCAAGACGGAGATCAAAATTTTTACGGGAATTTCAAGATGGGATACCGGTATGTCGATACGAGCGGAGCAGATACTAAATACAAAGAAGACCTCAACCTGGACACCGGAGTGAGGCTGTTTGACTTCAGCTTGCACTACACACCGACCGAGCAGTTTAGAAACCTGTTCGACCGCATAGACGTGAACATCTACAATTTCGGCGGTGATCCCTTTGAAACCATGCGGTTGTCGATTCAAAAATTCGATAAGTACAAATTCCAGTACGACCGGAGAAAATCCACGTATTTCTACGATGACCAGCAGGAAGTGAGCAGTGGAGCGCTCTTTGACCATCACACTTTTAACTTTGACCGGATTGCAGACAGTGCACTGTTCGAAATCTCGTTCGGCAAAAAGGTGGACTTTTACGTGAATTATGACCGGTTCACCAAGAGGGGAAACAGCGTCACGACACTCGATATCAACAGGATCGAGTTCGAGCTCGATAAGCCCATCGAGGAAGAGTCAGACATGCTGGCTCTCGGACTCAATTTCAATTTGAAGCGCTATTCTTTCGTCCTGGAAGAGAGAATTCATGAATACGAGAACACCAACAGCCTTTTCCTGCCCGGTTATGCCGACGGAGGAGCCGGTGCTCGGTACCCTTCTTCTCTAAACCTGTATTTCCTGAACCAACCCTATGATTTCCAGACGAACACCCACACATTCAAATTCCACGGTAGACCTCTCGACTCTCTGTTGATCAACTTCTCTGCCCAATACAGTGACATGGATATGAACTTGACCCACTCTGAAGAGGCAGACGGGATCGATTATGTCGGAGCCCCCTATGTGGTCGATCTCAGCGGCACAGGAAGCTTCAGCCGGAAGATTGGACTGTATAACCTGGATCTGACATATCTTCTAACCGATAAAATTGCAGTAGTCGCCAACGCCCGATACCACGATTTGGAACAGAACGGCACACTGACCATCGACGGATTGGACGAATCCGCCGATCTCAGTTACGACACTCAAGGTATCGAAGCCGGCCTGCAGTACCAGCTTAACCCGAAACTGGCTTTGACTCTTGGATACCATTACGAAATCAGAGACCTGCAAGGGACGGAGACCGTGACAAATGAAACTGAATCCCTGAGAAGCGGATTCTTCGGAAACCTCAAATGGAACATCCGTCAGGACTTTAAACTGACCTTCGACTATCAGCGCGGATATTTTGATGGACCCTACACGCTCATCTCCCCCACACTCTTCGACAGGTTCAGAACTACGATCAAATACAGGGTCAAACAATTCGATTTCTCAGGATCGTATCTCCTGACTATGTCGGAATGCAAGATCCCATCCGAACTCTGGGAGTCAGATAAACACCAACTGATGCTCAGAGCCGGATATAACACGGATAAGCTCAAATTGTCTGCCGGGTATTCCCTCATCGACGTAGATAGCAAAACCGACCGGGACATCTACTACCCGCCGGACTGGAGTGGACCCGAAGGAACCTTTCCCTGGTCAGTTCATTACGAAGGAAAATCCAATCTTATTGATGCCATGCTTAAGCTCAAGCTCGGGACGAATTGGAAGCTCGGCGCCTACACCAACATCTACTCGAACAAGGGATCCTGGGAGATCTCACGCACTACAGCCAAAGCTTACTTGGAATACGCCTTCGAAAACGGAATCAACGCGCAGATCGGATATCGGTATATTGATTTCAACGAGAAAGCTTCCGGGCTCAACGACTACACAGCGAATATCTTTGAGATCTCCTTCGGCTATAGTTGGGAATAAATAGAGGAGGACACCATGTTCAAAAAACCGCAAATTGTAAGTCTTTTGTTTGTATTCCTTATCGCTGGCTTTGCCCTGATCACCACAAACTGCGACTTTGATGTCGGAGCCCTGATGGAAAAGCTCGAAGCAGAAAGTCTCTGGGAAGAATCCGGCCATGCTGACCGGGATGCAGAGGCTTTCAACCACTGGAATGAAGATGTTCCTGCCGTTGTTGAAGTCGGATGCGCAAAGTGCCACACCACTTCAGGCTTTGAGGACTTCCTGTTAGATGGTTCAGTCGATAATACCGTTCCTGTCGGAGAGACTGTTGAATGCGAAGTCTGTCACACGGATCCGGATAACGGCACACTCCGTGTCAACGACTCAGTGACATTCCCCTCCGGGGCAGTCATAGACAACCTCGGCCCTGAAGGCCTGTGTATGGAGTGCCACCAGGGGAGAAAATCCACAGCAGATGTTGATCTAGAGATAACCGCTTCGGGAGCACCGGATGACGATACGATGGATTCAGACATCGAATTTAGAGATGTGAATATTCACTACTATGCCGCTGGAGCTACGCTGTACGGGACTTTTGTCAAAGGGGGATACGAGTACGACGGGAACGCTTACGACGCAAAGTTCGGCCATGTCAAAGGCTACGACAACTGCATCGCCTGTCACAATCCCCATTCCCTGGAAGTGAGAACAGAGCGTTGTGGAACATGCCACAGCAGCACTGGTCCTGATCCCCATGATTTCCGTTACTACGGCTCATTCGTCGATTATGACGGTGACGGCGATATGACGGAGGGAATCCATGATGAAATCGAATCATTCCAGGAAAAGCTCTACGAAGCTATTCAGGCTCTCGGGACTCAATTAGGCAATCCCATTGTGTATGATGGCCACGCTTATCCTTATTTTTTCCATGATACGGATAGCGATGGAGTCGCAGACGAGAGTGAAGCGAATTTCGGAAACCGGTACTTAACTTTGACCGGCCGACTTCTCAAAGCCTGCTACAACTACCAGTATTCGCAGAAAGACCACGGTGCCTTTGCCCACGGAGGAAAATACCTCATCCAGCTCCTGTACGATTCAATAGAAGATCTGAATTCAGTTCTCACCGTTCCTGTCGACATTGACGATTTTGAAAGAAATGACGAAGGCCATTTCGATGGATCCAAAGAAGCCTTCAGACACTGGGATGAGGATGATCCAATGGAAGTCGAGGCAGACTGCGCCAAATGTCACAGCTCAGAAGGACTGGCGTATTATCTTGAGAATGACGCTCATATTGCCCAGGAAATCACTAACGGCATGCTCTGCACGACGTGTCACACATCTCCGCCTTCAGTCAGGACTGTCAGCTCTGTCACTTTCCCTTCAGGTATAACAAAGGATTTAGGCGATTCCAGCAATATATGCATAAGCTGCCATCAAGGCCGTCATGCAAAGGCAACAGTCGATGCAGGTATTGCTTTGGATGATGGAGAAGTCCCAGGTTTACACGAATTTAGAGATTTTAATATTCATTATTTCGCCGTAGGCGCTGTTTTGTACGGCACAGAAGTCCAGGGTGGTTATGAGTTTGATGGCAAAGTTTATGCTGGCCAAAAAATCTTTGCTAACCACAATGGAAGGTTCGACACCTGTGTGGAATGCCACATGGGCACAAACACAGCCAGAGAAACTCATGAGCCAAGTGACCACAACGTGCACAAGCCCAATCAAGAAGACTGCGTCTTCTGCCACGGATACGATGTCTCCCAACCCGATCCAGGAAATGATCCTACAAAGTTTAAATTCAGCGGTATCCGACCAGCTTCGATTCCTGACTATGATGGCGACGGAAACATCATCGAATCCATCAAGAACGAGATCAAAGGGCTGGAAGAAGCCCTTTTAAGTCAGATACAGACCTATGCGAGCACTCAATTAGGTATTGACATTCTGTACGCTCCCGATGATTATCCATACTTCTTCGTAGACAATCCCCCCATCGGTGATCCTACTGGTGATATTAATTATGGCAATCGGTTAAAGGAACAAATGGACGCAACTCTGATAAAAGCAGCCTACAATCTCCATTTCAGTAAAAAAGAACCCCACGGCTTCATCCACAACTCGCGTTACATTGCTCAACTTCTGGTGGATTCTATAGAAAGTCTTGCCGGAAGCGCCGCTGTCGCTATTTACACCTGGCGTTAAAGCAGAAAGCAGCTCTCAAGCTGATAAAAGGGCGGCATGAAAACATGCCGCCCTTTTTTTTACCTCATTACCAGGACGAATAGGATTGACTCCATTCCTTGAACATCATTTATCTTCTCTCTACAAATGTTGACAGTGAGTCTTTTTATTTTCACAGCTAACCAGAGAGAAGAATACTTAAAAATAAGCAAAATAATAAGAAAAGAATAGATATGATTACTTTTTTTGTGTTACTTTTTTTGTTGAAAATAATATAGTTATTCTATATAATTAGTAGTTAATAGTTTCTAATCAACTGGATAACCCCTTGAGCATTGTTTGACATAGTATGTTCCTGATGATATAAACTTGATAAATCTAGGGAACAAATCATTCAAGGAGGGAAGTATTGAAACTTAAACCTTATGTCATTATTCTTATGTACCTTGCTCTGTCTGGTGTTGCATATACTCAGGAATGTTTAAACTGCCACAAGAAAGTCACCCCGAATATCGTCTCAGATTGGCAGCTCAGCAAGCACAGCCAGAACGATGTTGACTGTTCTGTCTGCCACGGCGACAAGCACAAAGACCCTTATGATGTCGCAGACGTTGAAATCCCAACTCCCGATACATGCGCCAACTGCCATGACGAAAAGGTTGAACAATTCAAGAAGGGAAAGCATGCGGCTGCCTGGGCAGCGATGAATGCCATGCCCACAACGCACTGGCAGCCCATGGAATTGATGCAAGGGATGAAAGGCTGTGGTGGCTGTCACAAGATTGGATTGAAAACTGAAGAAGAGATTAAAAATCTGAAAGAGACAGGGGTAGGATTTGGAGTCGCTTCCTGCGATGCCTGCCACACACGGCATATCTTTTCTGTCAAGGAAGCTAGGCAGCCCCAGGCCTGCCAGACCTGCCACATGGGATTCGACCACCCCCAATGGGAAATGTATTCTGGTTCCAAGCATGGCGTTCGCTATTTACTCAAACAGAACAAGACTTTACCCGAATCAGTTGCGGCTCCCACATGTCAAACCTGCCACATGCAGGAAGGAAACCATGAAGTCAGGACCGCTTGGGGATTCCTCGCTGTTAGGCTGCCCATGCCAGAGGATAAACAGTGGACAGCTGACAGAGTGACTATTCTTCAAGGTCTTGGTGTGCTTGATCCGGATGGCAACCCCACTGCGAGACTGGAGGTGGTTAAAGCCGCAGATGTCGCCCGACTCACTCAAGAGGCCTGGCAAAAAGAACGAGACAAGATGATAGAAACCTGCAACCAGTGCCATTCTGTAAATTTTGCCAAAGCAGAGCTGGAAAAAGGTGATCAAATAATCAGGCAAGCTGACCATTTAATGGCAGAGGCTATCCGCATCATCGTTTCTCTATACAAAGACGGAATCCTTGCTCAACCCGAAAGCTACGCTTATCCCTTCCCTGATCTCCTGACCTTTCAGGATGCACCCACTCCGATTGAGCAGAAACTCCATGTCATGTTTCTTGAACACCGGATGAGAACCTTCCAGGGAACATTCCATGCGAATCCTGACTATGCCTGGTGGTATGGCTGGAGTGAAATGCTGATGGATTTGGCTGAAATCAAGGAGAAGGCCGAGGATTTGCGTCTCAAGCACAGAAAAAAATAAGGCAGGCAAGACAAGGACACAATCAAACGAATCGAAAAGATTTTAAACTGGCGTAGAGTAAAAGAATTCAAAGGCTTCTATTCAGCGCAATTCACTTTACTTCAGTCAGAATAATCGTGTATTAAATAGAAAAGCTTGATTCATCTATAAACAAAAAAAAACGGAGTTCAAATGAAATCAATAATAAAATCTCTCTCATCAGTTAAGTTGGCCATTGTTCTCCTGATCATTATCACTCTGGCTTCAGTCGTTGGCACTTTGATTCCCCAGCAAAGAAGCCTTGAGGAATACGCGGCGCGCTACGGCCAAGGGGCAGCAAACCTATTCCAGCGACTCCAGCTCACCAATCTGTATAAATCCTTGTGGTTCAGTGCCCTTCTTTTCCTCTTTGCTTTAAACATAATTGTTTGCACCCTGAACCGCCTTTCCCCCAAATTAAAAAAGGCGTTTCAGCCGCGACTTTCGGTTGAGGCCAAAGATATCGCTGTATTAAAGATAAGGGAAAAGCTCAAAAAGCCCATGAACCTGGATTCAACCAGAGAGCTAGTGAAAAAAGAGCTTTCCTCCCGGCGTTACCGTGTGAGAGAAACTAAGGAGGAAAATAAAGCTTTCCTCTACGCCCGGAAAAGGATTTTGGGATGGTTCGGGGCCGATATTGTCCATCTCGGGATTCTCATCATCATCGCTGGAGGGATCATCAGCGGAATCGGCGGATTCAGGTGGGATCTGTCTTTCTCAGAAGGACGCATTCTGAATGTTCCCAGAGCGGATTTTAAACTCAAGCTCGATAAATTCGAAACCGAATATTACCCCAGCGGAGCAGTCAAAGACTGGAAGAGTACGCTCACTGTTCTCGAGAATGAAAAGCCGGTTTTGAATAAAATCGTCGAGGTCAACCATCCCCTTTCCTATAAAGGCTTTGTCTTCTACCAAAGCAGCTATGGCTGGGACTGGAGGAATCCTTCAGTTGAGATAGTGGCCAAAAAAAGAGAGGACTCTTCATTTTTAAGAAGAATGGAATTGAAAATCGGCGAGAGAGTCAGACTCGAAGGGGAGGACATCGAGGTATCAGTCCTCGAATTTATTCCTGACTTTATCATTGGTGAGAAAGGTCAGATCACATCCCGCTCGCTCAATCCGAACAACCCGGCAGCCTTCATAGAAGGATGGCAGGCGGAGGAAAAGATCTTCTCTGGCTGGATATTTGCCAAATTCCCGGATTTCGACCGCATCCACTCTGAAAAGGAAACGGATCTGACTTTTGAACTCAGGGATTTCAGTGCGGGTCAGATTTCAATCATCCAGGCTTCAAAGGACCCGGGTGTAAATTTTATCTGGGCAGGATGCACATTCCTAATGATCGGTCTGTTATTGGCTTTCTACTGGCCCCCGCGAGAGATAAGAGTGGCCATGGAAGGGATTGGGAATAAAACAGAAATCACAGCTGGTGGAATCGCCACCAAAAGCAGAGACGCCTTTCAATCTGAGTTTACAAAAATCACTGAATCTATAAGGAGATCGAAGTGAATGAATCAACACTATTCCTCATAACTTTTATTCTTTATATTGTTTCAGCGTTCTTTTATTTTACTTTTCTCTTCTCGAAAAAAGAGCCCCCGGCAAAGACAGGCTTTTTTTTCGCATCAGCAGGCCTTATATTTCACACGATCGCTCTCATCTGGAGAACCGTTGAAAGCGGCCATGCTCCCTTCACCAACATGTACGAATCTCTTTCTTTTCTAGCCTGGGCGTCTATTCTCGCCTACGTCGTCATCGAGATGAAGTTCAAGATTCGAAAAGCCGGTCCCTATTTCATGTTGATCGTCATTGCTTTAATGGCTTTGGCCTCATCTCCGCTGATGCCCAAGGAAGCGACACCGCTCGTTCCTGCCCTCCAGAGCTACTGGCTTTGGCTGCATGTGTCTGTCACACTGCTTGGAGAAGCTTTCTTCGCCTTTGCCTTCATAACGAGCATCATGTACCTAGTGGCAGACGCGAAAGAGAAAAAGGGGAAGAAACCCGGGCTATCCGCCAAAAAACTCGATTCAGTCAGCTACAGATGCATTGCCATCGGCTTTCCTCTTTTTACACTGGGAGGCCTTGTTTTCGGTATGATCTGGGCATTTAAAGCCTGGGGAAGCTGGTGGAGCTGGGACCCGAAAGAGACCTGGAGCCTGATCACGTGGTTTGTGTTTGCCCTTTATCTGCACACCCGAATCGTCATGGGCTGGAAAGGACGCCGCTCCGCGTACATCGCGATTATCGGATTCTTGGCCGCTCTTTTCACCTACTTCGGAGTGAATTATCTCCTGGCTGGATTGCACAGTTATGCTTAAAAATCTATTAAGCTGTCAAGATTAGTCTTCACAAAATATAATCAGCAGGCGATCATCCCCATTTAGTACAGAGTTGTATTCTCTTAACTGAATTTATCTCTAGTTTCCCCAATATCAGGATTCTCTAGCTTCTTCCCAGGGAGGCAACACCTTGATGAGAATAAACAGGATTACGAAAGGAAGAACCAAGAATCCTAAAGATACCAATAAGCCCTCTAATCCCCCAAGAGACATCTTGTACCAAGTCAATCCCCTGAGACTTTTTGAGAATAACTGCCCGCCTATAACCACGTTCCATCTCGTGGTGAAAATGCCAACCTGAATGAGCAATGCCGCGACAAAGTAGACATGTCTTCTCAATTCTGCAGGAAAACGGAACAATTTGACAGATGCAAAGGCTGATAGTGGAACTAACATGCCAAGGAAGAATTGGATAACAATGAGACTCACAAATAACCTTCCTGAGATCAACTCAGAAAGAATATTTATGGACTCCTCGGACTCGTATATGCGGTGGATAAAATCCAACGCCTCAAGGGAGAAGGCCACAATCATCGTATAAAACAAATAATTCGCGAGTTTATCCAGAGTGGCCATGACCAACTCTTTTCTTCGTATGAGAGTCACAACCATGTAAATAAGCAGCACCAAGGCAATACCTGAGACCATCGCTGAAAAAAGAAACACAATCGGCATGAGCACACTTGACCACCACGGATTGGCCTTGACAGATCCAAAAATAAATCCGACATACCCATGGAGGAGAAACGCTGAAGGAATGCCAATTATTGTGATTGTTTTGACTGCTTTCTTATCAAATTTTAGGGCTTTCTCTGAAATATCCGTGGAGAACAGAGCGATAATCTTCCGTATCCATTTCATCAATCCTTTTCCTTTTTTTGCCCATAGTATGAGATCTTTTCTGAAATCAAACCATATCTCAAGCAACAGAACTGCCATTAGATACCAGATATACACAAACCCAAACATTGCCATTGCAGAGCTGCGGTTTGGAGTGAGGAAAATCTCAAAAGCTCTTTCAGGATGTCCGAGATGAGCGAGTAGAGGCAAAGGTGCAACGATTAAAAAGGCAAGAGATGTCAGCATAGAAAGCCGGTAAGTTGGCTGAAGTTCTTTGACATTGAATACTTTCACGAGTGAGGCGAGGATAAAAGCTCCGGCAACAAGTCCAGTGATATAAGGATAGACGACGATAAGAATCCGCCAGTATAACTCAACCTCATTCGGGTAGATGTACCCGGTTATCTGCTCGAGAACCTCAAACAGATGTTCATAGAGCTTCTCCAAAGCTATTTCACCTCCATATCAAGGCCAGCATAATACACTCTTGGTTCAGTGTTGAGATATGGTTTCAGAACTCCTATCCTGTTCATACGCATAAACCTCACAAGAGGGCTTGCATTCGCCTTTGTATCTCCGAATACTCGCGCTTGAGTTGGGCAGACCTCAACACAAGCAGGTATCATTCCTTTGACTAACCGGTGGTAACAAAACGTGCATTTTTCTGCTGTGCGGGTTTCCGGATGAAGAAACCTTGCTCCATACGGACATGCCTGAATACAGTACTCGCATCCTATACAATAATCGGAATCCACAAGAACGACTCCATCATCTGTCTTGAAAGTCGCTCCTGTCGGACAAACCTGCACACAAGGAGGATTGGCACATTGATTGCACAGCTTGGGGATAAAAAAGCTCCTGAGCATCCTTTTCTCCAGAACACGTGGCTTGAATCCATCCACACCACCATTAGGACTGTCGACAACTACCTCTCCGTCCTCGAACACGATGTGTCTCTCCACCCAAGTCCTGAAATAAAAAGGGAGGGCAGGGACATCATTCTCCTTCTTGCAGGCATTTGCGCATCGTCCACACCCAATGCATCTGTCTATTCGAATTCCCATCCCCCAGGAGTGGGCCCCAGGATCATAGCCATTTTTAAGAATCGGAGTCTTTTCTTTGTCATTTTCTTGCGCACGAAGAAGACCAGGGCATGCTAGGGCAACGACAGAAAATACAAGTCTTTCAAAAAACTCTCTTCTTCCAATACGTGTTTTATCCATTTAATCAACCTCTGGCAAGTGCGGATAATGACATTGCCAACAGACATACCGTTCGTTATGAGTCGCCATATTGATTCTTGGAATTCCCTTTGGAGCCGATGAGTCCTCAGCGTGGCATTCACCACAAAACTCCCGAGTAAGGGGTTTCTCTGGGCGATAATCTCTTGGTCGGACCTTGTGTTCTTCAAGAGTATCGTGACACCGCGTGCAAGTGAGATCGTAGTGATGAGAGAGGGCTAATGTCCGTGCAATCTCCGCATGACAAGCTTCACATTCTTTTGGAGTGTAGGGTGGCTTCGGATCATGAGCATCATGACAGGATGCGCATGCTTTTCTTGGATTATGCAACTCTGTAATTATTTGAGGGAAGCCCGTGGGTCTTGAAGGAAGATACTCATGACAGAGCGGACAATATCCTCTTTCCCTAGGAGCCTGAAGTCGATTGCCATCGGGATCCTCGGTATGAGCAACAGCCGGACCATGACATGCCTCACATGTCACGCTCCTATGATAAGAGGCATTCTTCATTTCCACTATATCATCATGACAGTCCACACAAGCCTTATGCTCGATATATTTAATCTCCAGATTTGCGATCTCATCAACAGCCGAAGCTCTGTAATGTCCATATTTACCAAAATCAGAGGGAACCATTATATTTCTCGATATAATGAAGATAGCGATTACAGCCACAATTGGAATTGAAAGACGTTTAACCTGGTCGGGTATTCTATCCAGCACTTTCCTTATTTCTTCCATAGGCGCAAAATTATAATTAAAAATATAGAATTTGTCAAAATAATAAAATATATTGGAATTGTCAGTAATAATAAGAATTCATTCCTCTAAAATAATAGTCTTGTATTTATTTTAATCTGGTAGACAATTTTTTTACATTTAGCTCTTTGATAAACTTGACAGACACTAGTTGACTTATTAGATTATTTATATTAAATCAATAGTAATGATTGATTTAATAGATTCAGTAAAGATTAACATGCATAAGCGGGATTAATTGTCAGTATCTTAACAAGAAAGAATTCTTTTCTTCATTGACTGCAGCGGAAATTTGAAAATATGTACCAAATCAATGTTCTTTTGAGAAAAGGAGGAAAATCAATTTTTTGTGCTTCATTAAGATATTGAAAATATTTTTGTACTGATTTTTGTTAGAGATTTAGGCTAATTTAAAAAGGAGTTCTAAAATGATATCCATAATCAGGTTAAAATCCCAGGAGAAAAAAGAGAGGATTTGTGACTTTATTTTATCTCATATAGATGAATTACAGGAAAGAATTAAAGGGAAAGGACAGCTTCTCTACCTATCAAAGCGGGCTAAACATGAAGATGCAAGCCTTTTTGTCCATACGGTTGATCCAAATGTTCTGGGAGATTTTATCGTTGAGCACTTGAATAAGATAGAGCACATAACCGGCATATGGGTTATAAATATGATTAAGCCGGTATTTTATCCGCTTCCCAAAGATACAAAAAATATGAAAAGATTTTCCATCACTTTGCAAGTTTTTACGAAAAATCTCAAAGATGTCTATCAAAATATTGCAACTTCTACCCTTCCTGATGGTCTTAAACTTGCATACATCGCATATACTTTTCACCTCTTCGGAGATTGTATCCAGTTTTCTATTCTTGCTGATAACGAAGATGAATTAAATAAGTATCTGACCGAGGAAGTAAACAAAATACCGGGAGTGCTGAATACAACCATAAACCTGGTTGAAATGACAAAACCGCTTGTTTCTTACGATGAATGGAAGCAATATTCCTCAAATCACGGAATCGTACCCTCCTGGGATGAAGAATTAATGATCAAACAATTCCAGGAATAAAGATTTATATTCTTACTTCCAAGAACCATTTCTAAAGAATAGAAACAGGTGTTTTTTTTCTATAATTTTTGAATAAATTAATGGAATCACTTGACTGGGTTATCGATACATTTTATAATGCTATTTAATCCCTATTATTCTTATTTAATTTATAAAAATGAATATATTTATAAGAATGAAGAACGTCTTAATAAGAAAGAAAAAGAAAAAAAGAATAACCAAAAAAAATAAGAAAAGAAGAATAATCCTCCTTTCTTTCGCAGGATTCTTTCTTATTCTATCTATTGGTTCCATCGAGTACACTTCTCATTCCTACTTTTGCGCCTCGTGCCACTACATGAAACCTTTCTACCAAAGCTGGAAGACTTCATCCCACAGTAACATTGAGTGTGCCATCTGCCATTACCGTCCTGGAGTTAGGTCAAAAATCCGTGCTAAATTCGAGGGAGTCCTTCAAGTCGGACGCTACTGGAGCAAGCTTTACTTAAAATCAAAGCCCTGGGCTGAAATACCAGACGAAAGCTGTCTCCAAGAAGGGTGTCACGACAAGAGGATCTTGGAAGGCCGAGTGAAATTCAAAAAAGTCGTCTTTGACCATAAAATTCATTTTGAGGACTTGAAAAGAGGTAAACAGCTTCGCTGCACGAGCTGCCATTCTCAGATTGTCCAGGGAGAACACATTACCGTGACTGAGAGCAGTTGTTTCATCTGTCATTTCAAAGAAAGCGAGCATTACCCTCAAATAAGCGATTGTGACCACTGCCATCACAAGGAAGATTTGATTTCAGAAAAGACCTCAAGATTCAATCATTCTCCTGTTTTCAGTAATGAATATGATTGCAATAAATGTCACAGCAACACCATCATTGGAGATGGAGAGGTTCCTCGTGAAAACTGTTACAAGTGCCACTGGGAAACAGATAGGCTGAATAAATACGATGATACAGACCTCATGCATTACACTCATATTTTCGATAGTAAAATCGAATGTAACCAATGCCACCTGGAAATCCAGCACAAGATCATCAAGGAGATCGATTCTATCTCTGATTGCCTGACATGCCATACAGATTATCACAAGGCTCAAAAAATCCTCTTTCTCGGAGAAGGAGGGAAGGGAACTCCACATCCTGTTCCCAATATCATGCTTGAAAAGGGATTGAGCTGTAAGGGCTGTCATATTTTCCATGAAGAAAAAGGCGGCCAGGTGATAAAGAGTGAAACTTTCACCTCAAAAGCCCAAGCCTGTGAATCCTGTCATGGAAAGGGTTTTGCACGAATCATGGAGGAATGGCAAATCTCGACTGAGAAAAAACTGGAAAAAATCAGAGTCATTTATAAGAATGCAAACGAGGAAATCCAGCGAACTCAAAGCGGCCAGAAAGACAAGGCTCTTCAATTGATTGAAGAAGCGGCTTTCAACATTGACATTGTGGACAGAGGAAAAAGTGTCCACAATGTGGAATACTCCCAAGAATTGCTCTCTGCCTCCTATGACAATGTCATCAAGGCTCTTCAGATGATCGGTTCATCTTATAAACCTGAAAAATTTCTGGCCGTAGCAAAGGAAATTCCCACACAATGTTCCAATTGCCACGCGGGAATCGAAGAAATCAACAGACAAATCTTTGGTCTTGATTTTCCTCATGAGAAACATTTGATCGAGCAGAAAATACGATGTGATGCCTGCCACTCGAATGTCAGAAAACATGGTGAATTCGTGGCCACAAAACAGAGTTGCGCTGTCTGTCACCATAGGGATACATCAAAGGACTGCACAGGATGTCATCAAATCCAGAAGAAATTTTACAAAGGGGGAACGTTCAATGGTTATGAAATCCCCAAAGACATAATGTTTGAAGCCGAAGCAGAATGCACGGATTGCCACATTGGCCCGCAGAACCAGATCTTTCGTTCCGATAAGAACAAATGTCTCGACTGCCATGAAGAGGACTATGCGGATATGTTCACAGAGTGGCAGGATTCAGTCAAAGACCTTATCGCTTCTCTCAATAATACTTTAGTTGAAAAGAAAAAACTCAGATTAACTGAAGAGGAGAAGACTCAGATTATAAAAATAGAAAAAACTCTCGAGACAATCGAACTCGATGGGAGCATGGGCATTCATAATTATTTATCCATAGAAGAAATGTTGACAAATCTCCAGAATAATCTAAAATCATTAGGGGAAAATACAACAGATGAAGAGAAGAAGCTTTATTAATTATTTTTTAGGAGGGAGTCTAGCAGGCACGGTTATCGCTTTCCTTTACCCGATCATCAGCTTTATCCTTCCGACAAAACAGACCGAAGCTGTTATAAAAACAATAACAGCTGCAAAGCTGGGCGAACTCGCTCCGAACACGTCCAAAATTTTTAAATTCGGCACTTCTCCCGGAATTTTGATACACACTCAAGAGGGCGAATTAATAGCCTTCGCAGCCATCTGCACTCATCTCACCTGTACTGTTGTCTTTGAGAGTGACACAGGCACTCTCCTCTGTCCCTGCCATAATGGAAGGTTTGATCTTAACGGGAATGTTGTCTCAGGACCGCCTCCTAAGCCCCTAGAATCCTATAATGTTGAAATCTCCGGAGAAGACATCATTGTTTCAAAAAAAGGATAAGATGAAAAAGCTTTTTCAAAATATGTATTCTTATCTCGACTCCCGGTTTAAAATCTCAGACCTTGCTCAGTTCGCCAAAAAAAAGAAGGTTCCGGAACACAAGCACTCTTTCTGGTATTATTTCGGCGGCATCTGCCTTTTTCTCTTTGTTATTCAGGTGTTAACAGGGATTATGCTTCTCCTGTATTACACGCCTTCCATAGATTCTGCTCATGAAAGCGTTCACTTCATCATGAGTCAGGTGAAATTTGGCTGGCTGATACGCTCTGTGCACAGCTGGTCGGCAAACATTTTGATAGGTGCTATTTTTATCCACATGTTCAGCTCGTTCTTCATGAAGGCCTACCGTCCCCCTCGAGAATTGACCTGGATAACCGGCTTTTTTCTTCTTTTGATTTTCCTCTTTTTCGGTTTTAGTGGGTACCTTCTTCCCTGGAACGAGCTTTCCCTGTCCGCCACACGCGTTGGAGCTGACATTGCAGGGACCATACCTTTGATCGGGCAGCCCATCAAGAGTTTTCTACTCGGAGGGCCAGAGGTTTCAGGAGCCACCCTCTCACGCTTTTTCTGGCTTCACGTGGCCATTCTTCCTCTGTTCACAGTGGTATTCCTCGGAATTCATGTCTTTCTTGTTCAGATTCTCGGGATGAGTTCGCCCATAGGTCTGGCTAAAGACAAAGTGAGAGAGGTCCCCTTTTTCCCGAATTTCATCCTGAAAGATGCTCTGGGCTGGATGCTCATCCTGGCTCTTATCGGTGTTCTCTGTGTTTTCTTTCCTTGGGAGATCGGTCAAAAAGCGGATCCATTCGCTCCCACTCCTATGGGAATAAAACCCGAATGGTATTTTACGTTCATGTTCACGACCCTGAAAATCATCCCGGCTCATATCTTCTCCATAGAGGGAGAAATTCTAGGCATTTTTGGGTTTATGATAGGGGGTTTGCTCTGGATACTTGTTCCCTTCATCGACCGCAAAGCAGCCAAGGAAAAAAAGAGTCCTGTTTTTTCTGTCGCAGGATTCATTATTCTCCTCTACATTATCGTAATGACGGCATTAACTTATCTTCATCCAAGGCTATAGGAAATGAAATTGTTGAAAGCTAGAAAAATAATTTATTCATTTAGTCTTGTCATTCTTACCACATTCTTTTCCTATTCCGGTCTTTATGCACAATCCAACTCTTGCCTCGATTGCCACATGGAGCTTGAAGACGAACTCCTGGAGCCGGTTGAGAATTTCAAAACAGATATCCATCAGCAATTTGGATTGAGCTGTGCGGATTGTCATGGAGGAAATCCTGCCGAAGAGGACATGGGTCTAGTCAAAGACAAATCTTTCATAGGTGTTCCTCCAAGAGAACAGATTCCTGAATTCTGCGCATCCTGTCATTCTGATTCCAGCTACATGAGACGCTTCAATCCCAGCTTGAGAGTCGACCAAGAAGATATATACTGGACAAGCGAGCACGGCCAGCTCTTGGAAAAAGGTGATACAAAAGTCGCTGTCTGCACAGACTGCCACAACACTCATGGCATTCAAGCATCCACTCACCCTAAATCCTGGACTTTCCCCTGGAACATACCTCAAACTTGCGGCCGCTGCCACTCTGATCAGAGCTACATGAAAGACTATAAAATTTCCATAGCCCAGTGGGACGACTACAAAGAAAGTGTTCATGCTCATGCCCTTTTAGAAAAAAAGGACCTCTCTGCTCCTGTCTGTAATGACTGCCATGGGAATCATGGCGCTACTCCCCCTGAAGTTACGTCAATCGCCTATGTCTGCCGTCAGTGCCATCCGAGTGCAGGAGAGCTTTTCTCCCAGAGTCCTCATAAAGAAGTTTTTGATGAATTGGAGATATCCGAATGTGAAGCCTGTCACGGAAACCATAAGATCCTTCCGCCCACAGATGACATGCTTGGAACTGGAGAGGATGCGGTCTGTATGCAGTGTCATGAACCCGACACCAGCCCCTACCAGATAGCTTTCCGCATTAAAGAGAAACTTGATGGATTCATTGAAAAGATCGAAACCGCCGATAATTTATTGGAGCAGGCTGACAGAGAAGGTGTAGAGGTCAGCGAACCTAAATTCAAACTGACAGAAGCCAATACCGCCTTGATCTTTGCCCGAAATTTAGTTCACAGTTTCTCTCTCGTGGAGATTGAAGAAAAAATCGATGAAGGAGAAATTGTGGTTGACGAAGTGATCGAGGCAGGAGAAGCGGCATTGAGAGAAGCAAAATTCAGAAAAACTGGCCTGATTATCGCTACTGCTTTTATTTTTCTTTTGGCCCTGGCTCTCTATCTTAAAATAAGACAGATCGATAAAAAGACACCCGCCTAACATTTAATATCTTGGTGCTTCCTTTAAAAAATGAATATTTTAGATAAAACTATCCAAATAAAGAAATTTACCTGAATTTTTTCAAACCCATGAGGAATCAAATAAGAGGCCTGTTAAACTTCAGTCAATTTTCGGATGAAAATATCTTGAGGAATTTGGAAGAAGCAAAAATAGGTTTAATAAATCAATTTCTTTATTTTATAGGTATTGGATGCCTTGAATAATCAAAGCCACTGAGCTATGTGTGGCCATTCTTTCTCGTTGTGTGCAAGACACTAAAGTGAGTAATGGAAAGTTTAGGCGAAGGTCGTCCAGAGTATAGCGATAATCAACAAAATCCCGATGCCGAACGTGATGAAACCAAAAATGTAAGCCGCTCCCTTGTGACAGTTTGAAGGAGGCCCCACCAAGCGTTTTTCCAGCTCCCCGCTTTTTGCCATACGTTCATACTCGACTGGTCGTTCTTCTTTAAAACGCTCCAGCGGAAGCCGTCCCGTGAATATGACAGGATCCAATGGGAAATTTTCTGGTCTGAGATGATTGTGAAAGAAATGGAAGAGAAAAATAAATCCAATAGCGAGAGTCGCTTCATCGCTATGAACAACATAAGCTGCATTTAAAGCCCAGCCTGGAAGGAATTGGCTGAAGAGTTTAGGAAACCAGAGAATCAATCCTGATATTCCGATAACAGGAACACCCCAGAAAACAGCATAGAAGTCAAATTTCTCCCAATAGGTCCACCGGTCAAGCTTGGGCCGAGGACCAAGATACAGGAACCAGCGGAAGTTGTTGAAAAGATCCTTAAAATCCTTTCCACGGACAGTCAAGGAACGCCATCCGGAGAGGATCTTCCACTCTTTCTTAACAAAAACAAGATACAAAACATATCCAATAAAGAAGAATGCATACCCGAAAGTGAGAACAGCAGCAAAACGGTGAAAACCGCGAGCAATGGAGATTCCACCCAGAAATCCAGAAAGAGTCTCTGCCCAGCCAGAAAAGTGAAATTTTAAGGGAAGTCCAGAGGCAGCGAGAATCAGAAAAGTCACAACTATGGTGACATGGATCCATTGTTGAACTGGAGTAAACCTGAGAAAGTACTCATCATTTTCCCTTTTTATAGTTTTAAACTCTCCCCGAAGAAGACCCACCAGGGAGCGTTGGAGCCAGAGAAGAGTGTGAACCCCGAAAAATCCAAAGACACAGATGATAAGCCATCTCATGAAGAGCCAGATATTGTGAACATTAGGATTTTGATCGGGATCTTCGGGATCCAAGTGAGGATTAAAAGTGGCAAAATCAGCGGTTATCTCTCCATGACACTTTCCGCAGGTTTTTTGCAAATTGGTGGAAGAAACAGAGGACTCTGGATCCTCCACTGGCAAATTCTCATGAGGCGTGTGACAATCAGAACAGGTTGCCGCAGTAATAAAGCCAAGATCCGTCGCCTGACCATGAAAGCTGTCTCTATAGCTGGAGTAACTCTCACCATGACAGCCACCACAGGTTTCCGGGAACTTTAATCGAGCAATCCCGATTCGAGGCTCCTCAATGCTGTGAGAAGTATGACAGGTGATGCAGTTCGGGATATCTTCACCTTTCTTCCAACCTTTGCCATGGGCGCTTCTTCCCACCCATTTCTCAACAATGTAGCGGTGACAGGAACCACAGGTTTCAGGAACCTTTCCTTTCGAGACTGTGGAGCGGCTATCTGTATGCGGAAAAATACCGTGTCCACCATGACAGTCCGCACAAGTGGGTGCGATCGTGAGGCCCGAAAAAACTAAAGCTCGACCATGGACGCTTTCTAGAAAACCTTCCATGAGCTGTGGTGGGGAATCGTGACATTCTCCGCATGTTTCGATCTGTTTCAAAGGTGAAACAGGAGAATCCAGGTTGGATTGAGGAATGATCTTGTGAGAATCGGCATGACACGTCACACATTCCATTGCCTCGCCGTGGATGCTCTCTTGGAAGGCTGTGGACTCGGCCTGATGACATGACACGCATGGTTGTTTAGAAGGCTTGGGGATAGCATGAGCCGATCCATGACAGGTCTGGCAGTTTACTTTTTCATGAACACTGGTTTTGAGGTGAGAAACCGTTTCCTCATGACACTGGGAACAGAGTCCTAGTCCGCCAAGCTCCTTCAGAAGCTCTTCTTTATGCGGAATTTCTTTTATGTTGGAGTGGCAATCGATACAATCAAAATCTTTATGGGAAGGAGATGTGACCTTCGTATCATCATGACAATCCGTGCATGAAAACTCCTGAAAAGTCCTTGCTTCGCTTGAAGCAACTGTTACGAATAACGAAAGAAGTGAGACATATATAGCCCTATAAAAAATTCTCATCCTCAATTTTCCTTTCATCGTATCATAGCATTTGAAGATATTTCCCATCGATTGCTCGGGAGGTATTTTATTCACTAAGTCCCATTAATTCTATAAAAATTATCTTTTCAATATTTTCAATGTGATATTATACTGAAAACGCAATTAAGAGTAAAAAAATATTTAAAATTTTTATCAGATATCATCTGTTGATCATAAACAATCAGCTCAAACATTCTAAAGCAAAGTATCTAATAAGTTTTTAATCTTTCTGACTTGTAAAAAATTTTAACCAATAATCCTTGAGTCTTTTTCAAATATTGGGGCAAATCGCGCACTTTTTTTACCTTAGAAATTTTCCTTATCTTAATAATCCCTTTCTTTACTGTAACTTAATAAATTACTTATATCTTGGCACATATTTTGCTATTATTATTTATGTAATCATTAAAAATTACTAAAATCAGGAGTAATTAATGAAAAAAGTCCTGTCATTACTCATCGTTTTCACGGCATGTATTTTCATTTTCAGTCTTTTTAGCCAGGAATTCACCTATGTGGGCGCTGCCAAGTGCAAAATCTGCCATAAAAGTGAAAAACAAGGAAGGCAACATCCAATTTGGGAAGAAAGCACGCATTCTAAATCTTTTGCTGCGTTAAGTTCATCAGAAGCTCCTGCGCAAGCCAAAGAAATGGGAGTAGACAATCCAATAGAGAGCCCAGAATGTCTGAAATGTCATGCTCCTCTTTTTGAAAAAGCCGCAGAATTGAAAGAAGAGGGAGTCAATTGCGAAGTCTGTCATGGCCCGGGAAGCGATTACAAAAAGCTGAGTATCATGAAAAACCGGGAAGAATCCGTTAAAAATGGCCTCATTGTCTATGAATCGACCGCTGCTATCAAAAAGCAATGTCTTTCCTGTCATGAGAATGCCCATGGAAAAACTTTTGATTTCGACACCAAATGGGCAAAGATAAAACATCCTGTTCCTGAAAAAAAATAACTCAGAGCTCCAAAAAATCGAAGATTATCTTCCGGCATATCCTAAAAAGAAGATACATTTCTCACAAAGTAAAGCTACAATTCAAGCATTCCATATCCTTTCAAGTCACTAATGGCGCGTATCTGCCAATGACCTCACCCATTTTGACACTAAATTTTGCCTGTGCTATAAATTCCTAGTCGGAAAAAATAACAAATTATACTGAGCTGACATTAGGAAGATAATCCAAAAATATCCCGGAATCAAAAATGAAAAAAATCGGTCGATTGCATGTACTTACAGATACAGGGCTGCAGTCTCGTTTCACTCACGTGGAACTCACAAAGTTGGCGATTAAAGGAGGGGCGGATACCATCCAGTTCCGTCAGAAAACTGGTTCGACTCGAGAGATGATTGAAATGTGTCAAGAAATGAAACGATTGTGTGAAGAGGCTGACGTCAAGTTCATCGTGAATGATCAAGTGGATGTGGCGATAGCCTCTGAGGCAGACGGCGTGCATCTGGGGCAGGATGATTTCCCCATTCCGCTCGCCCGAAAATTATTGGGGGAAACCCGAATCATAGGTGGATCGGCAGTCACCCTTGAGGAAGCTCAGGAATGTTTCTCAGAAGGAGCGGATTACATCGGATTCGGTCCTGTTTATCCAACAACATCCAAAGACGATGCAGGACCTGTCACTGGAATCGCGCTTCTGGAAGAAGTGGTGAAGGCAATTTCCATTCCAATTATAGCCATTGGAGGTGTGACTGTAGAGAACACACCAGAAGTGATCAGAGCGGGAGCCCAAGGGATTGCGGTGATCTCTGCCGTCTGCTGTCAGGAGAATCCCGAACAAGCCACCAGGGAACTTTCCCAAGCCCTGCAATCGGAAGAATAAAGAGAGCACCATGCCCAAAACTCTAGCCGACATCGGAGAATTCGGATTAATCCATCGAATTCACGAAATCGTAAAAAAAGAGGGTGTTCATTCTCCTGAGGTAACGGTGGCAATCGGGGACGACACAGCCTCTTTCCGACCTCGGGAAGGATACGAACAGTTAGTCACCTGTGACTGTCTTGTCGAAGGCCGACATTATCTGCCCGATTTCATCACTCCTCTAGATTTAGGACGTCGAGCGATGATCATGAATCTCAGCGATATCGGCGCTATGGGAGGTCATCCTCTCTACGCGCTCGTTTCATTGGGACTCAAAGCCGATACGCCTGTTGCAGATGTGGAAGCCATTTATTGCGGATTCATCATGGAACTCAATCCGTTTGAAGCCTCCATCATCGGTGGTAACATAACCAAGACGATGGATGCCACTTTCATCGATATCACATTAATCGGTGAAGTTGAGCAGGATAAGCTTTTACGCCGTTCAACTGGAAGAGTCGGCGATACGATCCTGGTGACGGGGTATCCGGGTCAAGCCGCGGCTGGCTTACAGTTGATGCTCCGTTCCAAACCGACCAAAGATTTGCAGAAGCATCCCTTAGTACAGGCCTTCAATGTCCCCTCGCACCGAGTGAAGGAGGGACTAGCAGTGGCAAACTCCAGGCTTGCCTCTGCAATGATCGACACCAGCGATGGGTTTCTGGGGGATTTGGGACATATCTGCCAGGAGAGTGGTGTGGGTGCTCTGTTGATTCAAGAACAATTTCCCATCAGTGAGAACCTTCGGCAGACTGCTCTGCAACTCAAGATGGATCCACATGAACTATTCCTGCAGGAAAGCGATGATTATGAACTAATCATTACCAGCTCCCCTGAACATGAAGATCAGATTCATTCGACTATCGCCGCCGTCAGTGACGCACCTGTCACCAAGGTCGGGAGACTGACAGATACAGCCGGAGATTTCCAGCTAAAACTTCCCGATGGCAGCCAACGTCGTATTAAGCCTGCAGGGTGGGACCACTTTGTCAAATAAGGAGAAGAGTATGTTTGACCAGAATCTGGCACATAAAGCCGTAGAAAACCTAAAGAATCTAAGGGAGAAAAAACCTCTGATCCATAACATCACGAACTACGTGGTCATGAACTACACGGCCAATGCACTGCTCGCCAGCGGCGCTTCCCCTGTGATGGCCCACGCAGCAGAGGAAGTGGAAGAAATGGTTTCCTTTGCGGGCGCACTGGTTCTCAACATCGGAACCCTCACGCCTTACTGGATTGATTCGATGCTCAAAGCAGGCAAACGAGCCAATGAGTTGAAAGTTCCGATTATCCTGGATCCGGTGGGTTCAGGAGCGACGAAATTGCGGACTGAATCCGCAAAGCGACTGATTGATGAACTTTCCATTCAGGTGGTTAGAGGAAATGCATCTGAAGTGCTTTCCCTGGCCCATGAGGGCTCCAGAACGAAAGGAGTGGATTCTATCCACAGCGTGGATGATGCGGCGGATGCGGCCCTCATACTCGCCAAGGAACTGAACACCACTCTGGCCATTACAGGAAAAGTGGATTTGATAACAGATGGAGAGCGCATCTATCGAGTTTCCAACGGACATGAACTGATGGGCTATGTCACGGGCACAGGTTGCACAGCAACAGTCATGATCGGAGCGTTCCTGGCAGTGGATCCTGATTCAGTCACGGCGACAACCACCGGGCTGGCTTATTTTGGCCTTGCTGGTGAAAAGGCGGCTTCAGAAGCACAAGCTCCTGGCAGCTTTATGATCAAGGTACTCGATGCGCTTTACACGATAGACGAAAAGGCTATGGAAAAGGGAGCAAAAATCCAATCTGAATAAGCATCCTCACAGAGATGCCGACTCTTGAATTCTATCCCCAAATGACTTTAGGACTGCTTCTATTGTGTCGGGAATTTTATTCAATAAATTATTCTAAAACCTTTAGCCTGATCACGCGTTTAAAATAATTGCCCTTCATTCCTTCCCTTGCTTTTCCTTTGACAGATTCGCCCTTGGTCAGCATGACTTGCAGTTCTATTTCTGTATCCTGTGCATCATCACCGGCTCGGATACTCATAGGGAGCGTTGTAATTTTTGCACCTTCGTAGCCATTCAATTTATCTCCCACGATTCGACATGCCATGGGCAAGTTTACACTCCAGCCAGGAGCGAACTTGGACAAAGAATTGCTTTTTATCCTCTGAGGATCGACATACAGCCACGCATTTCTGTAAGGAGCCTCCGCTTTATCTCCCTTCTTTCGCCCGATCACAGTCAGGACTGATTTTATCTCTCCTCTCTCTACCTCGATCAAGAAAGTTCCATCCGCTTGCATCAACGACTTTTGAATCTTTTTATCCAGAATATCAATAATGGTGTTTTCCTCATCCTGCCAAGGTCCATTATTCACATGACAGACAAGGCAGTCTTTAGCTTTTCCGACGATTCCTACAGCAGGGGGATAGGAGAAGGATTGTTGAATAAGAAACATTCCTACACCAACTACTGTAAGGACGACCAGGCTGATCCTTGATTTCATCTTCTTTTCCTCCTAGTTTATTCTTAGAAATGTTGTTTCACTAAAAAATCCATCGGTAGCCCACCAAAACAGCTGGAGTCTTCATTTCAACAAAATAAGCTGCGATGAATAACGTATCAGTCGGTATCCAGGATAAACCCAAGTGGAAATTTTGACCATCATAGTTTAAGAAAGGACTCCAGTGTTCTGTGACAGTCATAGTTAAATTCGCTAAGAAATAGCCTCGATCCATATCCGGCAACAGGCCAGCCACCCCAATTGAAAACCGGGCAGAGAATGCTTCACTGAGATCAATAGCCTTAGTGAACTGAATAAATACTGACTGATCACTTCCTCCAGTCTGCACGCTGCCCGTTCCCAGGATAAGTCCAGGCCTCCAAGAGGATTCTCCCTCAGCAACCGGCTGGAGGCGCACGCTCCATATGAGCTTTTTTGCTTCAACTGTATAGCCAAAGCCTAAATCAAGCCATGGAGTCACTCCAGCGTGTAGATTGAAAACACCCGTTTCATCCTCGCCTTCTGGAATGAACATCCCTGTGGAAATCAAGGTTCCTGAGGGTAACAAAGCTCCTGTGCCTTTGCCTGAACCAGAACAGACTGGACAGCCAGGGCCACATGCTTGGGCAGAAGCATAGTTGATCAATCCCAAACTCAGAACAACACTGAAAACCAATAATCTTCGCATTCCAAATCCTCTCTCAAATCCAATAAAAGTGACTTTATTATAGAATATTATATCTTTATTAATCTTATAGTTTCAATATAAAATGTAGTATAATAAGTTTTGTGAAACAGGATCTTGTACTCAAAGATGGATCTCAAATCGCCATCATCGGAGGAGGACCGGCTGGTTCCTTCTTTGCCCATTTCGCCCAGAAATGGGCCATCGAAAAAGGAATTAACATATCCATCACAATCTTCGACGGTAAAGATTTTCTGCAACGGGGCCCACGCGGCTGCAACCTCTGTGCCGGCGTTATTGCTGAAAGCTTAAACGAAAAACTGAAAGATGAAGGAATATTTCTCCCCGAGGAAAGGATAATCAACAGAGTGGACGGATACTGTCTTCATGTCAACGGCAATAGCCTTCTCCTTTCCTGTGCGGAAAATGAGAATAATACTATAGCCACTGTTTTTAGAGGAAACGGACCGAGATTTTCGACGTTTCCAGATATCATCAGCTTTGATGATTTTCTCCTGAGCTGGGTTCAGGACAGAGGCGCAAAAGTCATTAATCAGCCAGTATGGGAAATCAAATTACCCAGGAATAAAAAAGAACTTTTAGGCTTACACTTCGGAGATAAAGAAAAATCACAAAAATTTGAGGCCGATTTAGTGGTGGGCGCCTTTGGAGTGAACACATATCTGATGAAAAAAATTCAAGCGCTCGGCTTTGGCTACTATCCGCCCTCGACCCTTATAACCTATCAAGCTGAGCTAAAACTGGACCGAGAAAAAATCCTTGAATACTTTGGAAACACAATACATGTTTATATGCCAAAATCAAAAGCGATAAGGTATGCGACAGTTATTCCCAAAGGAGACTATATCACCATAACATTAATTGGACATCAGAATGCCACAAAAGACTTTCTTCAAGAATTTCTTGCTCTCGAGGAGATAAGAAAAAAGATACCACACCTCAAGCCTCACTGTTTTTGTTACCCGAGAATAGCCATCTCTCCATCTAAAAAACCCTTTACCGATCGATTGATAATGATCGGGGATGCCAGTTTCTCAAGACACTACAAGAACGGGATTGAATCAGCTTTTATCACCGCACAGCTGGCAGCAAATACTGCATTTTGCACGGGGATCAGCACATCTTCAATTTCTCATTCTTACTACAAACAGGCAAAAAAGCTTATCATTAAGGACAATACTTACGGACAGCTACTTTTCTCGATAAACGACATAATCTCCTCCATCCCCCTGCTCACTCAATCACATTTATCTCTGGCAAAAAGAACGCCCGATAAAGGCTCCTCAAGAAAACTGAGATTGATTCTCTGGAATATGTTCACTGGCAATATTCCTTATAAAGACATATTCAAAATTTCACTGAACATAAGATTGCAAATCTCTCTGCTATTCAATACAATAACTCTGCTTTTTCAAAAGTTTAAACATTTTATAGAAAGAAATGGTCTAAGTTCAGCCGATGCCAAGTTCCCTGAATCCCCTAAAAAGTCATGATGTTGTGGTAGTTATTGGAGGTGGTCCGGCCGGAGCAAGTTGTGCGATTAAGCTTAAGAAAATGTCGATTCAAAAAGGAATAGATCCCAGGATTGTTGTCTATGAGGGCAAGCGATTTGAAAAAAAGATCTATTATAATCAATGCCTTGGAGTCCTTTCTCCGCCTTTAGATAGAATTATGGAACAGCAATTAGGAATTCCTTTCCCTAAGCACATCATTCAAAAGAAGATCAATGGCTATTTTATTTATTCGGATAACAATGTCATTAAACTTTCTGGTGAGCACAATCCCTCTTATGCCTGCAGGAGGGTTGAATTTGACAATCACCTCTTTCAGGAGGCTAAAAAAATAGGGATCGAGACAGTGCCTGCTCGAGTCATTGATCTTGATTTCATCCCTGATGGAGTCATGGTTTACAGTGAAAGCAATAACTTAAAAGCCGATGTTGTTGTTGGAGCGTTTGGCCTGGATGACGGCATGGCTAAGATTTTTGAACGGATAACTCCCTACCAGCAACCTAAATTTCTCTCTTCAGTCGTTACCAAGATACATCCAGGAGATAAGACCGTAGAGGAGTTTGGAAATTATATCCATGCCTTCCTCCCCTCTTCGCTTCCCCAAATTGAATTCGGGGCAATCACTCCCAAAGGAAATCATCTCAGCCTCAATATTGCAGGGAAAAAAGTCGATTCTGACATGATGGATAAATTTCTAAATCTTCCCCTAGTGAGAAAAGTTCTGCCCGCCAATATGGATGACATCTTGCCTGGCCTTTATTACTTTAAAGGCAAATTTCCTACTCTTCCTGCGAAAGGTGTCTTTGGGAATAGGTACATCATGATAGGTGATGCGGCAGGACTAAACCGACCCTTTAAGGGGAAAGGAATCAATTCTGCAGTGATCACGGGCATAATGGCGGCAGAGGTTATCATGAATCATGGAATTTCGAGGGAGGCCCTCAATAAATACTTAAAGAGCTGCTCTGAGTTAACCTGTGACATTCCTTATGGAAAAACTCTAAGATTTTTAGCTAATCAGTGCTCGAAACATGGTCTTCTCGATGGCATAATAGAAACAGCAAAAAAAGAAAAAGTGTTGAGAAATGCTTTCTTCAACATCGTATCTGGTCAAGAAACATATAAAAAAACCTGGCAAGAAACACGAAATTTTAAGCTTCTCCTCAAAATTGCGTTCAAGGGCATTGCCAGTAAATTATTCAAAAAAAAATTTTCATCATAAGTTATATATTTTTACCTCTGGCTTAATATTACTCTTTAGGAGGAGAATATGGTAAGAAAAAAGGTATATCTACCCATCCTGATCACTTTGCTCATTGTCTTGTTCCTAACCCCTCTTCTCAGGTCAAAGTCTCCGGCCACAAAAGAGCCCTCTATCACCTCCAGCAAAGACTGTCGAGAATGTCATGCAGAAATATATGACCACTGGAAAAACGCAATGCACTCCATGTCTATAGAAGATCCCATATTCAAAGCGTCTTTTATGGAATCGTATTACAACACAGCTGGAGAGGCCAAATACAACTGTTTGCGTTGCCATGCTCCGATCGCTCTCATCAACAATGACTATGATCTCAAAAATGAAATCACAAATGAGGGCGTGAGTTGTGATTTTTGTCATTCTATAAAGAAGGTCAACTTGAACAACAAAGATAATCCTTTTGAGTTTGAAACAGGAGATATCAAATGGGGGCCCTTATCAAACGTTGATTCTCCCGCTCACAGCACAGAGTCTTCACCTCTTTTTAAATCTTCTGAACTCTGCTCCGGGTGTCATGAGTATGTCAACGATAAAGGCGTGCAAATTCTGGGGACCTTTTCTGAATGGAAAGCCAGTCCTTATGCCTCAGAAGGAACTCACTGTCAGAATTGCCATATGCCTCTCATCCCGGGCAAGATCGTTAAGCCGGAAATCAAAACTTCTAGCCAGAAACAGATCAACTTGCATGCCATCTCAGCAGGTCATTCCACTGAGCAGTTGAGAAAGGCTATTAAGGTTGAGATTAAAACCATCAACCGGGAAGGAGATATTATAGAAGTTGTTGTGGATGTGACGAACACTGGCTCAGGGCATATGGTCCCCACAGGTATTCCAACGCGAAAATTGATCCTGTATGTCGAATTGAGAGCTCCGAACGAGTATTTCAGTCAGCAACGCGTTTATCAAAGAATATTAATGGATGAATCAGAGAATGAAATTAAAAAGGAATTTGAGGTCTTCCTGAAAGCCGCCAAGATATCTTTTGACAACAGGATAAAACCCAGAGAGACAAGAACAGAGAGGTTTGCGTTCGCACAACCGAGAAACAGAAAAGTTACCATAACAGCTCGGGTGGACTACCTCTACAAGACTCAAGTCTTAAGTCCCACAGAGATGCGGGTGAAAATGGCCGAGGACAGTAAAATTATATCCAGATAGAACCTTAGAACCTGGCTGCTGCCTGTAGAGCAAGCAAATTATTCCCATCCTGAATGATGTCGTACTCAACTTTAAACACAATGGCTCGAGTCAGGTAAAAGTTCAATCCTACGGCAGTTATTTTTGTGTCTATGTCTCTCGGGCTTCGACCCAGGAGGTCTCCCGCATCAAAGTAGTCCAGAGTGCCATACCGAACCGTCGGTCTGAATTTTCCGCCAATCAGATAGGAAGCTTGGATGAAGTAGCCGTCCGCTTCCCCCTCTTCAATCGGGGCTGGATTTTCAGAGGTCGAGCGCACATACTCAGCAAAAATATTAAAATCGCCGATCTTTCCGAGCAGATGAAATCCATACATGCTCAAGGATAAATCACCGTCATCATCCCAGGCCCCTCTATAATAGGATGCTCCCGCTTCCCATCTATCCGCGATGACACCGCTTAGGCGAAATCCAAAACTTTTCGCATCATTGTTATCTCTGTATTGGCGGCTGCTTCTCAACCGACTTCCGCTTCCCAGCCCGTTAATTATATAGGCATCATAGTTGAGGTAAAAATCATCATGGATGAAAATATTTCCATGCAAGTTAATCCCAACTTCCTTCCAGGCACTCACTCCGATTTCTCTCGACATTTGAGGCCGAGTGACAAGCAGATTCTCCAGAGGTCCATGAAAGTCATCAAAACGGTTGAACGGCGTCAACATGGCTCCGATTCTTAAGCCCATATTTCTGAGAAACCACACATCCATATAAGCCTGTTCAATAAAGGGTGGTTCGTCCTCGCCTCCACCGTGTTCAAACTCAAATTCAGCATGATAAGACAGTCTTTCATGGAGACGTCCAGACAGAGCGATGCTCAAGTAGTGGATGTCGAAAGTGTCGGTCGAGCCCTCAGATGAAAAGAATTCAGTGTAAACATAACCCGCTAAAACAGGGCTAGTGGGGAGCTTTCCCTTTTCTTTTTCTGAAGCTTCTTGAGTGAGATAATCCAGGATCGCCTTTTCTGTCTGTTCATTCAGCCCAGACAGAGGTCCCATTTCATTGACAATTGTTTTCCATTCTTCAGAAGAATATTTCTGCGGGGAATATGCAAAATGGCATCGGCCACACTTGAGCTGATAAAGCTTTTCTCCTTCGTAAACGTCACCCTGTCCGAAGACCATTGGGCTCATTCCAATAAGAAAAAGAAAAGACAGTATAATTTTTCTTGTCATTGTTGAACTCATATCTTATTAATTCTATAAAATTTATAGAAATTATATGATAACCGCAACGGAATGAGTTGTCAAGCTTAATGAAAA
>JABAOF010007316.1_pt2 | contig 42352 bp, 34 predicted proteins | sample 7062171 | NCBI WGS metagenome assembly JABAOF01 (sample SAMN14538628, study PRJNA623070) | marine sediment metagenome | biome: marine biome [ENVO:00000428]; feature: marine pelagic biome [ENVO:01000023]; material: deep marine sediment [ENVO:00002113] | place: India: Gulf of Khambhat ... | reverse complement strand
TTTAAATCGCCTGCGGCGAAAGGTCAGAAAATCAGAAAAGAAAGGAACAGCCGAGAAGAACTTTTCCATTCCATCACACGGTTATGCGTATTCAGATAAGAAGTTGCGGCACTTAACGCAAAGACTGCGACATTTCCACCAGGAGCCGGGGCAGTTATCTCAACGGCTGAGAAAATTCCATCAAAAGCCGGGACAATTGCCTTAAAGGTTGAGATATTTGACTCAAGAGCCGGGGCAATTGTCTCAAAGACTGAGACATTTGACTCAAGTGCCGGCACAAATGACCCAAAGGTTGAGGCATTTGACTCAAGAACCGGGGCAATTGTCTCAAAGGTTCAGACATTTGACTCAAGTGCCGGGACAAATGTCCCAAAGGTTGAGACATTTGACTCAAAAGCCGGGGCAATTGTCTCAAAGGCTGAGGCATTTGACTCTGGAGTCATACAAACTGACAAAAAGCAGGATCAAGTCTTGCTTTGCAACATTGTTGTGGAGCAAGCAATGATCTCTACACATTGAGTAAATTCAACTTTATAAGAATCTGTCATATTCCCAATTGTTTTTCGAAGTAAAAGAATCATTGGGAGCACCTCCCAGTCGTTTTTCGAGGCAAAAATATCATTGGGAGCACCTCCCAATCGTTTTTCAAAACAGAAAATTCATTTGGGGATTATTTACCTGGAACCTATTTATCCACGCTGCCTTTCTCAGTAACCGACGGGAACCGGCAGGCAGTGCCGGGTGCCGCGGTGCTGGTGGAAGGCCGGGAGGTGGGTAAAACCGATGCCTACGGCATGCTCACGGCGAAATTGGAGAAAACATTGCAAAAACCCGAGGTTTCCGTGTCCATTCACAAACAAGGGTTTAAGATATGGGAAGGTAAAGGCTACCCGGCCGCGGGTGCGGTAATAAAGGCTGTACTGGAGAAAATGGAAAAATGAAAAAACAAATTGCCGCGGTCTTGCTTATCCTCTGGGCCACCTGCGGAGGAACGGCGCAGGTCCATTATACTCATAAACTGAAAGGACGCATTACCTACCTGAACAGCGGCTTTAAGCCTGTGGTTGGGGCACAGGTAACAGCGGAACAAGGCGCCAATGCAGATCAGACAAATAATCAGGGCGAGTTTACACTGGTTTTCCACCGCAAAGAAGCGGGCGTGGATGTCCGTTTGCAGGTGACGTTGGGCAAGCTGGTGGTGGTTAATGAAAAGGAGTTGTCTGTCACGCTGAAAAAGGATGAGGAAAAAGAAATCAAGCTCTTCATGTGCGAAAAGTCCGAATTGGACGAACTTCGAGCAACGTATTACGATATTTCCATCGCCAATATAACCAGGCGTTTCCGGGAAGAGTCGGAGCGCTTGCGCAAGGAAAACAAGCTTTCCCGGGAAGCCATTGCCCGGTTGGAACGGGATAAGCAGGGATTGCTGGAACAAGCCAGGGAGTTGGCGGACAGGTTCGCGCGTGTCAATTTCGACGATATTTCCGCGCTGCGCCGGGAGGCGTTCGAATATTTCAGGGCCGGGGATATCAAAAAAGCCATCGAAGCCCTGGATTTTGAAACAATGGTAGAAAATATCGATAAGGCTGAAGAGGAGTTTTCCCGGGGTAAAAAATTAGAGAAAGAGGGCCAGAAGCGGCAGGAAAAAGCGAAAGAGCAGAGGCTGCAGGGAATAGAGGGCCTACTGGATAAGGCCCGGTTTTGCCGCCTGGATTTCCAGTTCGATCTGGCCAAAAAATGCTATGAGGAGGCGGTAAAAAAAGACCCGGACAATTTCGATGCTACCTGGGAATTAGCCGATTTTCTTTATGACCAGAATCAATTTATCGAAGCCCGTCCTTATTATAAGAAACTACCTTCCCTGGCCGATACCGAAGCAAATCGAGTGGTTGCATTTAATGATCTGGGCAATCTATATCAAAAAAGCAATCAATTCCAAAAGTCCTTGCAAGCCTACTCGGAAGCCTTAAAAATATCTAAAAAATTAGCCGAAAAAAATCCCGACGCATTTTTGCAATATGTGGCAATAACCCTGAACAACCTGGGACAATTATATCGGGTCAACAACCAATTTACCGAGGCCTTTGAGGCATACTCGGAAGTTCTGAAAATATATAAACAATTAGCCAAAAAAAATCCTGACGCGTTTTTGCAATATGTGGCAACAACCCAGAACAACCTGGGCCTTCTATATCAAGCCAACAACCAATCGACCGAGGCCTTGCAGGCATACTCGGAAGCTCTGAATCTATATAAACAATTAGCCGAAAAAAATCCCGACGCATTTTTGCCAGATGTGGCAATGACCCAGAACAACCTGGGCCTTCTTTACCTCTCCCAAAACCGCCTGGAGGAAGCCCGGGAAATACTTATCCAGGCGGTGACAACCCAGGAACAATTAACAGCAAAGAATCCCCGGGCGTTTGAAATAGACCTCTGCGGAAGAATGATCGCATTAGGAGGATTTGTCCACCTCCGACTCCTGGTAAAAACCGAAGACCTCACCCACCTGGAAAAAGCCGATTCTCTCATGACCAGCGCCATCAACCGGCTAAAAAAATATCCCGAAGTTCCCCGGGCAACAAAATATTTAAACATGGCACAAGACATCAAGCAGAAGATAGATAAGGTAAAGGAAATACTGAAAAAACTCCCCGCTGATAACGAAAAGGAGAGAAAATGAAAAGAAAAAGTACTTCTTATTCGTTTTTTGTAAACGGCTCTACCCTATCTTCCCAATAGCCGGGTTTTCGGTTCATATGCATTATGGAAATGATAAGTATATCATCTTCCCTTTCCTGGTAAATTACTCCATAGGGGAAACGGCGAGTAATACAGCGCCTGGTATTCTTTGTTAGCTTTGACCATGCTTTAGGGAATTGAAGGATTCGATCTATAGTGGCCTGAACTTCATCCATAAAAATATATCCAAGCCCAGTACCACATTTGTTATAATAGTTGATTGCTTCAACGAGTTCTTTTTTGGCTTCCGGATGAAAGAAGTACTTCATGAGATAAGTGATTTACGAATTTCTTCAAACACCTCTTCTCCAGGGAGAAGTTCTACTTCCCCATTTTTTATCTGTTGGACCCGACGTTCCGCTTCTTCTGCCCATAGTCGATCGATCTCTTCCCTGCCAGGAGAATCGAGACTATTGAGCAATCTATCTGCCAGCAATGCTCTTGCATCGGGCGGAAGAGCCATTGCTTGCGCTGTGACTTCTTCACTGCTTTGTATCATTGGCAAGCCTCCTTTTTTCTGGTGAAAGCCTTGTAAATTTTTTATATTCCAGGTTCATGTATATATTATAACAAAAAATCTAAATTTTTCAAAACTGAAAAGAATACTACTTGAACGTCCTTTTTTTCTTGATGAATGCAAGAGCGTTTTGAATGATTCTAAAAAATTTTTAGATCAATCCAAAACAGTTTTGAATGATTCCAAAAAATTTTTGGATGGTTGAAGTAAATTTCTTGATGAACCCAAAATCGTTTTGGATGGTTCCAAAAAAAAGGGGATAGCCGAGAAGAACTTTAAAACCGCACTATTTCTGACTGCTTTTTTTTGGCATGAGCACGTTCCCATTCCTCTCTATGTTTGTTTGCTTCCTCATTAATCGTGAGATATTACCTGGATATCTACTATATAACTATGATATGAAGGTAATGTCAGAAAAAATGGAGTCTAACCGCCAATGGGACTTGAAAACTACTCCTATTTTTTGTAGAATTAACCTTCAAGCGATTACAAACCTAAAAAGGAGAAAACAAATGAAAAAACTAATGCCTGTAATATTGATTACATTGTTAATCGCAATCCCCTGTTTTTCCAAACAGGCCGATACGGAAAGAGAATTGGCCCGCACCCAGGAATTCATTTCGGCCACACAGAAAAGCGGGGCAGCGAAAATCAGTGCATTAAATGCCTATATCAAGAAGTTTCCTGAAACCACCTCCCGGTGGACACGACTGGCTTACTATCACCTGGCGGTGGAATATTTCCAGACCCGGAAATATTCTCAAGCCGTTGAGTATGCGAATAAAACGTTAAAGTTGGGTTCGCTGTCAGAAGGGGAAGAAGGAAGGCTTTACCTGGTTATTGCCAATTCTTACGGGGTTAAAAGCGCGTCTATTTTTGATAAAGACAAAGCACTGCAAATGGCTAATAAAGCCATCTCTTTTGCCCAGGACAATAAACTCAACGATGTTCTTGCCGAAGCCCAAAAATTGAAACGGCAACTGAGCGGCCCACCCCCCAAAAAGATTAGTCCCGAACAACAAATTAAGATGCATTATTCTGACATGGATTACAGCGCAGCGATCTCCTACTACCAAAAATTAGGGGCCGCTGATAAAAGCAACCCGGAAATCCATAAGACCTATGCCAATGCCCTGTTCAAAGCCAACCGCTTCGATTCCGCATTAAAAGAATTTAAAGCCCTCTATGGAAAAGATAAAAAAGGGTCGTTTGCCTTTAAGATAGGAGAAATTTATGCCAATAAGGCAAAACGAAGTAAAATACTCCTGGATTCTGCTGTTAACTACTATCTTGAATCTCATTTGTTTTACAAGAAAGAAGGCAGTTCCACTAACGCCAAAGTGGCCCTCAGCAAAGCGGAGTATTATTTATTCGAGAAATACGGTTTCAATGCCAAAATCAAAAAATACAATGAAAAGCTGAAAAAGCAGCAGAGTTCTTCCGATAAAAATAAAGCAGCAATCTTGAAATTGAAACGGGAACTGCGAGCCCATAACCGGCGTTTACGCAGGGAGTATCAAGATATCGATCCGCCGGACTTTGAAATCCAGAAAACCAAAGATTTAGAGAAGAAAATTGCCGCACTGGAATCCGGTGTCCCTGCCGAAGCCACAGATGAAGGCGCAAAACTAGAAGAAGAACGGAAACGCATCAAAAAAGAATTGAATGACCTCCTGGCAAAAGTAAAAAAACGCCTGGGAATGTAATAATAAACAAGGTTGAGGTTGAGGTTGAGGTTGAGGTTGAGGTTGAAGAGAGGTCAATGGGCTTTCTCCTTAACCTAAACCTTAACCTGTTTCTTATCGTTCAAGGCATAAGCGAACGCTGATAAAAAAACAAGGAGTACAGGGAACATCAAAATCGCCAATAGAAGGGTTAATAATTCTACTTTACAAAAAAAAATAAAAACAAGTAAAAAAAGAAAACTATTTTAATTTTTTTTCGTATAATAGTTTTTAAGAGGTTAGCGAAATGAAAAGAGGCAAATACAATATAAACTTTTGAAGAGAGGAATAAAAATGAAACAGGTACTAAAAGTTTTAGCTGTTTTTGTTGTTATTGCGGCCCTTGCTTTTGCCGGATACAAGATGTTTTTTGAAAAGAAACCCGAAGAGCAAACCGAGATCATTAAGGCGGAGGAAAACAAAACGGGGCAGACAGGTCAGAAAAAAGAAGCCGCACTTCCGGTCAAAGCAATGAAAATCGAACGGGGCAACTTACCGCTGCGGTTAAACATTTCTGCCACGGCGGATGTATGGGAAAAAGCAGTCATACGCACAGAACTCAGCGGAACCGTTGAAAATATTAAGGTTTCCGTGGGAGACTGGGTGAAAAAAGGCCAACTGCTGGTCAAACTGGATGATGAAGAGAGAAAGCTTGAGGTGAAACAACGAGAAGCAGAGAGACTGATAAGTTATTCCAAATACCTGGTAAAGGAAAGTACGGAAACCACTGAGACGAAAGAATTAACAAAGGAGCAGCGAGAAGAACTGGAAGCGATGAAGATTCAGTATCAAAAGGCGTTGAAGGAAATTGATAGGGGTAAAATTTCCCCGGAAGCGTTTGAGAAAATCAGTGACGAATACCAGAAATTGTTGATCTTTTCAGGTGATCTGCGTGAAGAGGTGAGGAAAGCCCAGGAAGGTCTTTCTACTGCCATCATTCAATTGAAGCAGGCGGAGCTCAATCTAAAACGGACCGCCATTAGAAGTCCGTTTTCGGGTGTAGTTGCCGAGCTTAAAATCAGCAAAGGAGAAAAAATCAGCCAGGGGCAGGATGTAGTGAAGGTGGTCAATTTGGAGAGCCTCTACCTGAAGGGATATGCCCTGGAATCCGAGTTATCTAATATCAAAGAAGGCACCCGGGTGCGGATTAAATTCGATGCATTTCAAGAGCAATATTTTTATGGTGAAATCCAGGCGGTGAGCCCGGAGATCGATCCTGAGCGCAAAACTATTACCGTGTATGTAAAAGTGGATAACAAAGATCGACTATTTCTGCCGGGCATGCATGCGGAGATCGACGTGGAGTACCAGGTGTTTGAAAATGTCATCAAAGTGCCCAGGAATGCCGTAATATTCAGACAGGAACGCTACCTGGTGTTTGTGGTCAGGGATATCAAACGAAATATCGGTACAGCCAATTGGGAATACGTGACCATCGGCCACCAGAACGACGATGAAATCGAAATTTTAAGCGGTGTTCAAGAAGGCGACCTGGTCCTGGTTGAAGGCCATGGCACCCTGGCCCATCAGTCCCGGGTGAGAGTCATTCAATAATAAAGTGAAGATAGTACAATGAGTATAATAAACTTATCCGTCAAACGACCGGTGGGAACGATTATGTTCTACATCGGTATCTTGCTGTTGGGATTTATTTCCTTGTCAAAATTGGCCATCAACCTGCTGCCGGACCTGAGTTACCCCAAGCTAACCGTTATCACCGATTATCCCGGTGCAGGACCCGAAGAGATCGAACGGTTCATCACCAATGAAATGGAAGGTCCCCTCTCTGCCATCCCCGGGGTGAAAAAGATCGAATCGGTTTCCAAAGAAGGGCTGTCAGTCATTACGCTGGAATTTCATTGGGGAACAGACATGGATTTTGCCCTGCTTCATACCAAGGAGAAGAGCGAAGAGTCGAGGCGGCGCCTCCCGGATGACTGCGAAGCCCCCATAATCATGGAATGGGACCCCTCCTCCTCCCCTATCTTAACGGCCACCATGAAAAGCGAGCGCATGGACCTGAAGACCCAGAAAGAGACCGCTGAATTTATCATTAAACCCCGACTGGAGCAATTGGAAGGGATTTCACGGGTGGAAATCCGGGGAGGCGACGAACAGGAAGTTTCAGTAGAGATCGAACCGGACAAAGTTAAAAACCTGGGTATCTCCTTATCCGATGTGGCCCGCGCCATTGAAAGCGATAACGTCATCCGCAGCAGCGGAACCGTTAAAAAAGATAAACTCAGGTATATATTAAAAATAGAAGGGGAAATCAAAAAACCTGAAGAGATTGAAGAAATCGCTATACAAAACCTGGGGGGCAGGACCGTGCAGGTCAAAGATATTGGCCGCGCCTTCTTTAAAAACAAGGTAAAACAAGGAAATATCCGGTTTAATAAGGACTCTGCCATTGCGCTGCTGTTATACAGAGAAGCCGGTGGAAATACCGTAAACGCCACATTAGAAGCGCAAAAAACCTTTGAAAACCTCACCAAGGAGTTTAATAATGACATCCGCTTTCAAGTGGTAGCCATGGAAGCGGAACTCATTGTCTCTTCCATCAACTCCTTAAGCAGTTCCCTTATCTTTGGTGCTATGCTGGCATTTCTCATCCTGCTTATGTTTTTGCAGAATTACCGGGACCCCTCAATGGTGGCGGTTGTCATCCCCATTTCGGTGATTGCCACCTTTGTTTTAATGTACGCCTTTAAAGTAAACGTCAATATCATGTCTCTGGGGGGACTGGTGCTGGGGGTCGGTATGTTCGTAGACAACTCCATTGTTGTGCTGGAGTCTATTTTCCGGCACCGGGACAAAGAAAAACTAATTCCTTCGGTTATCAACGGTGCCAAAGAGGTAGGCGGCGCCATTACCGCCTCTACCTTTACAACAATATCCATCTTTCTCCCGGTCATCTACCTCTATGGCATTACCGGTCGATTATTCAGGGATCAGGCGTTAACTGTCTCCTTTTCATTGGTGTCCTCGCTGGTGGTAGCACTCACCCTGCTCCCGGCACTCTCTGCTTTCCGGGCGGTGTTCAGGGCCGATTTCATCCATGATATGCAAAAACCCGGGGAGAAAAAGAAATGGTACCATTTTCCCTTAAAAGGAATCAACAACATTTTACTGGTTCCTTTCAAATTGTTGGGGTATGTTTTGTACTTTATCCTGGCCGGTATTATCCTTGGTCTTAGATATTTAATTGTTGGTTTGGGAAAGGTCTTCAATGTGGCGTTAAAACCCGCTTATAAATATTTTAATATCCTGTACAAGAACTTTGACGATTTTTATCACCGGGTGCTGGAGAAGATACTGAACCGCAAGATTATTGCCCTGTATTTGAGCCTTGTCATCGTGGCCCTCATGGCCGCCGGATTTATCATATTGAAGAAAGAGTTGTTACCCTCGCCCAACACTCGAAAATTTGAAATTAAGGCCAATACCATACCGTCCTATGGCTTTGAACAGACCGATGTCATTGCCACAGACCTGGAGAAAAAACTCCTGGCTCTTGAGGGGGTAAATTTTGTATTCACTGAATCCGGTGCGGTTTCTACCATTGCCGCCTCCACCGAAGATATCTCTGTTAATACGATTCATTTTATCGTGGAGTGCAAAAACCCAGAAGTCCGTGCCCAGGTAATGGCCAAAGCCCGAGAGACCCTGAAACAGGTTGAGTATGAACTGGTGGACTACACCACGTATCTTGAGAAAAATACCCTTTCCCAATACCTGGCCACCAGTGGTGAAAATTTCCAGGTCAAGGTCTTTTACGATAATATTGAAGATGGAAAAGAAGCGGTCAAACGTCTGTTGAATGAAATCAAAGATATGAAAGGGCTGTACGACATTAAAACCACCACTACCCCGGGCAAACCTCTATTTGCCGTTGATTTCAAGCAAGGCGTCTTAGATAAGTACAACATTCGCAAAGATACGATTGCCGATTTCATCAACCAGGCAGTGCGCGGTGAACAGGCAGGCACACTCAAACAAATCCAGAAGAACTATGACATTTTTGTCCGGGTACCGGTGGATGGCATCATGGCCATGAAACGTCTGCTGGACTTACCCATCTTCATTAGCAACCACACATTTTTCTTAAAGGACCTGGTGGAACTGGCGGAGAAGCCATCCATCAAAAAGATATCCCGGGAATCTCAAGAGCGGTATTTCTTAATATCGGCAGATGCCAGGAACGTGCGCTTAGATGAATTGATCAAAAAGGCAGAGACCAGGTTGGACACGATTGATTTACCGGCAAATACGCGGTATGTATTTTCAGGAGAAGAAGAAGAACGCAGACGGGCATTTAGTTCACTGAATGAAGCCATCTGGCTGGCGATCCTGTTGGTTTATATGATTATGGCTGCGAAATTCGAAAACATTTTCCAGCCCTTTATCATTATGTTTACCGTGCCAATGGGATTGATCGGTGCCTTTTTGTTCTTGTTACTCTCCGGCAATTCGTTGAATATCATTTCCGGCATCGGTATTCTGGTGTTGATCGGCATCGGGGTCAATGATGCCATTGTCAAGGTGGAATATTCCAACCAGTTGAGAAAGCAGGGCATGGGCGTCAGGGAAGCAGTGATGACTGCATCCCGCGTGCGTTTGCGTCCGATATTGATGACCACCTTTACCACTATTTTCGGTGTATTGCCAATGGGGCTGATGTTCCAGACAGGTTCGGAATTGCAGCGCCCCCTGGCACTGGTGATCATCGGAGGCTTATTCTTTACCACCTTCCTGACCCTCATCCTGATACCGGTGGGCTATGAAATACTGGAAAATATCAAAGAAAAACGAAAACTAAAACGAGAACAAGAGGAATAACAGGAACCTTTGACGAAATCTTAACAATATGATATAACATTATGCGCAAATAAAAGGTGAATATCATGAAAACCATAATTGAACGGCCAGTCCTGGCCATTATATTTTTTGTCATTATCATTGTATTCGGTATTTATTCCTTTAAAAATTTGCCTATCGAAACCGTCCCCGACCCTGAGGGGGGGGTCCCTTCTTTATCCGTCGTTTACACCTGGCCCGGGGCATCCCCGGATATGATGCTGCGAAGAGTCCTCATCCCTGCGGAAGAACAACTCACCCAAATCAAAGGCATTGAAAAAATAGAAAGCAATGCCCAGCAGAATTATGGTACCATTGATGTAGAATTTAGCCGGGACACGCGGATGAATTTCGCTGAAGTGGAACTGAGGGAACGTTTAAACCGACTGCAAAAGGAACTCCCACGCCAGGTCCCCAACCCCGATGTTAGACCACATATTCCCGAGGAATTCAAGCAGGAGCCCCTGCTTAAGATCGGTGTGTATGCCAAAGATTATTCCATACATGCCATCCGCAAGATCGCAGAAAAGGAAATTGTGCCTCACCTGAAAGCCATCCCCGGCATTGAAACCGTTGATACCTGGGGTGGAGTTGACCCTGAAATTAAAATTCAAACCAATATGAACCGGTTGAAAAAATTCCTGGTGAATCTCCAGGAAATCCAGCTCAGGCTGTCTCAACATTTTTACACCAAACATTCCCTTTCCTTTACCAGGAATTCCGGCGAAATTACATTGTCACTGACGGAAAACCCTGACAAAATCGAAGATATCCAGAATATTGTTATCCACAGTCTGGGGGAGAAAAAAGTTTACCTGAAAGAAGTGGCGGATGTATTCCTGGGGTACGAACGCTTAACCAATGAGAGACGCTACCAGGGTGAACCCTATGTGCAGGTCGAAATGTTTAAAGAGCCTGCTTACAGCCACCTGGAATTGGCCAATAAAGTCAAAGCCAAACTCCAATACCTGAGCAATAAACTTCACGACCCCATTGAATTTGTGATTCAAAGCGATGACAGCAGACGGTTGGAACGCCAGCTCTTCAAATTAGGTAAGATTGCCTTTTTAATCTTAATCATCATATTCGTGATCTTACTGGTGATTATCCGGGACATCAAGTCATCCCTGCTCATATTTTCCTCGGTGTTTTTTTCTGTATTCGCCACCCTTACCGCCATCTACCTGTTTGATATCTCTTTAAATTTGCTCACGTTATCCGGGTTGGCATTGGGATTTGGATTATTTGTGGATAATGCCGTGGTAGTATTTGACAGTATTTTGCGTTTCCGGGAACGGGGGCATGGAAATAAGGAGTCTGCTGTTGAAGGGGCAAAAGCCGTGATCCTCCCGGTTCTGGCCTCCACCTTTACCACGATTATCGTGTTTTTCTCCTTTGCCCTTTTATTTAAAGATCGCCTCCGCGTATACTACCTCCCCCTGGCATATATTATTGCCATTTCCCTGGTTTCTTCTATTGCGGTCTCTTTCGTATTGATCCCCTCCCTCAGCGCCAGGATAAAATTAAAATTGAAAAATAGGAAAAACAAAGAGTTGTTCAAAAAAGGACGATTCTTCCCCTTTCTCCTGAGATACCCCATCGTGATCATCCTTCCCATTATTGTGCTGCTCATTTCATCCCATACCACCTTTAAGGAAGAGGTTTCTTTTGGCCGCTTTTTCGGCTGGTTCAACCAGCAGCAAGTCACTGTCTGGCTCAGGTTCCCTTCAGGCGCCGAATTTGAAGATATCAAACAAGCCATTATCAAATTTGAAAAAGTAGCCGTGGACAAACCCTATCCCAAAGAGGTCAATACTTCCATTGGTCCGAGATGGGCTTATATGGTAATCACGTTCCCACCGAAAATAGAAGCTTCCGCCTACCCACTCCAATTAAAACAGGAACTGGTGGGTCTGGCCACCAACCTGGCCGGGGTGGGTGTGGGTGTGGCTGGATTTGACCAGGAACCTTACTATTACAATCCCGATACCGGTTCTCACCTGCCCTATGACGTCCGGCTGTCCAGCTATAACCTGGAAAAACTTATGGAATATTCCAATGAAGTGAAACGCACCCTCTTACGACACAAACGCATTAAAGAGGCGGAAATTCAAACGGATTTTAAATGGTATTGGGCTGGAAAAACCAAATACTATGCGTTTCGAGTGAATCGTGACAAATTAAAACGATACCAATTAAGCCCCGCGTATCTTAACTATATCATCCAAACGATGTTACGAGAAGGTTCCGGGCAGGCACGATTAAAATATGAAGATAAAGAGATGTCCGTGGAAATCAAAGCCTCTGACGTGGAAGATCTAGAACTGGCAGATATTTTAAGTAAATATCATTACACTCTCGACGGTACTCCCTTTCGGCTGCTGGATGTGGTGGATGTAGAGTTCTCCGTTCAGAAAGGCGGCATTACGCGGGAGAACCAGGAATACAAAGCCATGGTGCAGTGGGATTACCTGGGTTCTGCTAAAATTGCGCAGCGATTCCATGATACCTTATACGAGCGCCTCCAGGTACCTCCAGGCTTCAAAAAAAGCCTGGAACAATTCCGCTTCAGGATGACTGAAGAAGAGGAAGGCCAATTATATTATGCCATGGGACTCTCATTCTTACTGATTATACTGCTCCTGGGCATGCTTTACGAGAGTTTTTTCCAGCCCTTTATAATTGCGGTCTCCATCCCATTGGCGTTAATCGGTGTATGGATTGCTTTTGTGGTGATGGATTATTCCTTTGATTCCACGGCACACATTGGTATCATCCTGCTAATGGGGATTGTCGTCAATAATTCCATTATCTTGATCGATAATATCAACCGCCACCTGCGACAAACCAACAAGCTCATCGAATCCATTGTTATCGGCACCAAGGAACGGATTCGACCGATATTTATGACTTCCATGACCACGATCCTGGGCATGCTGCCCCTGGTGATTTTCAGGGAAGGCACTTCCGCCAGTCAATCAGATATATGGTCATCCCTGGCCCTCTGTACGGTGGGTGGCCTTACTACTTCCGCTCTCCTTATCCCCTTTGTGCTGCCCATCTTTTACTACCTCTTCTACAAACTCCAGAAATTTCTCCTGGGAACCAGAGCACAACCCGCGGTGGAAGCCGATACCCCAATACAAACACAGGAAACATAAACTAGGATTGAATGATTGAAATTATTTCTTTGGCGCTTTTTTCCGTATCTTCCTGCTGAACCAATTCTTTGAATATGGACTCCAACGAAGGGAGTTTCATCAGGGAACTCAATTGCTGCACCGAGTCATCCGCCACGATCGCTCCTTTATTAATGATGATTACCCGGTAGCAAAGCTTTTCCACCACTTCCAGGACATGAGACGAATAGAGAATGATCTTTCCCATCGCCGCCAGTTGACCCAGTATATCCTTAAATACTAACGTGGTGGCAACATCCAGGCCGGAGAGGGGCTCGTCCAGCAGTAGGATATCGGGGTTATGGAGTAATGCCCCTGAAATTAGAACCTTTTGACGCATGCCCCGCGAATAATTGGAGATGGGAAGATGCATATCCACAGAAAGACCCAATTGCTCCATTAATCCTTCAATCTTTTGATTCAGGCTATCCTCCGGCATCTGACGCAGCCGTCCCACCAATTGAAGATACTCCAACCCGCTTAAATGAGGGTAAAGCTCACTCTGTTCAGGTACATAACCGATTTTTTCTTTATATGCCACCAGGTCATCGGTTATTTTCTTGCCATTAAAATAAATATATCCTTCCGTAGGTTCCAGGAGACCGGCCAGCATTTTCACCGTGGTGGTTTTTCCTGCTCCATTGGGCCCCAGGTATCCCAGGATTTCACCGGGTTTTACACAGAAGTTGACGTTCTTGACTACCGGGATGTTGTTAAATTTCCTGGTTATTTCTTTTAATTCTAACATTCTTTAAGGCCTTTTCATTCTAAGAAAATCAGCAATATAAGGATATGGAATTATAAGAGATTTCCCTGACATTGTCAATTTACATTTTTTTCTATTTTGTTGTATAATTAATGGCAAGGAGAAGGATAAATGAAACGAATTTTTAGAATTACGCCTTTTATTTTGGTTGTTTTGATTGCCATTATCCAGGTACAATGTGCGGTTAACCCGGTGACCGGTAAGAAAGAGATTATGCTGATCTCTGAGAGTATGGAGATTGGAATGGGCAAGGAAATTGACCAGGGTTTGCGCAGGGAATACGGTTTTTATGAGGACCCCCAATTCACTGCTTATATAGAGCAAATCGGCCAGGAGATGGCTCCCAATACCCATCGGCCTCACCTGGAATATCATTTTGCTATATTGGACACGCCGGTAGAGAATGCCTTTGCCGCACCTGGTGGTTATATTTACGTCACTCGCGGTCTTTTGGCATTAATGAACAGTGAAGCGGAACTGGCGACTGTATTGGGTCATGAACTGGGGCATGTGAATGCCCGGCACTCTGCCCGGCAGATGACACGCTCTATCCTCTTTACCCTGGGTATTGTTATCGCCAGTGAGTTGAGTAAAGACTTTAGAAAAATTGCTCCCATTTCCATGCTGGCCACCCAGCTTTTATTCCTGAAATACAGTCGCAGCAACGAATACCAGGCCGATGCCCTGGGAGTGGAATACTCGTTAAAAATCGGGTATTCTGCTGGCGAAATGGTCACTTTTTTTAACTCCTTGCAGCGTCTGACAGAAACCAAAGGCGGTGTACGCCTACCCAATTTTCTCTCTACCCACCCCTTAACCCCCAGGCGGATTGAAAAAGTAAAAGAGCTACTGCAAGCTGAGGAGTACAGCCGAACCGGGGATTTACCTCGATTAAAAGTAGAAAGAGATGGCTATTTAACAAGGCTTGACGGTCTGGTATACGGGGACAATCCCAGGCAGGGCTATGTAGAAGGAAATACCTTTTATCACCCGGACATGAGATTCTATTTCAATATCCCCCGCGGCTGGAAATACAGCAATACCCCGCGCCAGGTTACACTGGCCTCCGGCGATGGAAAAGCCGTTGTTATCTTTATGGCTGAAGGCACCACAGAATCCCTGGACAGTTACGCCAATAAGCTGAAAAAAAAGCTTTCCAATCCCCAGATCATCCAGGAAGGATACCGGTATGTCAATGGAATGAATGCATACCATACCCTTATGCAGTCATTAATCAGTGATGAAGACAGCAGCCAGGAGCAGCAAAAGGAAGAGGTAAAGGTAGGTATCTCCTGCATCCGAAAAGGAGATATTGTTTATACGTTTTTTTCAGCGGCTTCTCTTTCGGATTTTTCTGCGTATGAGTATACCATTAATGGTACGATTAACTCGTTCAACCCGTTAACCAGTCGCAGGCATTTAAACCGCAGGCCGCAGCGGGTGTTTGTCAAGCGGGTGAGCAGCCGTCAAACCCTGAGAAATTTCCTGTCCGCATTACGAATCCACAACCAGGTTTGGAATAAGATCGCACTCATAAACAACATGGAACTGGACCAGCAATTGTCCCCCAATCAATTGATCAAAATAATTCAGTAGCTGTGCCTCCGGCGGCCAGGGGCTCTTTTGAAAAACCCCACTGCGTGGGGGAGCACTTGCAGTGCCAGGACGGCGTACGACGCTTCAAACGACATATCGTCTCCATGGGCATTCCTTAATACCGCACTGTAAGTGCCCTGGACCCCGCAAAACTTTTCATACACGGTCAGTCATCGTACCATGCTTCATAATGGTATTTCCCATTGGTACCATTTTTTTTCTTATCTTCTTCTCTTATGTTCGTGTACCTTCGTGTAACTTCGTGGCTAAAATTAGAAATGCTGAAGGGCTATTTTTTTCCTTGCTTTTTTCTCGATTAATTGATATTATTCTACTTCATACCATTAACCCTGGTATTATCATTTCCAGATTCAAGTAAAAAAAATTAAATATTAACATACAAAAGAGCAAATGAGGTAATATCATGACAAATGAACAACCAAAACAAGCCAAAAAAGGATTCTTTACAAAATTCTCCGGCCAGTTCTGGCTGGTGGTGATGTTCGAGTTTTTTGAACGCGGCGCGTATTATGGGATGATGAGTTTTCTATCCCAGTATTTCGTATACTCGTTGGGGTTTCCCGAAGAGAACGTCGGTATCATTAAAGGTGTCATCCAGCCTTTGCTTTACTTTTTACCCATTCTGGCGGGTGCGATTGCCGATCGTTTCGGGTACCGCAAAGTACTGATGGTGGCGTTTACGCTGTTAGGCGGCGGTTATTTCCTCACCAGTCAAATGACCTCCTATACAGCAGTTTTTGTTGCCCTGGTCATTATGGGATTCGGTGCCGGGACATTCAAACCCATGATCTCCGGGACCATTGCCAAGATTACCGACGAATCCAACAGCACCCAGGCCTTCGGTATTTATTACTGGTCCATTAACATGGGCGCGTTCTTATTTCCCCTGTTCCTGGTGCCTATATTAAAAAGCATCAACCCCACCTATGTGATTATTGCCTCTGGCATCTGTACGGCTGCCATGCTTATTCCCACCGCTTTTTTCTTTAAAGAGCCTACCAAACAGCAAGAAGTGGAAGAAAAGGCAAAAGAGAGAGAAAAAGCCAATTTAATCCAGACCCTTGCCAATGCGTTTGAAATCATCTACTCCCCAATCGTACTGTTGTACAACCTCATGAAAAAATCCGGCGCCTGGAAAATTATTATCACTCTTGTACTGGTTCTCTTACTGGGATATTCTGTCATGAGTTATCTTAGTGTGCAGCCCGCCTCCGAAAAATTTGCAGCCGTTGGTATTGAAAAAGGAGAAAAAACACTCATATTTACCGTGGAACGCAACATGCAAGAGGAAAAACCTTACCTATTAGAACCACGGGAAGAAACACCTGACATTATCGATCTGACCATCTATAAACCTGTATATATCGACGATTTCATCGGGGATTTGCTGAAAGATCTCAGCGAAAATCCAGCGCTGCAATCCATCACTGAGAATGATATTAGAAATTACATCAAACAGTCGGATAATAAAATCGAACTGATCTTTGAAGCCAATCCCGCTGAAACCACTCCCTTCAGCGTTAAAAAAATCACTGAGGCCCAATATAAGGTTTTTCTCAAAGAACCGAAGAAATATAAAACTCAAAAACAAGACCTGCTGAAAGAAATACATAAAATCCCGGCCCTGCGAGGCATTACCCAGGCAAACTGCAACAAGGTTTATAACCAGTTGGGAGGCCGTTCGTTTTTCCTATTATTCGTGATATCGTTGATATTGATCGGGCTGTTCATTGCTGCGGTTTCCATCAATAATAAAAAGCAAAAACAGCCGGTAAATCCTGGAATTAAATCTTCCGGCATGCAAATTCCCAAATTTGTTGTACCGTTAGTTATATTGGTTATCTGGTTAATACCGGGTCTTGATACACTGGCGCGAATCCTTTGTTCCGTTATCTACTTTTCCATCATGTCCTTGTTTATCATCGATAAAACCGACACCCATAAATTTATGGACCATGCAAAATTCCTGTTAATGATCGTTCTTTACTCCGGGTTCTGGGTACTCTATTTCCAGATGTTCGATTCCGTGTTATGGTATGTCCAGGCTTATGTGGATGCCACTGCGTTGAACAATGCCATCAATAGTTTCCTGGGATTCTTCGGCATTAAAAGCAACTGGTTTTTTGATGTGGAACATGTAACCGTAATCAATGCCGGTACCATTATTATATTGCAATTGGCTATTTCAGCCATTGTCAAGAATAAAAAAGCCATGCCCACCATGATAACCGGTATTATCCTCGGCACCATCGGTATAGCCATGCTGGCCGTATCCACCCATATCTGGGTATTTATGGCGGGCATCATCATATTCTCCGTCGGTGAAATGACCGCCCACCCCAAATTCATCAGCTACGTGGGTTTGACAGCGCCGTCGGATAAAAAGGCCATGTACATGGGTTATATTTTCCTTTACGGAGTATTTGGAAGTTCAGTGGGTGGTATCGTTGGGGCCAAACTTTACGTGCACTTTGTGAAAAACCTGAACCAGCCGCGGACCCTGTGGCTTGTGTTTGCCAGCATCGGCGTGGTAACCATCCTTTGCCTCCTGCTGTACAACAAATTCCTGGCCCCTAAAAAAGCAGAAAGCACGTAAAAGAATTTTTGCTTTTTATAAGCAAATAAGCACTCATTTTGGACAAAACCGGCAAAAAGTAAAAAGCGCCGGGCTTCTCGATAGAACCAGCACCAATTATACCCGATAATACATGGCATAAAACCAATTTCTCATTATTTTTCTCAAAAGTTTTAAAGATAAAAAAATAAATCTCAAAAAAAAAATTTTTTTTTTCAGAGTTTTTTGAAATTTTCTCAGAATTTTTTAAAAATATCTCTGAAATAAATTTAAATCCCGCCGGGGATTTTCTTAAACCCCAGGGGCAAAAAAGATTTCGCCGTGCAGCAGACAGGAGAATTGCTGCCTAAAAAATAATTTCATTTGACATTCCTTTTCCATTGTGATTTAATTATTTTTTCAGAGTTAGATGGAGGTGAAACGTGAGTGCGGAACAATCTCCTAAACATGATTCAGTTTTAACAGATGCCTGGCAGAAGTTTGCAGACTATGACCTGAATTCAATAAAACAGCAAAAGAGTTTCAACCGTCTCCAGTTCTGGATACTTCTATTAGGCGGTCTTGCAACGGTTCTGGCATTGGTTCATACACAATTGGTTAAAATTTCATCGATCTTTCCGGCAAGCCACTGGGTGGAAATTATTTTGCGTTACACGGTGATTGTTGCACCCGTTACTGTTTCCATTTTGATGACCATTACCAACCTTTTTAAACCCGGTAATAAGTGGTTACCGCTGCGCAGGGCCGCGGAAGAGATAAAAAGCGGAATTTACCGTTACCGAACACTCTCTAATCTTCCTCCCAGTAAAGAAGAAGGAACGGAGGATTCAAATTCAGGAGTTCAGAGGAAAGATATATTAAGGGAAAAGCTTTCCCAGGTTGGCAGTTGGTTAATGGAAACCGATGTGAGCAAGATGGCCCTGGGAGAATATAAAGGTAGTCTTCCGCCGTATATGGATGAATCACCCGAAGCAGATAAAGATGACGGCTTCTCCCCGTTGACGCCGGATCGATACCTGGAAGTGAGACTCGGTGACCAGGTCAATTATTATACGAAAAGAACCAAAAAAATGGAACGGCAATTGAAATTGTGCCAGTGGCTTATTGTCATCTTTGGCGGTATCGGGACGTTCCTGGCAGCCATTGGCCTGCAATTGTGGGTAGCTTTAACCGTCACCCTGGTAGGAATTTTTACCACTTTCCTGGAGTACCGCCAGGTGGATAACAATTTAATGATCTACAACCAGGCCAAATACTCCCTGATCCATATTAAAGGCTGGTGGTCCGACCTGCCCGATGTGCAGAAAAAAGACCCCGGGAATATCCGGCAAATGGTTGACAGCACGGAGAAAGTCCTCCAGTCCGAGTTGAGCCGCTGGGTACAGAATATGCAAAAAGCGTTAGAGGATCTCTGGGCAAAGCAAAAGGAGGTAAAAAATGGCTAAACCGTTGTGTTTTGTATTAATGCCTTTTGGAATTAAGACAGACCCTTCAGGCATCAAAATCAATTTTGATGCCATTTACGATGAAATGATTCATCCGGCCATTGAACATGCCGGTCTTGAACCCATCCGGGCGGATGAAGAAAAAGCAGGAGGGATGATTCACAAAGCCATGTTTGAGCGATTGATTCTTTGTGAGTACGCCGTTGCCGATCTGACAACCGCTAATGCTAATGTTTTTTATGAGCTTGGGGTTCGTCACGCGGTACGCCCTTTTAAAACCGTTCTTATTTTTAATGAAAGAATGCAACTCCCCTTTGATCTAAACATGCTGCGCGCACTACCTTACAAACTGGATAATAATGGGAGATTAACGGATAAAGACACAGGCCTTGCCAACCTAAAAATGAAACTGGAACAAATAAAGGCTGAAACTTACGTGGACAGTCCTTTATTTCAATTGTTTAAGGAGTTAAAACCCCAGTCCCTGGCCCATGAAGCGACCGACATATTCCGTGAACAAGTCTTATATTCGCAGCAAATCAAAGAAAAGTTAAAAGAGGCACGCAAAAAAAATAAAGAAGCTGTCAAAGAAGTGGAAAAAGAACTTGGTGAAATCAGCGATGTAGAATCCGGCATTCTCATCGATCTTTTTCTATCGTACAGGGCCACAAAAGCCTGGGATGAAATGATCGAATTGGTGAGCGAGATGCCCAGGCCGCTATCTGACCGGGTAATGATTCAAGAGCAGCTCGCCTTTGCTTTGAATCGAAACAAACAGAGAGATAAAGCTGAAGACACCTTGCTGGAGATCATAAAAAAAAGTGGTCCCAGCAGCGAGACCTACGGCCTTCTTGGCCGAGTCTACAAGGACCGCTGGGAAGAGGCGAAAAACGAAGGCGATGAATTCATCGCCAAAGGATTCCTGAAAAAAGCTGTTGAAACCTATATTAAAGGGTTTGAAGCGGATTGGCGGGATTTTTTTCCTGGGGTGAATGCGGTCACCCTCCTGGAACTCCTTAACCCGGATGATCCCAGGCAAAAAGAATTGTTGCCGGTGGTCATGTATGCGGTAAAACAGAAAATTGCCAGAGGAGAACCGGATTACTGGGATTATGCCACGCTCCTGGAATTGTCGGTCTTAGCCAACGATCAGGCGCAAGCCATAGAATATTTAGAGAACTCGCTTGCCTCGATTCGTGAGCCCTGGGAACCGGAAACCACAGCCCGCAATCTTCGTTTAATCCGGGAAACCAGGGAAAAGCGGAATGAAGATACCGCATGGATCAAAAAAATTGAAGAAGAACTGTTGAAGAAAACATAGAGAAAGGGGACAGGCGAAAAAATCAATAAAATTCTATTTTTTGAGTTGGAAGGTGTAGACGTGAGGGGCTTTTCCAGGAGGCAGGACAGCGTCCAGGTTTTTCTGCAGGTGGTCTTTGCTGGAGCCACTGGCAATGATGAGGCCCTGAAGTACTGCAAACCAGGTATTTTTGAAACCCATTTCCCGAAGCTCATTTTTGAATCTCCGGGCGTGGACTTTTCCCATTTCCTGGTGGTACAGGGTCAGATTCTCCGGGCTCTTAAGTGCCAGCTCCCGGATATCTTTCCAATAGTATTCGCGGTTGCGTTCATTTTTCAAGTAAAACTTCAACATTTCCTCATCATTTTGCGCTGCTTCTTTCGGCGAATAGGGCAGGGATGTTATAATGCCGAACCGGGCCTTAGATTCCTGGTAAGAACGGTTAAGGTTTTTACGGATCCCGCTGCCAAAATAGATATTGTGAAAGCCTAAGAATCCATCGTATATGATTTTCCCCTTAAAGGGCAGAAGGAACGTATTCACCATTATAGGAACAGAATCCCCACACTTTTCATCAATTGAATTGATAATCCCCAATACCCCATAGACACAAGGCGGATCACCGGTATCAAGAAATACCGCGTAATTGGTAAGAAAACGAACCAGGTAGAAGGTGCCGGAAACAAAGTGTTTCCAGCTTTTAACGATTTCCAGCTCTTCGCTGGAAAAACCCGAGGGATTATCCTGCACAAATGAGTCGATTAATCCGATGTTTTCATACAACGCATTCCTGACTCTGACCTTTTCTTCTAAAGGGCAATCCACGAAATCCTGGGGTTCCGCGATATTTTTAACTATTTTCAACCTGGTATTTACATAAAATAGCAAAGCGGGGTTTAATTTATAAAACAAATTTGCTTCTTTCTCGGATAATTTCATTTTCATCTCCTTTATTTATTGAAATTTATAATAATATATTTGGAACAGGCTGTCAATATGAAAATTATAAATAATTTCAATTTTAATCGGTAAACATCAAGGGTGAGTTTTTGTAACATCACGTTCTCTATTTCTTTGTGAAAAAGGTTACCTAACAAAAAGCTTGCCATCTTCCGGCAGAATATTCTTTGCCACAGAGAGCACGTACCAACGAGATCACAGAGAAAAGATTTTTTTTTAACTCTGTGTCCTCTGTTTTTTAGCTGCAGGTGCTACCCGCCTCTGTGGCTAAAATTCTAAAATCGCAAAGATAAACAACTTAAACCACCATCCAATTTCCGGAACTCCGACACATCCACTTCTATTACTTTATAACCTGCTTGTTCAATGGCTATCTTTGTCTTCGGGTATCGCAGGGGCACCAGCACCACATCATTCACCCAAATACAATTGCCCGCATAACTCTCCGATTCATCAATAATAATGCGATTGAATTTCTCAAACTCCGGGTGATTGATAAACTCACCCGCCACCAGAAGATTGTTGTTTTCCAGGTACGCCAAACCGGATTTAAGATGGAGGAATTTTTCCATGAAAACATTAGAAACCGTATATCCGTACTTATCTAAAATTTCAGCAAACTGCCGGGCACCTTCTTCATTGGTGCGTTCCGAAAGCCCCACATAAAAATGTTCCCCCACCATCATCACATCACCGCCGTCAAGAGTGCCTGGGGCCTCGATGCACTCGATAGTCGTATAGAATTTTGTTAAGGCTTCCTTTATAGAAACTTCTTCTCCTTGCCGGGATGCTGCCCCCGGATAGGTGATGACCGCGCATTTCTCAGTTAATACCGCGGTATCTTCCACAAATACAGAATCAGGATACCGCTCGTCAGCTTCCAATATCGTCACCTCGACACCGCAGCGTTTAAGAGCATCTATATACTTACCATGCTGTTGAAGTGCCAGTTCATAATCGGGTTTTCCCAAATTGGCAGAAGTGATTCCCCCTACCAATGAACGCCCCGGTCTTCGAACAATTGCATTTTTGAATTTGAACATTTCTTTCTCCTTAATCAATTCAGTTTATTTAGCAAGCTATCCAAAGCATATTTTATACAAAATTAACGGATAATGCAATCAAACAATTTTGCCTAAATTCACCATTAATCTATGTCTCCGACGGCCAAGGGGGCTCTTTTCGAGAAAACTGCCCCCGCAAAAGCTTTTCATACATGGTCAGTCTGTGTTACGGGGTTTCCAACATCGTGCCCCATTCAGTCCAAGCAATCCCCTCTTGAGAGGGGTGCTCCATAGGACCCACCGAAGGGGTGGGGTGTGTCATATTCGTGTTTCTTCGTGTATTTTACCCCATTATAAATGCCTTCAGGGCTAAAAATTTGACATAAAAAATGCTTTGAGGTACTATGTCTTCTAAATACTAAAACTTACAAATTTAAGGAGGATTGAAATGCGTTATTTGATGATCGGTATTATTTGTTTTTTAATATTGAGCGGATCGAGCGTCTATGCCGAAACTGCTGAAACGCCCCATCCGTTTTCAGTACACGATTTGCTGGCAATGGATCGTATCTCCGGTGTGCAAGTGTCACCGGACGGCCAATGGATCGCTTTTGTACTGCGCAAAACCGACCTGGAAGCCAATAAAGGTCGTACCGACTTGTGGTTGGTAGGCACCAACGGCAAAGGCCTGAGACGCTTAACCTCTGACCCGGCAGCAGATTACAACCCCTGCTGGTCCAAAGACGGTAAAACCATCTACTTCCTCTCCAGCCGCTCCAAATCTTCCCAGGTGTGGAAGATTGCCGTGGAAGGCGGAGAAGCATTCCAGGTCACTAAACAACCCCTGGATGTGGGGAACCTCATGATCTCACCTGATGGAACAAAGATGGCTTTTACCATGGAAGTATTCCCCAACACCAGCGTGGAAGAAACCAAAAAGAAATTAGAAAAAATCGAAAACCGGAAATTTTCAGGCAAGGTTTACACCCGCATATTTATTCGCCATTGGGATACCTGGATGGATGGCCGGCGATCTCATATTTTTGTCATGCCCATCGGCGGCGGCACTCCTGTGGATGTAATGAAAGAAATGGATGCTGACTGCCCATTAAAACCTTTTGGCGGTTCCGAGGAGTTCACTTTTACGCCGGATAGTAAAGGAATCGTTTTCACCACTGCCAACAGCGGAAGGGAAGAAGCATGGTCCACCAACTTCGACCTGTTCCTGGCTCCAGTGGATGGTTCCGAACCCCCTAAATGCCTGACTGAAAAAAATAAGGCCTGGGACACCAACCCGGTGTTCTCCCCGGATGGTAAAACCCTGGCATACTTTGCTATGAAACGACCAAGATTTGAAGCAGATCGTTTTTATATCAAACTTCGCTCCTGGCCAGGCGGCAGTGAACGAATCCTGGCAGAAACCTGGGACCGCTCCCCCAGCTCGATTGTGTGGGGACCCAGGGGTAGAACCATTTATGCCAATGCCTCAAACCTGGGACAGAAATCTCTTTTTGCCATCAATGTAAAAAAAGGCGCTGTCAAAACTCTGGTGAAAGAAGGATATGTGAGTTCTATTGCTTTAGCAGGTAAACGGATTGTTTACGGTATGAATACGCTGAAATCACCGGTGGAACTTTATTCCATCGATTTGAAAGGCAGAAACCCCATGACCATTACAGCGATTAATGCTGAAAAGCTGGCAATGGCAAAAATGGGAGATTATGAGCAATTTACCTTTAAAGGATGGAACGATGAGACGGTTTATTGCTACGTGGTAAAACCGGTAGACTTTGATCCCCAAAAGAAATACCCGGTAGCGTTTTTGATTCACGGTGGACCGCAGGGTTCCTTTGGCAACCGTTTCCACTACCGGTGGAATCCCCAGACCTACGCAGGCAGGGGATATGCGGTGGTGATGGTGGACTTTCACGGTTCTGTCGGTTATGGTCAGGCCTTTACCGATTCTATTTCCCGTGACTGGGGAGGCAAGCCCCTGGAAGACCTTAAAAAAGGACTGGCCGCCGCCCTGGAACGGTATCCCTGGATGGATGGAGACCGGGTTGCAGCACTGGGTGCTTCTTTTGGTGGATATATGATCAACTGGATCGCAGGTCAATGGCCGGACCGGTTCCGCTGCCTGGTTAACCATGACGGCAACCTGGATGAACGATTCGCCTATTATGATACTGAAGAATTGTGGTTCCCCGAATGGGATCACGGCGGAACACCATGGGACAACCCCGAGGGCTACGAGAAACAGAACCCGGTTAACTACGTCAAAAACTGGAAAACCCCCATGCTGGTCATCCATGGTGCATTGGATTTCCGGGTGGTTGAGACCCAGGGCTTCGCAACGTTTAATGCGCTGCAAAGAAGAGGAATCCCCAGTAAGCTCTTGTATTTCCCGGATGAAAACCACTGGGTATTGAAACCCCATAACAGCATCTTTTGGCACGATACCGTGCTGGGATGGCTGGATCAATGGACAAAGTAGTGGAGGAATCGACGGATATTTTCCCGGGTCCCCAGGTCATAGTAGGCACCCAGTAGAATTACCCCGGGTGGAAAAAACGGCTGTTCTGTCAGCGGCAGCGCCTGATGGTGAACCGAATGAATTAAATAATCATAGAGTACTTTTCCATACTCGTTTCGAAAGCCATAACACCCCCAAAAGCCGTTGTAATCAGCCAGCAAATGGGTGGGTTTATCCTGGAATGCAGAAATCAATGCATTTTCAATTCGCACAGCTCCCAGGGTTTTCAGTATTTCATTATCTTTGCATTCGATGCATCCGAACACCACCTTGTGTTCAGATAACGCATTCTCCATTAATTCGACAAGAGTTTTTCCCTCGAAGTCTGTGGTAATAGGGTCCATTCCATTCACCTCAGTGGATAAACTCAAGAAAGAATCCGGCAGCAGCACCAGGTTTTTTTTTGAAAAAACCTCCTGCGCAGAATAAACAGAACCCGGCCATTCCCTGTAATCATCGTTAAACATCACAGTTTCCACTGGGATTCCCGGTAACTGACCGGCAACATATTCAGCCACCTCTGCTTTCCAGGGGCGAATCACTACTGCCACTGTAATTTTTTCTTTTCGGGGAAAAGCCAGGATATGCCTTAACGAAAAATCAATCAACCGTGTACCCGGGACAATTTCAAATAATTCTTTGGGTGTTTTTAATTCCATTCGGCTGCCTTCGCCAGCACAGGGTAGGATGATTGTTATCTTTTTTTCGGTCATTGTTCTTTTGGTTCTCAGTGGGTTGATCCGCATTAGTAGATGTATTATAAAACATATTGAGTCACAACTCAATGTATATTGCACTATTTAAAACAAAAGGGCACGGGATGACGCATGGGTCACCCCGTGCCCCAGCCATTAGAAGGTAGATAATCGGCAAGATCTAAAAGACGGGATTTCCTTTATTGCAAATACCTTTGTTTCAAACCTTCTGCTTTTCGCTTTCCCTCTTCCGTGAGGAGAAGCGATCTCGAATTGGTATGCCGAAATTGACGGATCAATTTCTGCTCTTCCAGTTCATTGAGAATCTCAAACTTATACCCCTTCCAGGCCCGGAATATCTTCTCACCTGCTGAATTCTTTTTATCCTCTTCCCAGCCGGTTAAATACATCAGCAGCAGGTGCAGCTCTTTGATTCTTTCATCCATTTTTTTCCTCCGTTTTCTGTTTTGGGTCAGCCGCGGATTTACCCGGGTATTTCAGTAAAGCGCCCTGCGCATTGCTCTTCCCCGTGTTCATCCGCGGCTCTCCCTTCTTTAATTTAGATGGTAATCATCTTCTCAAACCCTTTGAAGGTTTTTTCGCCGATCCCTTTGACTTTCATTATATCCTCGATCCGTTTGAACTTACCATTCTTCTTCCGGTACTCGATAATCCGTTGGGACATTTTCTCGCCAATCCGCGGGAGTTTTTTCAATTCCTCGGCACCAGCCGTGTTAATGTTAATTAACCCGGCCTTGTCTTTCAATACCTTCTCCGTTTTGTTAATGGCATGCAAATTACCATTGGATGCCAATCCTACTACCACAAAACTCAACACAACAAATAATGAAACTAACTTTTTTAAAACTGTCATTTTTTTCCTCCTGCCCCCATACATACAATTCACATGCCAACATCACACACAAACACAGCAAAAAATTCAAAAGCCTTATAAGATAAACATTTAAAGGAAATTACCGCGTGCTCTTCAAAAAGTTAAACAGTCAACAATTGCTGACTGTTCGATAATCGTACGTCAACAATTGTTGACTGATCTCCAATCAATTAAGCTCTCCACTGGGAATCCCCAAAACCAAAATCAATTACTGAAAACCCTGGTATGATTTACTTCTTAGCCTTCTATACACATCTTTTTTCTTTCTTTAATTTAATGTTTCGACAAATTGGCATCAAAATTGATTCTTGTGTCGCGAACCCCCAACAACGTTTAAATGAGTTTTAAATTTGGGAGGTAAACAATGAAAATGAATATGAAAATGAACAAAAAAACAAGCAGACAACCGGGAAAACAATTCAAAGTCAACGGTTTCACTATCCTCGAAACATTCATCGCTTTGTTGATCGCAGCACTGGCTCTGGTCCTGGTATCTAATATTATTGTTTCTGCCATCGGTGTGCATAAACGATCGTACATCCGCCTGCAAATAACACAAAAAATTGAATCCTGTAAAAATCAACTCCTGTCCAAACCCTTTGATGCGGCTGAACTGCAAGACGGACACTATTCAAAAGAAGATCATCTCTTTATTTTAAAACAGGATATAATTAGTATCACTCCAACTTTGAAAATAATCCATATCTCTGTCATCTATAAATATAAGTATCATCGCATAACCAAAAAAACTTATTTCTATAAGTCAAAATACATAAACGCACCAATATCAAAGGAGGTAAATCATGATTAAAGGATTCAGTGTATTGGAGGTGATTATTGCATTAGCCATAAGCCTGAGTGTTCTGACCATTGTTTTTACCCACGTCAGCGAATCCGCAAGGCATTCAAAAAAGATCATCACCAATCAACAACGAATGGAAGCCATATTCCATACTATGGATATGATTCGCCTGGATCTAACCAAATGTGGCATGCGGCTCCAGGAAGCGTCTAAGTTTTTCTCTTTTCCTTTATTTGAAAACAGTACTTGCAGTTTTAAGGTAATCTACGGAGTCGAAAAAGAAACCCTGCTTGCGGATTCAGCCAGTGGAGAAAACACAATCACCATGAACCGGAATGAATTCTTCCAGAAAAGAAAAAAAATAGTGATTTATGACCAGGAAAAGGAAGTCTATGAGACCAACGAAATTACAGGAATAAATGGCAATCAATTTTCACTGCTGAACGCTTTGCGAAACAATTACCCCAAACACTCAACTGCAGTGGTTTTGAACGAGGTGGAGTACAAACTTTATTCCCATCAGAATGCCCTAAAACGTAAAGTTAACAGGGGATACTTTCAACCGTTGATTGAGGATGTGTCGGATTTCCAGGTTACATTCTACCCGGAATCCTGGTCCGTGCTCTACATGATAGAAATTAACCGTAAAGAACAGCTCAGGGGCTATATTTTCATGACCCATATGATGGAGTAACAGGGCAATAGCAGCAAAAGGAGCAATGAACAATGAAAGTAAATAGGAAACCAAAAGGCAATATGATTATCTCGCTTACATCTATTGTTTTCATCTCCCTGCTGGGGATCAGCTTACTTTTTCACTGCATCACTCACATCCGGGTTGTAAAAGCCAGGAATACGAAAATGAAGGAAACAGATGTACTGTACCAGGATATGATATACTATCTTCATCATTTCAGGGAGCGAATATTCCAGGAGAGAATCCAGGATTTTTATCAGCCGGAAATCGAATTCTTTAACAACACGTATTTCCAGGACCAATCAACCCACAACCGGAATGTAATCGCCATTTCTTTTAAATTTGTCGAATTCCTCAAAACAGGCTATAAAAAAACGCGGGTAATCTCTGCCCTCCATGCCCATGCCCTTGTCAATGCATCTTCATACCCACCCCCACATCCGTATCATCTAAAGGCAGAGGTAACCGTCGACATACTTTCCGGGAAAATACCATTAACCTTTTTTCCACTCTTAGTCAAGAAGAATATAGAGATTCCTACAGAAACCTTTCTCAAGGAAAATCAAATTATAAACAAAAGCAGGAAAAACCTGGTGGTTGACAATATTGAGACTGAACTAAATTTTTCCGGGTTCTTAATGGATGCACTCAAAATCACCGGAACGGTCATGAATTGGCGGGCCGTCAGGGAACAACTAGGACTCGAATCGTCGGACGATCCTATCCCGGAGGGACCTCACCTGGTGGTAGAAAACGGGATTGTGGAATCCGTTGTTATCCAGGGAGATGTTCAACAAATGGTTTTCTTCACAGATAGCCAAAACCTTCTGCAAAAGATACGGATAATACAAAACTCAATCCCTCACGAAATCCATTATAGACCCGGGGAGAATTATTTCCTATGCTGGAATCATTCGCTTGAAGAGAATTTATATTTCAGGGAAAAGATACTTGTAAACGGAGATGTCTGTTCCATTGAGCAGGAGGGAAATGCAGCCTTCCTGGAGAATTCGGACATCCAACTTTTTGTCTCCGGGAAAATCATTATACGCTCCAAATTGGAAAGGGAAATAGACGTGCAGCATCTCGATTTTAAAAATATGAAACGTACAAATCTCACGGCGACCGCTGGGAAAAGCCAGTTGTTCAACAGCGGCAGTGCTCAGAATGAGATTATAGTAGATACAGAAACGACAGGTAAAAAAGAACTCCAGGTATCCATGATTACAGCCGGTAAATTTACCAATAAAAATCCGGGTGCGGAATTGAAGCTTACCGGCAGCCTGTACTGCACAGACCTGGAAAACCATGGTACCATTGAAATCAACCATATGCAGTCATCTCTTGCTAAAAACGGATCAAACTATTTCAGTACAGTGGATTTTAAAACCATCGATCAATTTTTGCTTCATTTTATAGAGGAGGTTTCCGATGAAAACAAATAGGACTCGCAAAGGAATCACCCTTTTGGAGTTATTTATTGCCCTGGGGATTATTTCCCTGGCGCTGACAATAGTGGTACCCGGGTTTAAATCATTTTACAGCCGCATGGAGATAAATAATGGGTTACGGGCAGTGACCTCGGCACTAAGCACCGCCAGGTACAAAGCCATTATGATGAACAAACGGGTCAAATTTACCATAGAAGGGGATAAAATCGTTTTAAATGAAAAACAAAGCAATCAGTGGCAAGCATTTATGCATTTTGACCTGGAAGAAAATGTCTCGTTTTCCATCAATGCATCCCCGGTTTTTTCCCCTGCCGGGAGTGTTTCTCCTTTATGTTCAATTTATGTCAAAAACAAAATTTACAGTTACAAGATCACTATATCGATGGCCGGTCGAATTAAAGTGATGGAAGAAATTGAATAGGGTAATAAAACAAGGATAAGAACCCGGGTTGACTAAAATTTAAACCCCAAACTGAGGAGGAACGTTCTCCCGATTCCGATGGTACCCCTGTTTGCCCACCAATTATTGGTAAATGTGGGGTAGCGAATTTCTTCATTCAACAAGTTGGAACACTGTATATTAAGATACAACCCATCGATAAACAAATCCTCAATTCGTACATTTGCGCCTAATACAAAATAGTCGTCAACTTTTTCTCCTATTCGGCCGCCAAAGGAGCCGTCCGGGTTTTCTTTGGTTTCATCCCAAAAAGTCTCCATGGCCCCCACGTAGTTTCCGGTCAGGGCAATCGTAAACATGTCATAGCGGTATGAAACCTTAACATATCCCAGGAATTCTGGTGAATATCCCACATCGATATCTTCATACCCAGCTCTTTTATCTTCTGTTTTTTAATAGATCCCGCTCAGTTCAAACCTGAGATTAAGCACTGGTTCGGCATTTAACGTCAATTCTATTCCATTGGTCACCATTTTGCCTGCATTGAACGACCATGATTCATATTCGTTGGTTTGTTCATCAAATTCCACGATTCGTGTTATCAACTTATTAAGGGTATTTCGAAAAATACTGGCATTCAAGGTAAACATTGGTGATAAATTACTAATGTAGTTCAATTCAAGAGTTTGAATACTTTCTGGTTCCAGATCATCACGATTTGGATCAAGTGAATTTAACGTATTCTGGAAGAATGACGGACGATTGATTGCTTTCCCAAAAAGGAACTTGAATATATTGTTATCATTTAAATAGAAAATAGCAGCCAGGCGTGGAATGATTTCTACTTTTTCTTCATCGTAAACACCAAATATCTTTAACGGCCGGTTCTGTGCCAACTGTCCGGGTAATTCCCAGTTCATATTTCGGGGTTTGCTCCAGGCGAACACCTGCCACTAATCTTAAGCTGTCTATAGGACTATAAGTGATCTGGGTAAACAACGCCCGGGTAATAATATCATCTTCTTCAGAGAGGTATCTAACAGTGTTTTCAAAAGCAGGAACACCGAAAGATGGTAAGTCGAACATATCTGCAGCATCCAATACGGCCCGGTAATAAAGCCCGCTGGTTATATCCAGATCCGAATGAGGACTGATAAAAGCATTTAATTCCACTTCGTATCCATTTGTTTCTAGCTGTTCTACCCCGTAAAAATCCGAAAAAAGGTGATCGTAATTGACCCAATCCCGGCTTTTGGAGTAAGTTAATTTTCCTTCTATAGTAAAAATATCCGATAATTTTCTACGATACCCAAAGCATATATGTGTGGTGTTATTTCGAATTCTAGTACCGCCCGCGAATGATGGTAAATTAAAATAGAATTCTTTTTTTGATTCATTATAACTTAATTTAACAAAAAATCCTTTGAACGTTCCTGAGAAATTAAAGTATTTTTCATTATTTTCTAATCTTCCACCGGTACTGCTATCTATAGGCGCTCCTAATAAGGGAAGAAATGACGGATTTGAAACCATATCGCTGAGAGGATAATCCAAACCGTAGGTGTCATATACAGAGACATTAAAAACGTAATCAAAGTCACCTTCATTGCTGGCTGTTCTTAGAAAAAGTTTTTTTGTTTTTTCAGAACCAACTGCGGCCCCTACTATGCTTGTGGAGCCATAAAAATTATCATCAGTGATAATATTAATTACCCCGTAAAAAGCCCCATTACCATAAACAACCGACATCGGCCCTCGAATGACCTCGATCCTGTCGATGGCTTCTACCGGAATCGCGATACTATTCAATGGATAATTAGAAAATATATCATTAATTTGGTGAACATGATTGACCAGGATGATCACATTGTCATTTGGCACACCGGACCAGAATCCCCTCACCCCAAAATTTGCTCCTCCTTCCGCATAGTCGTTAATGGAATACAAACCAGGTATGTTTTCCAATATTTCCGTCAGTGTCATATATCCATAGGTTTCGATATCCTCCCTGGTTATCAGAACGGCGCTTGCCGGAATATCACCTATTCTTTCCGGTGTCCTGCTGGCAGTGGTTACTTTAACTCTCATCAACTCTTCCAGCGACATTTTAAATAATTGATCTGTTTGGGATTCTTTTTTGGATTTTTTTTGTGGGGATAGAGTACCCTGGAATAGAAACAGAAATACAGCGATTACCGCAATAAATAATTGTTGATTCTTTTTTGCCTAAACATGATTTATTCTCTTATATTCAACTTAAGAAATCAATTATATTCAATTCATAATGGATGTCAAGCAAAAAATAAATATTTCTATCTTTAATGTCTCGGAAATTTCTACAAGTCGTTGATAATAATGAATTCCCCTCCACCATTCTTTTTATTCCAACCAGGAATAATGGAATGGTGGAATGATAAAAAAAACATAGGAATTTTATCCAGGTTTTCTTGTTTCCGGGTTTGTTTTTGTGGTGAGAAAAAAATTCCCAAAAAATTTAATCATCTATTGACAACACCACATGCATCCTTTAAAATATTCTTTAAAATACGCTTATGATCTCTTTTTGAATTTTTCGCCGTTTCTTCTAATCATCAATACGCATTTGCTTAAGTATTTACGTAAAAAAATCGATTATAACGGAGGCAAAAATATATGAAGAAGAAAGAGAATAGTGAAAATAAACGGCATGTGGAAGTAATACTTGTGGTTCCGTTGGGAGTGGATCCGAGGATATTTCTGTGGGGAATTCATTCTATAAAAGATTACTTGTCCAAAACGTGTAAGTTTGCCAGTATAAGGTTGTGGGATTTTCGAAACGATACGTTCTATGAGGAACTCAATAAACACTACAGCATGTCTCTTAGTAAGCTTTTCTTATCAATGAAAGAGCACCAGATGAACACATTTTTTGGGGTTACCACCAGTCCATATATATTTATGGGACTAGCCGCTGGTGCTGGAGATGATTTTTTCAAGATAGCCAGGCTTTATAAATGGCTTCGCCCTTCTTGTTCTCGCGATTTACGGGTCCTCAAAAAAAAGGTTGACGAACACATTATTCAAAAAATCGGGAATTATATCAAAGAAAATCAAGATGCAAAGCGCGTGTGGGCCTTTAGTGTGTACGATTACACATTATTTTTTTCTTTACACATCGCCAGACTGATAAAACAGAATGACCCTAAAGCATCAGTCATATTCGGCGGCGACTATTTTAATTTTCAAAATGCCAAAGAAATTATTAAAGGTAAACGTATAAAAACCGATAACGGTATTCCCGATGTAGACGGTATCGTGGTGGGGTATGGCGAAGAGGTCATGCGGGAAATCGTTTCACAACAGCGGAATGGTACTTCCTTATCCACTTTTCAGTTAGAAGGGTTCATCAATGATGCTTACCTTCAAAATCCTCATTCCCGTACAGAGGTAAACACTCCAAAATTCTACGAAAAACTTCCAACTGAGCCCATCGTGTCATACGCCCGAAAGGATAGATCAGGCGAGATTCGGGTTTTGTCCCAGCGAGGTTGCAGTTGGGGGAAATGCATCTTTTGCACCCAGATTGACAAAGAAAGATTCTATCCTATATCGGTGGATCACCTGATCCAGAATATTCAAAATGAAATCAAAAATCATACTGGCAAAGATTCTCCCCTACGGATTACATTTGACTCCGACGAGAACAGCATTGATATGTTCATTGATTTTATTAAGTACTTCAACACCATCGAAGACCCTGGAATGCGTTTTGATATTACCTTATGGATCCAGGTTAAAAGTTTTCGGAAGAAAGTAGCTGAAGCGCTTGCTCAAATCGACAGTAAAAAGATCCGAGTTCTTTTAAAATTAAACTTCGAAAGTCTGAATGATGAAACATTGAGGAATATGCGCAAAGGGCACTCGCCCCTTCAAGCCATTGAAGCAGCAAAGTCAGGACAGGACTCCGGCCACTCTTTTATTACCAACTATTTCACTCACTTCCCGCTAGAGACCGACGAAAGTGTTGAACGCGAAGTCAAAATTTTAAAAAGGGTGGCACACCTGTTTATGCCACCAAAAGGAGAGGGAGTTTTTTTCCCTTACTTTTCCAACAACCGCGATGGAATTTACCAGGAACAGGATAAATACATGGTCAAAATAAGGCGGAGGAGGGGGGACTCCTGGCTCAAAAGCATTTTTGGCATCGACTTACCCTTTTCTCAGTGGTCGCATTATTACGATGAAAGACCAAAAACCGGATATCATGGCCGGTATGGTCTGTTGACATGGACTTTATACAAAATAATCAAAACCAGTGATGCACGTTATCGTCCTCTTCAAAGAGCAAAGATGAATTGGCCCATACCAAAACTTCGATTAAAAAGGCGGGCTGCCTCATTTGGCATTTTTTTGCAACTCAATGCACTTATAATCTTTAGCTACTTTTTACTCTTGCCTTTTGGAAAAAGGAAGTTTTTTCGACAGCGGACACATCTGTTTAAATATCTTACAAAAGTAACGGATACACCTATAACAGGCACAGACAGTGAAGGGGCTTTGCAAGCGAGTTGTAGACCCAAAGCACGTATGATAAGTAAAATGGCGCATGTACGGCCGTCTCATTTTTTCCTTCAGGACAATTCTTTAAAAAAAGAATACAATGGACCGGAAAAGAAAGAAAACTGGACAAGGGAACTCCACAGCAATGAACTTAGGGTGCTTCGGTACCTTTATTGGACCCGAAAACGCAGCAAGGTTGTGGAAACCTTCAAAAACGAAATAAGTGAACAGGAAATAACCGAGATCATCAATCGACATATCAACCTGGGTACTGTCGTACAGTTTAAAGATTTATTGTTGAGTGTGGTCAATGACCCGGGGTATTGGAAATAATGTATAACTAAAAATTATTAAAATAAAAATTAGAGGTAAAAATGAAAACGAAAAATAACATATCATTGACTAATACCCAATTCCAGGAAAAATCCAAAATTTTTGATGCCGTTAGAGGAATTTACATAAACAAAACATTAAGAGCTGCAATAAAGCTGGGGCTATTCACCCTATTGCAAAATAAACCCCTAACAGGGGAAGAGATTAAAACAGCCTTAAATTTAAATGGAAGAGGGTTATTTGATTTTCTGGATGCATTGGTAAGCCTGGAACTTCTTAACAGAGATGGAAATGGCAAAGATGCCCTTTACAGCAATACGGAAGAAGTGTCTCTATTCCTGGTAAAAGGTAGTAGTCAATATATCGGATGGTACTTTGAAAATAAAATGCAAGAGTTTGAACAAATGTGGGGAGCACTTGATAAAGCGTTGAAAACCGGTAAACCGCAGAGACAAGATCTGAAGAACACCGGGAAGAATCTATTTGAAATAGCCTATGATTCAAAGGACAAAAGCAGGGCATCTGTTAAAGGAATGAACTTCAGGCAAATGGGGAGTTTTAAAAATTTTGTTAAGAGGTTTGACTTTTCCGGTTATAATACGCTGTGTGATATCGGTGGTGGCAATGGCCTGTTTTCAATCATGGTAGCAGAGCAACATAAACATATGAAATGTATCACATTCGATCTGCCTGCACTTGATTCCTTTGCCAGGGATAAAATCAAAGAAAACGATTTGCTTGATCGTATAACAGTAGTAAACGGAAATTTTTTTAAGGATGATTTTCCCAAAACTGATATGATTACCATGGGAAATATTTTGCATGATTGGAACCTTGAACAAAAAAAAATCCTGATTGCAAAGGCATATCACGCATTACCGGTAGGAGGTGCATTGGTTGTGATTGAAAGTATTATCGATAATGAAAGGAGAAAAAATACCGATGGCCTTCTAATGTCACTGAATATGCTTCTAGCAACAGAAGGGGGTTTTGATTTTACGGCTGCGGATTTTGATTCCTGGGTGAAGGAAGCCGGTTTTAAAAAAACTACTCCCCTGAGTCTTTCAGGTGATTCCAGTGCTGTGATTGCATACAAGTAAAATTAATTTTTAGAATTTATATCCCAGGCTAACCAGGAACGTTCTCCCGATTCCGATCGTACCCCTGTCTGCCCAGGGATTATTGGTATATGTGGGGTAGCGAATTTCTTCATTCAAAAGGTTGGAACACCGGATATTTAGATACAAACCATCGACAAACAAATCTTCAATTCGCACGTTTGCGCCTAATAAAAGATAGCCGTCAACTTTTTCCCCGATTCGGCCACCAAAGGAGCTGTCAGGATTTTCTTTGGCCTCATCCCAGAAAGTTTCCATTGCCCCCACGTAATTTCCGGTCAAGGCCACCGTAAACGTGTCCCAGCGGTATGACGCCTTAACGTATCCCAGGAATTTTGGTGAGTATGCCACTTCGATATCTTTATAGCCATCTCTTTTATCTTCTGTTCTTTGATAGGTTCCACTGAACTCCATCCTGAAATTAAGCACCGGTTCGGCATTTAACGTCAATTCTATTCCATTGGTTACCATTTTGCCTGCATTGAACGACCATGATTCATATTCGTTGGTTTGTTCATCAAATTCCACGATTCGTGTTATCAACTTATTAAGAGTATTTCGAAAAACACTGGCATTCAAAGTAAATACTGATGATAAATTACTAATGTAGTTCAATTCAAGGGTTTGAATACTTTCTGGTTCCAGATTATCACGATTTGGATCAAGTGAATTGTGCGTATTCTGGAAAAATGACGGACGATTGATTGCTTTCCCAAAAAGGAACTTGAATATATTGTCATCGTTTAAATAGAAAATAGCAGCCAGGCGTGGAATGATTTCTATTTTTTCTTCATCGTAAATACCACTCACTTTAACGGTCGGTTCTGTTCCAATTGTCCGGGTACTTTCCAGTTCATATTTCGGAGTTTGCTCCAGGCGAACACCTGCCACTAATCTTAAGCTATCAATAGGACTATAAGTGATCTGGGTAAACACCGCACGCGTGACAATATCATCATTTTCTGCCAGAAAAATATTTGTATTCTCATAAAAAGAGAGGCCAAAAGAAGGAAGATCATACATATCGGTAACATCCAACACTGCCCTATAATAGACACCTGTGGTTATATCCAAAGCAGAAGAAGGTGAAATAAAGGTGTTTAATTCCACTTCAATTCCACTGGTATCAAAATTTTGGATTCCATAAAAATCATCAAAAAGAACGTTATATTTTACTGAATCCCGGCTTTTTGAGTAAGTTAATTTTCCTTCTGCAGTTAAAATATCAGATAGTTTTTTACGGTATCCAAAAGATATGTGGGTCGTATTATTTCGGATGTAAGTGCCGTATGAATATGACGGTAAATTAAAATAGCATTCTTTTTTAGTGTCATTATAACTTAGTTTTACAAAAAATCCTTTGAAATTTCCAGAGAAATTGAAGTACTTTTCATTATTTTCCAATCTTCCACCGGTCCTGCTATCTACAGGCACACCTAATAAGGGAAGAATTGACGGATCCGTTACCATTTCGCTGAGCCCATAATCGAAACCGTCGGTGTCATATAGGGAGGCATTAAGAACGTAATCAAAGTCACCTTCACTGCCAGCCTTTCTTAAAAAAAGTTTTTTTGTGTTTTCAGAACCGACTGCGCCCTCTAATATACTTGTCGGACCATAGAAATTATCATCAGTGATGATATTAATCACCCCGTAAAAAGCTCCATTACCATAAACAACCGACATGGGACCCCTGATAACTTCTATCCTGTCGATAGCTTCTATCGGAACCGCAATATTGTTCAATGGATAATTTGAAAATATATCATTAATTTGGTGAACATGATTGACCAGGATGATCATATTGTCATTTACTACTCCTGACCAGAATCCTCGTACTCCAAAATTTGCACCGTATTCTCCATAGTCATCGATAGCGTACAAACCAGGGATATTCTCCAGGATTTCTGCCAACGTTCTATAACCAAAGATTTCGATATCTTCCCGGGTGATCAACACCACGCTTGCCGGAATTTCACCTATTCTTTCAGGTGTCCTGCTGGCAGTTGTTACTTTAACTTTCATCAACTCTTCCAGGGACATCTTAAATAATTTATCTGTTTGGGAATCTTCTTTTTTTTTGGATTCTTCTTGTTCAAGGGAAAATAATAAGTTGGGAAGCAAAAATACCAAAACAACCAGCGTAACAATAAACGCTTTAAATACCTTTTCAGTACAAAACATATTTGCCTCCTGAAACAATTTATAACTGGAAATATAAGTATAAAAATACCAAAACAGAAAGTCAAGTAAAAATCCATTTTTTGTCTCCGTTTTTATATTTCTTACTTACTTCAAATTACCCGGATTCTTTTTTGCCGCTACCCAAACCCGCACAGAATTCCGGTTAAACCTGTGGAGAAATGGATTATAACAATATTTTTTCATATTGACATTCGATGCAGCTTCTGGTATAATTAAATTGCTCAACCTAATTTCGCCTTTGATATTCATAGGAGTAAATATGTCATTATTATTAAATGTTGATTTTTGCCCTTATTTTCTGCCATATTATTTTACCCTCATTTCAAAGGGAGGAAAATCCAATGAATCAAAAAATTGAAGCTTTTTTTAAAGAACGAACGAGTTTGTGGGAGAAATACCAATACCCGGGAACATTCAAAGATTATGCCGAAGAAATTGCAAAATCTGTAAACCATTCACCTCAAAAGCACAACAGTTTCATGCTGAAATTAATAATAGAAGAAATCAAACCAATTCTACACAATGAAATACCCCACAATGTTCTTGAAGACCAACTGTCACGCTATCCCATACTATCCACTGCTGATCATCATGCATTACTGAACTACAGGCTCCTCTATAATTCCAATTTGCTTTACTTGCAAATAATAAAGGAATTGAAATTGCCATTTATCGTCGCTTCTGCCACGGGGAGTATTCCTTTAAGTAATAATACGTATCCCAGGGGGTTTTACTTCAAGAAAATGAAATGGAATTTCTTTACAAAAAAACCAAGTAACATACCCGTCTACCTTTTCCCCTCGAAACTCACTGCCAACAAAAAAGAAGGAATCAAGAGTTTTATTCTTAACTACAGCAGAAAGCTGCTAACGGAAGAAGAAGAGAAGTTCCTGGAACACCTGTTCTTCGATTGCCTGAAAATCGAAAAAGCCGCCCGCGACTATGATAAATTCTCCGATCAAATCACATTCCTGAATTACAAATTGTGGAAATACTATTTTGATAAGAGTATTCGTGACTCAGTGCCGGATATCATTTATTTCCAGATCAATCGCATCCTGGTAAGAACGCTTATTGAAGAAATTAAAAAGGAAGATTCTTTAATATCATTGATTCTTTTTGACCCGGATGTGCGACTGATTTTTTTAAAAAATTTCTATGGTATTCAGGGAGCCTGGAAAGACGATAAAGGTACAAGGCTTTTCTGGGGTATTTCAGAAAAAAAACGATTCGTAAGCCTTGAAATTGATCTGTTAACCAACTCACTAGTGGGAAAGGACTTCCGCATAGAACTGCAAAGAGAAGCACTCATTGAGGCACTAATGAAAGATAATATTTTCCCTTCTCTTTTTTTTACTTTTTTAATTATCACTTTTCTTGAAGGATACGTAGCTCTGGGTGGTTCCAACCAATTAGACTATCTGCCAAAGATGCAAAAGGCTCTTATTAAAAGCCTGAAAGAGATTGGGATGAACGATATGGCGGACCGTTTTGCTTCACGTGTGACAGATAAAATGATATGCGGGATGTTTCCCTTTGATTTTGACAGTGGTATCGACCTGATCTGGCACTATAATTCCTCAGATGGTAAATTCAACGGTAATCTTGACGGAGGCATTACCCAAGATGACCTGGATCGAATAAATAATACAAAGGTGCAAGAGATGATATTAAAAGGCATTAAAACAATGATGGAAATTGTTTAACAGGAGGCCAGTGATGCAGTATGTAATGGAAAGTGAAGCCGGTACACAAGTGATAATCAATAAGAAATTGGTTGACTATTTTAGCGGATGCGGTTATTTCGGGTTTCAATCGCATCCTGAGGTGGTTTATGCGGCAGGTGATGCGGCTCGAAAATACGGCATTTCCAGTGCCACCACACCTGCTTTTTATGGGAATAACCCTATACTAATCGACCTCCAAAAGAAGATCACCCGATTCTTCGGTACAAAAAATGCATTGTATTATGCTTCAGGCTGTTTTGGAAATCCTATTTTAATGGAAGGGCTAAAAGATGAATATGAAATAGTTTTTATCGATAAAGAGTCTCATTACTCTTCTAGAGTGGGGACTTCCCTGGCCGGCAAACCTGCGGTTATATTTGAGCATAGGAACCCGGAAGATTTAAGGCAAAAGATCAGGGAGCATTTGAAACCCTCACAACGCCCATTGGTGGTATGCGATGGGATTTTTCCCATATCTGGCGAGATTTCTCCCCTTCTTGAATACAAAGACGTGCTAAAGGGAATTGAGGGAACTGCTTTCTGTGTGGATGATGCTCATGCCACCGGTGTTCTCGGAGAAAAAGGATATGGTACCTTTGAATACTTCGGCATGAAAGGCAAGAAACTCTATTCTTCGGGTACGTTCAGTAAGGCTCTGGGCGGGCATGGAGGGATTATTGCTGGAGATGAAAAACTTATAATGAAATTAAAAAAGAATTCATCGCTGGTCAATGCATGTAGTACTATCCCCATTCCATCGGCTGCAGCTACTGCAAAAGCTATTGAAATTTTATACAAAAATCCCGGCCTGAGGAAACAATTGTGGAGCAATGTTGTTTACACTAAAAAAGGTCTGCGAAGTATCGGGTTTGATATCACCAATACACCGTCGCCCATTATTTGCATTAATATGAAAATGGGAATCAATGCCAAAACACTTCAAGAGGAACTGTTTAAAAAAGATATCGCCGTAACTTATGTCCCTGAGGGGGGCTATACCAGTGTTCCCAAAGGCGGAGCCATACGTATTTCCATTTTTTCCACCCATACCCGCGACCAAATCGACCGCCTCATCGAAGAAATAAAACGCACGATATAGATGCCAGGGGAGACTATTTTTCATTAAAAAAGTCAAATGATAGCAATTGACAAACGAAACTATTTGATGTATATATATGCAACTCAATTTTTAAGACTTAAGAAATATAAGGAGAAATTAAAATGGCAAGTGTAAACGAGCAAATCACAGATATGGAACTGATGGCTTTTCACGATGGTGAAGCCAAATCAATAAAATTATCCGATTACAGGGGCAAGTGGGTGGTGCTGTTCTTTTACCCTGCGGATTTTACCTTTGTGTGTCCCACGGAGTTAGAAGAGATGGCAGACCTGTATGAAGAATTTCGAAAATATGGCGCTGAAATTTTAAGTGTCAGCACCGACACTCATTTTGTTCACAAAGCCTGGCACGATACATCAAAAGCCATCCAGAAGATAAAATTCCCCATGCTGGCAGACCCCACCGGCAAACTCTCCCGTGCCTTTGGCACCTATATCGAAGACGAGGGACTGGCGTTACGGGGAACGTTTATAATTGACCCGGACGGCGTTTTGAAATCTTTCGAGATAAATGATAACAGCCTGGGCCGCAACGGCAGGGAAACGTTGCGTAAATTAAAAGCCTGCAAATATGTCAGGGAAAACGAAGGCGAAGTCTGCCCGGCCAGCTGGGAACCCGGAGACGATGTATTAAAACCCAACCTCGACCTTGTTGGCAAGATATAGGTGAGTGGTTGAGTAACGGTTAAAATTAAAAGGAATGGGGAACAGGCAAGCCTGTTCCCTACCGCACTATACAGCTTCTACAGCTTTTACCTGGGGTATTGAATTTTTCAGGTGTTGTTCTATACCCTGGGACAGGGTCATTTGTGCCATGGGGCAGCCATGACAGGCACCGGTTAACTTCACTTTGACAATCCCATCATCCGTCACATCAACCAGTTCCACATCCCCGCCGTCTGCCTGCAGTGCGGGTCTGATCTGATCCAATACCTGGGATACTTGTTCTTTCATTTATTTTACCTCCACATAAACTGGATTCGCATTTGTATTGTATTCACCAGAAGTTCTATAATACCAAAATGGTGCCATACTGTCAAATGAAAGATACCAAAAAAAGATAAGGAAACCACAGAGGCAGTAGATTAGTTGGCAGTTGGCAAAAAGGAAGGGAAGAAACGGAGATGACACACCCCGCCCTTCGGGCACCCC
>JABAOF010004564.1_pt3 | contig 42375 bp, 37 predicted proteins | sample 7062171 | NCBI WGS metagenome assembly JABAOF01 (sample SAMN14538628, study PRJNA623070) | marine sediment metagenome | biome: marine biome [ENVO:00000428]; feature: marine pelagic biome [ENVO:01000023]; material: deep marine sediment [ENVO:00002113] | place: India: Gulf of Khambhat ... | reverse complement strand
GGCTCCGAGCGGGCCATTCGCGTTGCCAGTAACCGGGTCTTCTGTAATCCCTATTGCCGGCGCAAACATTCGGCCACGCGCAAGTGGGTCCACTGAATCGGAATCAAGCGTGAAGACGAAGTATCCATTGCACTCGATCTGACCGCTGATTTCGGCCAGACGAGCTAAATTCGGTTCTAAGGAGTTGAGAGTGGATCGATCACATATCCCGATTAACACCTTGGAATGTCCCGTAGAGACTACCTGAATTGGACACCGCTCATCAAGATCAGCCGGACTCAAACCGAGGGCTGACAGAATATCATTGCGTTCCGTCTCAGGAAAGGGCTGACTGAACTCGATAGCTCCCTGAGTCATTACAATGCGATAGTCATCATCCTGCCTAACGATCTGAACGGGAAGAATCCCGGCGCCAATCTTCTGAACAACCGTGCAGGAGGGCAGATGGTTTTCGAGCGCACGAACATAATGGGCCGCAATCGTGGCGTGTCCGCAAGAGGGCACCTCTGTGGTGGGCGTGAAAAAACGAATCCATACTTCATGATCAGCAGAGGTAGGAGATAGAATGAACGCCGTCTCAGAATTGCCCAGTTCCCCTGCAATTGCCTGCATCTGGTGCTCCGTCAACCCATCAGCGTTGGAGATGACACCGGCGGCATTCCCCTTGAACCTTTCTGTTGTGAACGCGTCAACCTGGTACAGTCTGTATTTCTTCAACTCTCTACCTCACACGTCTGTTTAGCCTCATGACTATGGGTCATCTTGTTCTGTGCAAGACCTCAAACTGGGGGTTCCTTCTGAATGATGCTCCGGTCGATTCTCACAGAGGCGGAAGAGCCTAGCTTCTAACACCATCATAACGTAGTTGCTCGATTATCGAGCGAGATTCAAGGCCCAATGACCAGACGGTCCCATCGGGGAATGGGGCAACTACAAGGATCCAAGATGCAATCGGATACCTGCGCGTTGAAACGAGCCGGCGGCTGTCGCCTACGCCTTTAAGTAGTTCAGAAGCCCACCTTTCTCGGCGATCTCCAATTCCAGTCCTGATGGTGGTCGTCCTTTCAACGTTTTCTTCGTCGAGAGATTGGTGACCTTTCCGGTTTCCAAATCTACTTCAACTTTGTCTCCTGTTTTTACTATCTTGGAGATTCCCGGACATTCCATTATGGAAAAACCCAAGTTGACGGCGTTGCGGTAGAAGATGCGAGCGAAAGAATCTGCCAGCACACAGCTTAGCCCGTTTTCTTTAAGACAGACCACCGCGTGCTCACGCGAGGAACCGCATCCGAAGTTCTTACCCGCAATCACCATGTCTCCAGGCTTGACCTGTTTTGCGAATTCTTCCATCCCCGGCACAAACTCCATGGCATGTTTTGCCATCTCCTTCGGATCGGTCAAGGGAAGATATTGTCCATGGTAGATTTGGTCGGTGTCAATGTCATCACCGACCACCCAGGCTTTTCCTTTGAATTTCTTGAGTATAGGACGCTCCTTTGACCTCTAATATCATTATTTTTAGTAAATTAATAAGAGACAAGGCAAAAGTCAACCTGGAAGAAGGCTTGGTAGCCGCACCCTTCAGGGGGCTCAAGAAACACGGAGGCTACCGATAGGCTTTATTCCTGGCTGGAGTGCTCTTCACTGGAGTGTCTGCCTTCAGGCAGACAGATCAAGCTCAAGCTTGATATTCCAGTTGGCGCAAGCGCGCCGTACCTGAGGGGGGGCGGGTGCCTCAATATTCAGTTGGAGTGTCTGCCTCTGCAGATGGTATGACTCTAAGCAGACCGGTCAAGCTGAAGCTTGACACTCCAAAAAGCAGACTCCACAGAACTATTCCCACTCGATGGTGGCGGGGGGTTTGGAGGAGATGTCGTAAACCAGCCGATTGACGCCCTTCACTTGGTTTATAATCCGATTGGAGATTCTTCCCAAGACTGCGTCTGGAAGCCTGGCCCAGTCAGCGGTCATTCCGTCCACCGAGGTGACTGCCCGCAAGGCGATCACGTTCTCATACGTCCTCTCGTCACCCATCACGCCAACTGTCTGAACTGGAAGAAGAACACAGAAAGCCTGCCACACCCTGTTGTACAGATCGGATGCTTTCAGCTCAGAGATGTATATATCGTCTGCTTCTCTTAAGACATCCGCCCTCTCCCTGGTCACGTCTCCCAAGATTCTCACCGCCAAGCCGGGCCCGGGAAAGGGATGTCGCCCAATTATGCTTTCCGGCAACCCCAATTTTCTTCCCAGTTCTCTCACCTCGTCTTTAAACAGCTCCCTTAAGGGCTCAATCAGCTTCAGGTGCATCTTTTCCGGCAAACCGCCCACATTGTGATGTGACTTTATGGTAGCGGACGGTCCCTTGAAGGAGGCGCTTTCAATTAGGTCGGGATACAGCGTTCCCTGTGCTAAAAACTGGACATCTTTGATTCTGCGTGCTTCCTCTTCGAATACCTGAATGAAAGTCCTGCCGATGATCTTTCTTTTTTGCTCTGGATCGATCACTCCTTTGAGCTGACTTAAGAATCTTTTTGAGGCATCCACCAGTTTCAGGTTCAAGTCAAGGTCCTTAAAGGCAGAGACGATCTCTTGCGCTTCGTTTTTTCTCAGCACCCCGTTGTCCACCAGAATGCAATGCAGCTGTTTGCCCGCGGCTTTGCTTATCAGGACGGCACATACGGACGAGTCCACGCCGCCACTTAAACCGAGGATAACCTTGCCGTCTTTCACCTGCTCTGCTATCCGGGAAACAGTGGTGTCGATGAACGACTCGGTAGTCCAACTTGCCGCACATCCGCAGATACGGAACAAGAAATTCTGGAGAATACGTTTACCCTCTTCCGTGTGAGCCACCTCTGGATGAAACTGCAATCCGTAGATTTTCCTTTCATCATTTCCTACGGCCGCGTAGGGAATGGTCTCCGTGTGAGCCAGAGCTTCAAAGCTCGGTGGTAACGTAGAAAGATGATCGCCATGGCTCATCCAGACAGCGGTATCATTCTTGACCCCGGACAGAAGCTTTTTGCTCTTGTCGATGTGGATGATGGCTTTGCCATACTCTCTTCTGGTTGATCTATCTATCTCTCCGCCGAACAGCCTGCCGATAAGCTGCAGCCCGTAGCAGATTCCCAGGACCGGAACGCCCAACTCAAAGACATTGGGCGGGCAGACCGAAGCGTTTTGGTCAAACACGCTGGAAGGGCCACCGGAGAGGACAATGCCCTTTAGATTTGTAAGTTTGTAAGTTTCGGGGCCTTGGTCGAAAGGTAGTATCTCACAGAAGACCTTGTTCTCCCGGATGCGCCGAGCAATGAGTTGGGTGTATTGTGATCCGAAGTCCAGTATGACTATGGTTTCCTCGTGCTCCATCTGCCTTTACTTTTCCTCCGATTTCAGCACTGTATCCTTGAGCCAGTTTTTGTCATCTCTCTCCGGGTAATCCACATTGTAGTGCAGCCCCCGACTCTCTTTTCTCATCAGGGCACATTCTATTATCAGCTTCGCTGTGGTGGTGATGTTCCTCAGCTCGATCACGTCGTAGGTGACCGGGTTAACCTTATAGAATTCGGTGATCTCGTCCAGAAGAATGTTGATCCTTCTTCTTGCCTGCTCCAGTCGGCGATTGGAGCGGACTATGCCGACGTAATCCCACATGAATTTTTGAATCCAGTCCCGGCTGTGAGAGATGATCACCCATTCCCGTTGATCGAATACCCCCTCCAGACTCCACGAAGGAATGGGGGGGAAGGAAGATCTTTTCATGCTGGCAAGCTTATCTTTTGCGCTCTGGGCAGCGAAGCTGGCGAAAGCCACAGCCTCCAGAAGAGAGTTGGAAGCCAGTCGATTGGCTCCGTGCATGCCTGTGCAAGCCACTTCGCCGCAGGCATACAGGTTTTCTATTGTGGACCTGCCTTCCAAATCCGTCACCACCCCGCCGCAGATATAGTGGGCTGCAGGCACCACCGGAATCCAATCTTTGGTTATGTCCAGTCCCAGCGAAAGACATTTGCCATAGATGTTGGGGAATCTCAGCTTAACGAATCGCTGGTCCAGGTGGGTGATATCCAGGTAAACGCAAGAATCACCCCGCTTTTTCAGTTCGTGATCGATGGCACGCGCCACCACATCCCGGGGAGCCAGTTCCTTTCGGGGATGATACTGCTCCATGAAGGTCTCACCTGACCCCAGGCGCAAGACGCCACCCTCTCCTCTAACCGCCTCTGAGATCAAGAAGGAGTTTGCCTTTTCGTGGTACAGGGCGGTGGGATGGAATTGGATGAATTCCAAATTAGCCACCTCCGCGCCTGCCCGGTAGGCCATGGCCAGTCCGGCTCCGGTGGCGATGGAAGGATTGGTGGTGTGAAGGTAGACTCTACCTGCTCCCCCGGTTGCCAGCAAGGTGATTTTGGACAGGCAGGGGATGACCTGATTCCTCTCTTTATCCAGAACGTAAGCGCCCCAACACTTGATTTTTTCACCGGGTCTTCGTCGATGGTCTTTGAGATGATGCTGAGTGATTAAATCGATAGCAATGTGATTTTCAAAAATCTTGACATTGTTTTTGGCTTTTACCGCACGCAGAAGCGAACTCTCCACTTCTTTTCCGGTAAGGTCAGCGGCATGCACCACGCGGTTTTTGGAATGACCGCCCTCCAATCCCAGGTCGAACTCCTCCTCTCTTTCCCGCTTTCGGGTAAACTGCACTCCTGTCCGGATCAGCTCTTGGATACAGCCCGGGCCAGCTTCCACCACCTTCCTTACTACTTCAGGCCTGCACAGTCCGGTCCCTGCCTTCAAGGTATCCTCAAGGTGGAGCTCGAATGAGTCATCCTCTGCCAATACGGAAGCGATCCCCCCCTGGGCGTAGTTGGTGTTGGATTCGGAGTCCTCCTTCTTTGTAACGATGACTACGTCTCCGACCTCACTCGCTTTGAGGGCGAAGGAAAGTCCCGCAATACCTGATCCAATCACCAAGAAACCTGTTTTCATTTGCATTTATTCTCGTCCCTGGATTTTGTCTAGAAGGGTCTTTTCTGCTTGGGTTATTCTCAAATCAATCTTCACCACGTAAAATGGAATTTCCAACTCATTTACCAAAGGTATACGTACAGAATCCTTCTCTGTGGTCACAGCAAAATCAGCACCCACCCCCCGGGCCTCCCCCTCCAGATCCATCAGATCTCGTTTGCTGTAGGGATAGTGATCCGTGAATTTCCGATGCTTCAGAATGTGTATCTTCAGTTGTTCGAGAGTGTTTTCAAATGACGCTGGATTCCCGATCCCGGAAAAGGCATAGGCTTTTTTCTCTTCTATGCGCTTGGGCTCGACTGAGGAGTCATTGAACAAACCTTGAATTGAGCGAACCCGGTAGACGGATTCCACTATGGGAGCCTGGGGATTGTACCTCCTCAATAGGTGGACCAATTCATTGGTGCTGGGAACGTGGTCGGTTTTGGTCAAGACAAATATATCTGCCCTCTTCAAAGAAGTCAGCGGTTCTCTCAAGATACCTGCTGGAAGAAGCCTTCCGTTCCCGAAAGGATTCACCGAATCAATGACCACAATGTCTAACTCCCTGGACAGCCTGAGATGTTGAAGCCCATCGTCCAGAATCAAGATCTCCGAGCCGAACTTCTGCAAGGCCTTTTCCCCGGAGGTGCTTCGGCGTTTGCTTACCATGATGGGGACATCCAAGAGGCGCTTTGCCAGAAGGTAAGGTTCGTCTCCCACATCTTGCCAATCTATTCTCCGGCATGTTTCATGGGTGAGCTCGACCATTTCTCTTTTCTTTCGCCTGTACCCTCTGGTGAGTATAGCCACCTTTCGGTTTTTCTCCCTCAGCTTTTCAGCCAGATAGAGGACCAAGGGGGTTTTCCCGGTTCCGCCCACGGTGACGTTGCCCACGCTTATCACTCTTGCTTTAAGCCTTTGTCGCCTGCAAATCCCGTGCTGGTAAAGCCAGGTTCTTGCAGTCGAGGCCAATTGATATAACAATGAGAACAAAGAAAGAACCCCCAGGACCAATGCCCAAAGAAGTCCTTCCCCTTTTTTCTGGTTGGACGGGATAAAGTTTCTCATCTGCTCAACTCTTCTCAAGCAAAGAGAAGATCAGATCGGTCGTTCTCCGAGCGACCCCGGTCTTCTTTCGGACAGCTTCTTTTGCTTTCTGTCCTCGTATCGTTCTCTCGTAATCGTCCGAAAGCAACTCGGACAAGGTCAAATAGAGTTCCTTTTCGTCCCTGACTTGGATGCCTCCTCCGGATTGGACCAAAATCCTGGCTTCCTCTTTGAAATGATCTACGTAAGGTCCGAACAGGACAGGCACTCCATGAATTGCCGGTTCCAGAACGTTATGCCCTCCCACCGGCACCAAGCTCCCCCCCACAAAAGCCACGTCCGCCACAGAATAGATCCTAGACAACTCCCCCATAGTATCCAACAGCATCACGGTTTGATCTTCCGCAGAAGCTCTTGATTCGGGATGGCTTTGGGCACCCAGCAGGTCCAGCTGAGTTTTTCTGATAAAGCCTATCCTGGAATCGGAAAGTATCCTTTCCACATGTTTCAGCCGGTCAAGATGCCTGGGCGCGAGTATGAAAACGAGCTTTTTGTGTTTCTGTGTTAATCTTTGGAAAACTCCGATCAAAATCTGATCCTCGCCTTCTCTTAAGCTTCCCCCCACCAGTACTTTGCAGTCGTCAGGAATGGACATGGTTTTTCTTAGTCTGTGCAGCCCCTCTATTTTACTGACCAAAAGCAGGCGATCAAACTTCATGTTCCCGGTTATCTGGATCTGATTCTGGCCGGCGCCGAGAAGAATCATCCTGCGCTTGTGTTCCTCCGATTGGACGCACAAAAGGTCAAGGTAGGAAAGCGCCCGTTGGAAAAGACCTTTTACCAGAAGGTATCGGCGTAAAGACCTGCTGGAGATACGTCCATTAATCAGCGCTACCAGACTTCCACTTTTTTTAGCTTCTCGAATTAGATTGGGCCAGAGCTCGGTCTCCACGAGAATCAAAGCTGCAGGCCTGATCCCTTTCAAAGCTCTTTTTACAAATCTTCTCAAATCGACAGGCAGGAAGAATACCAGTTCAACTCCCTCCAGAATGCGTTCGGCCTCGTTCTTGCCGGTCTTGGTGACTGTCGATACCACCAGGGCCCACTCTGGATGGATTCTCTTCACCTGTGGGATGATGGTCGACAGAACCTTTACCTCACCTACGGAGGCGGCATGGAACCAGATGACCCTTCCACCCAAAAGCTTCTCCGCCTGTTTTTTTGGCAATCTTCCCATTCTCTCCTTAACTCCGTGTTTGCCGAGAGCAGCTCGAACCATAAGATAGGGGAAGGAAATGGCGAAGACGATGTTCAAAGCTAAGTTGTAAAGAGTGTACATTTTGGAATTCGCTGGGCTTTAATGAAACCGGTACCTGAGTTCAGCCGGGCGCTGGGTCCTCATCGGTCTTTGCGGGAAAAGTAGTTGTCGGCCTTTTTGGTTAACTCATTCATTTGTTTCTCAAAATCGACCCGAACTTCCTCCAGTTCCTGTGAAGTAGACTCAGCCGATACAAAAATCGGTGGTCCCAGCATGATGACTGCCCTGGAAAAAGGTTTGGGAATTACAAACCGGTCCCAGGTGGATAAAGTCCAGCGATTCTCGGCGGAGTTGGTGATCGGAATGATAGGCATCCCGCTCCGCTGTCCTATGTATATGGCGCCCGGTTGCACCTGAAACCTGGGACCTTTGGGTCCATCCGGTGTCACCGCCACATCATGTCCTGACGTGGCTTTCTCACACATCTCGAAGATGGCTTTTGAACCACCCCTGGTGGTGGAACCCCTGACCGAGACAAAGCCCAGTCTCTGTATTATACGAGCTATGAGCTCCCCGTCCCGGTGCTGGCTGATGAGCACGTGTATCTTTTGCATACGGTGTGAATAAGCAAGGATGAGCATCCTTCCGTGCCAGAAGGCGTAAACTACGGGCCCTTTTTCTTTCCTCACGAGCTCAAGATTTTCCCGTCCGACCCACTGGATCCTCAATGTCTTTCCCAGCAGATAAATGAAGGCGGGACCTATCCAGGATGCCAGAGACAGCAGGAGTTTGTCTCCGATCTGTTTGAAACGTTTGATCATTCACCAACGCTCTGATAATGATTGGCATCTGGTTGAAGAACAGCAACGATATCGGCAACCGGTATCGATGCTTTGGCACTCGTCTCTCAGGATTCAGCGGGATGTAGCTGGTTTGCAAGGTTGGTGGGAGGCACCAACATCTGCGCTACAATTTCAGCCGCCTTTTTGGACGCTCCCTCTTCTCCCAACTTCTCCTTTACTTTCTTCAACTCATTTTGAATGTTTCTGTATCTTTCTTTCTCTGTCAGAATCTCATACATCTCCTCTGCGATTCGGCTGGGGATGGCTTGCCTCTGCACGAACTCGGGAACCACCCTTTTGCCCGCCACCACGTTGGCTAACGCGATATTCGGTATGCTGACCAGACTTCTGGCTATAAGATAGTTCCACAGGCTGGTCTTGTATAACACCAGGAAGGGAGTGCCCAGAATAGCGCACTCTAAGGTGGCGGAACCGGAGGCGATCAGAAGTAAGTGGGAGTGCTTCATCAGATCATAGGTTAGATTCTCAACGATCTTCGTCTTGAACTCAGTCTGAGCGAGCAAGTTCTCCAGGTCTTGCCTTTTTATGGTAGGTGCCAATCCTGATAGCACCTTCAGGTTTTTGATCCTGTTGGTCAAAAGGGTGCAGGATTGGACCATGATGGGCAGGATCCTTTCCACCTCCTGCCATCTGGATCCGGGAAGGAGTCCGACCACTGTGTCATTTTTTCTTATATCAAATTTCCGCTGGAAGTCTTCATGTGAAAGGATGGGCTTGGTTACCTCCAGAAGCGGGTGCCCCACAAACTGGCAGTCGATGTTGAATCTTTGGTAAATGTCCTTCTCAAAGGGGAGGATCACCACCATTTTGTCTATCCAGCCCTTCATCTTTCTTACTCTGTTTCCACCCCAGGCCCATACCTGAGGGCTGATGTAGTAGACCACGGGTATGCCCGACTTCTTGAGCTTTTTGGCGAACCTGAGATTAAACCCCGGATAGTCTATGAGTATTGCCAGATCAGGATTTCTCTTTTCGGCCACAGACATCATGGTCTTCATAGCCCCTCTGACGAAGTTCAAATTCTTGAGTACTTCGAAAAACCCCATGATGGCAAGCCTATCAACATGAAAGATGAGTTCCACTCCCTCCTTTTTCATCTTGTCCCCGCCTAATCCGAAGATCTCCAGGCGGGGGTTGATTCTCTTAAGCTCTCTCACCAGGCTGGATCCGTGAAGGTCGCCAGATGCCTCTCCGGCAGTGATTAGTATCTTTTTAGCATTATTCATGGCGAGCCCGCAATACTCTATAAGGATTGGGAGTCTTAAAGCTCAGGTCATCAGGATTTATTGAGGAAAATCTCGCCCGGACCAGAATCTGGGGTATTCGCTTTCAGGCGAGCCAGATTGCGGAGGGGTGCCGAGAGACTTAGGTCAAGCTGAAGCTTGACACTCCAGCTCGGACTCGCCCTTGGGACAGCCTCTTATCCGATATTTAGCCTTCTGAGTCTCCCCCGATCCGCCTCTTGTGTTCCTCAGCCTTTTCTTTGATTTGTAACGCCACCTCCAATGCCTTCTTGCCGTCTTCTCCGGTAACCTTGGGCGAAGTTCTGGTGCGGACCGCATTTAGGAAGGACTGTATCTCTGAGGTGAGCATATCGCGGTCGGAGATTCTGGGTCTTTCGTAGACTATTGTTTTTCCAGCCTTCTCGACCGGAATGTTTCCCACTACGGTTTTCTTCTCCTTTTCATCCATCTGGAGTTGACCAGCCTCCGCCAGCCTGTAGATCTCCACGGACTTTTGCAGGAAGTCCAGCGATATATAGGAATCCTTCTGGAAAAGCCTCATCTTGCGCAGAGCCCGGGCGGATATGCGGCTGGCAGTGATATTAGCCACACATCCGTTCTCAAAGGTCAGCCGGGCGTTGCAGATGTCTTCGCTTTCAGCGATGACCGGTACGCCCGCTGCCTCGATATTGGTTGTTGGGCTCTTCACAAGAGTCAATATCAGATCGATGTCGTGGATCATCAGGTCCAGTATTACCGCCACATCCGTTCCCCGGGGATTGAACTGAGCCATTCGATGAGATTCGATGAATCTGGGATTAGGTCGGTGCTGCTCTATGGCCTGGAATGCCGGATTGAATCTTTCAACGTGTCCCACCTGGAGAACCAAATTCTTGTTTCGAGCAAGGGTGATCAGCTCCTCTGCTTGCTGGATTGTTTCGCTTATAGGTTTCTCGATCAAAAGATCTTTTCCCCGTTCTAATATCGTCCGCCCCAGAAGGTGGTGAGCGGTGGTGGGAACCACCAGACTGACGGCGTCTGTCTCATTTAAGAGATCATCAAGATTTTGAAAGAATCTCGTACCGTAGGTTCGCGCTGCGTCATTACCCTTTTTCAAGTCGATGTCGTTTATTCCGATTAACTCTGCTTCTGCCATCTGAGACAGTATGCGCGCATGATGATTACCCAGATGCCCCACCCCAACGACTCCGACTCTTACCTTCTGCATCCTTTACCGCTTCCGATTGGCTCCGATGCAAACGCTGCGGCCGAGTCCACCACGCTGCAACAGTACCGGAGAGTTTCAAATCCACTAAGAATTTCCCAAAATATAACTACGCCCCCAAGTCCAGTCAATAGTAGAAAAAACGTTAAGCTGCAGAAAAGAGGGAAAGCTCCTGCGAAGAAGGCAGCACTCAGCCTCAGTTAGGTCCTGGTCTTTCGCCCAAAATCTAATTTCCAGGTCCTTCTTCGGTCTTCTGCGTATGTTCGTTCATTGCAAAGAAAAAGATGGCAACGGACAAAACTGCCCGTTACCGGGGATAAAGTACGCTGTATCAATCCGCTCTATCCCCTGGATCCGTTGACCTATTTGATAATTCCCCTCTCGCTCTTAGCGATAAAATCAAGAACAGTCTGAACTTCGGGTAGGAGTTCCACCTCGCTTTTGATCTTTTCGACCGCTTGGGTGGTGTTCAACTTGGATTCAAACAATATGCGAAAGGTTTTCTCCAGAATCCGCATGGTTTTTTCGGGAAACCCTCTCCTTTTAAGGCCGATTCGATTTAGTCCCACGGTCTTTAAAGGATAGCCCGCCACCAGAGCGTAAGGGCAAACATCCTTTTGAACCCTGAAACCTCCACCCACGATGGCATGTGCACCGATCTTGACAAACTGATGTATCGGCACAACTCCGCCGATGATGGCCCAGTCGCCTATCTCCACGTGGCCGCCCACATTGACGGAATTGGCTAAGATCACGTGATCGCCCAGAAGGCAGTCATGAGCCAGATGGGCATAGATCATGATCAAACAATTGTTCCCCACCACCGTTTTTCCCCGATATTCAGTGCCCCGGTTTATCGTGGCGTATTCCCGGATTACCGTCCCATCCCCGATGGTAACGAAGGTGTCCTCGCCCTTAAACTTCAGATCCTGCGGCAGAGTCCCCAATACGGCCCCGTGGTGGATCTTACAGTTCTTCCCTATTCTGGTTTTCGAGTCTATCAAAACGTGGGATCCTATCTCGGTGCCCGCACCTATCTCTGCTCCTTGGATTATTATGCTGTAAGGACCGACTTTTACACGGTCCGCCAGCTTCGCATCTTCGTGAATAATGGCAGTATGGTGAATATTCATGATTCGGAGTGGAGTGGGAATCTTAAATCGTTTGAAGATTTACTGTATTAACTGACGGCTACAGGGAGTCAACGGGGCATGGTTTTGATATGACCCTGCTTTTCAAATATTCTGAACTGCCATCCTCATTTGTCCACAATGGTTGCCATCAGAGATGCCTCAGTGACCAGATCGCCTTCCACAAACGCTTTTCCTTGCATCTTACAGGTTCCCCGGCGGAACATCACCATGTCCAGCTCGAATCTGATTTGATCGCCCGGCAAAACCGGCTTTCGGAAACGGACTCCGTCTATTCCCATGAAATACACCAGCTTGTTTTCGGGATCGTCCACCGTATTCAGAAGAAGGATACCTCCCGCCTGAGCCATGGCCTCTACGATCAGCACCCCCGGCATTATGGGGTGACCAGGGAAGTGACCGGAAAAGAAAGGCTCATTCATGGTCACGTTTTTGATAGCCACCACTCTCTTTCTGGGTTGGATGTCTACCACCCGGTCCACCAGCAAGAAGGGATAGCGATGAGGCATGATCTTTAAGATGGCGTTTATATCCAGAAGATAATCCCCGCTGGTTTTGGTCTGATATCTGGTGGTTATCTGTTTCTTTTCGTACTGCTCCCGCAGTTTCTTCACCAGCGCCACGTTTGCCGCATGACCGGACCTTGCCGCCAGAACATGTCCCTTTAGAGGAACTCCCAAAAGATAGAGATCGCCCAAAAGATCGATAGCCTTATGCCGGCACGGTTCGTTAGGAAACCTCAGCGGCACGTCATTTAATATCCCGGTTTTGCCAACGAATATCTTCTCCTCGACTCCGTACAGCTGCTTAAGTTTCTCGATCTTTGACTCACAGTTGTTCTCATCGCAGATGACCAAAGCATTGTGAACGCTTCCCCCTTTTGCCAGGCCCTCTTTGTACAATTCCTCCAGTTCGTGGAAGAAACAGAACGTTCGTGCCGGTGCGAATTCCTCCACGAATTCCTTTTCCAGCGAAACCAAGGAGGTGTACTGCGTCCCCAGAGCCGGATTCCGATAGTCCACCATGAAGGTGATTCTCAGATCGTCGGAAGGGACTACCACCAGGTCAATGCCCTTGTCCTTCTCAGAGTAAAACAGCGGAGTTTCTATCTCCAGATAGTTCTTGGGAGAATCCTGCTCTTTTATGCCGGCCTTGAGTATGGCTTCCACGAAAGGTGAAGCGCTCCCGTCTCCAACCGGAGGCTCGCTGGAGTCCAGCTCCACCCGAAGATTGTCCAATTCCAGACCGGCCAGAGCGGCCAAAACGTGTTCTACCGTGCAGACTTTGGCGTCCCCTTTCTGCAGCGTGGTACCTCTGGTGATATCTATCACGTGGTCTATGTCCGCTGGAATCTCCGGGGAGTCAGAAAGATCAGTTCTCACCAACACTATGCCGTGACTGATGGAAGCGGGTCTGAAGGTGATGCTGGTCTGGTTGCCGGTATGTAATCCTGTCCCGGAAAGGGAAGCCCGTTTTCTGATGGTACGTTGCAGCTTAATCATACTGACCTTCAAGAATCAGGTGCGTGCAGACAGTCTCGTGCTGAATAAACCTTATCCCGCGACGAAAGTCAAGCAAAAAAGGATGTGAGGTTTTGGTCGCCAAGACGGATCAAAGCTATCTGCGCCAGGCTGAGGCCTTCTCTCTGCATGGTCTCAGAGAATCTACAAAATCTGAAGATCGTGGCTTCGGACTCCAATGGTGAAAAGAGAACAATCCACAGCGGAAGGAAAGGTCTCCTGCTGGACTCTACTCTTTTCTTAAGAACAAAGTGCGGTGGGGGAAGGGTATCTCGATTTTTTCCTTGTCGAAAGCATACTTGATTCTTCTCCTCAACTCCCTTCCTACGTCCCATTGCTTTAAGGGGCGAGTCTTCGCCAGCATCTTGATGGTGACCTGCGAGTCCCCGAAGTCGTCCACTCCCAGAATCTGCGGATCCTCAAGCATGAGGGCGCTGTAAGGCTGCTCCTGCCTCATCTTTTTTCCCACATCCTGGAGCACACGGATGACCTTGTCAACATCTTCCTTATAGGCTACTCCGATGTCCAAAACCACCCGCGACCACCCGTAGGTCATGTTGTTGACCGATTGGACTTCACCGTTGGGTATTACATGTACGACGCCCTCCAGGTCTCTCAGAACAGTGGTTCTTAACTTTATGTTCTCAACCAGGCCGGCATGATCTCCGATCTTTACCACATCACCCACCCGATATTGATTTTCCATCAGGATGAAGAAGCCGGTGAGGAAGTCCTTCACCAAAGTCTGCGCTCCGAAACCAATGGCTAGGCCTGCAATGCCGACGCCTGCCAAGAGTGGGGCAATATCCACCCCCACCTCCTTCAAGATCATAAACGAGGCCACTATGTACACGAAGACCTTTATGGCGCTGTTTATGATGCGTACCAAGGTCTCTGCTCTTTTCTCTCTTTCGCTTTTGGTGGCGGGATCCTCATCCTCGGTTAAGGCCATTATCCTTCTACCTGCCAGTCTGGTTACCCGGATCATAATCCAGGCACCTATGATGATTATTATGATCCGGGGCACATGTGCATAAGCCCAATCTCTCAACAGACCCAGGATTTTTACAAGCTCCTGCTCCATCCTTATCCTCCTTGAATTTCTTTTCCTTGAAACGTTTGACTTCTTGAGCTCTTTTCGCCCGGGAAGATAAAAACGGCGGCCCAGAATGTCAAATGAATCCAGGAGATTTATCCAGGAACCCGGGAAAGCCCCGGCTCCTGGCTGCCGGCATCGGGGTGAAGCGATGTGTGGTTGGACCGCTGCCCAAGTTGGAGGGGCAGGAAAGGTATTCAGTACCAAGAACTCCTAAGCCCGAGGAAGTGTGATGCTTTCTAAACCTTTCACGTCAGAGATTTTGGTCCGCTTGGCAAAGGGGCATGGTTAAGCCATTTTTTTGAAAAAAACTGAAAAAAGTTCTTGACAAACCCTTGAAAATATTGTATCCTCGGCGTGTTAACAAAAAGACAGGAACCGTTGAACCCTCAAAAATCGCGAAGGGGGTGAGTAGATGACGAAGGAGGAGATGGTTGGTAAAATCGCTAAGGAGGCGAGAGTCACCAAGGCCCAGGCCAACAAGGCCATCAATACCTTCCTGGATGGAGTCACCAGCTCTCTGAAGAGGGGCAGGAAGGTTAGCTTCGTCGGTTTTGGTACCTTCTCCGTGACCAGGAGAAAAGCCAGAATGGGAAGAAACCCCCAGACTGGTGCACCTATCAGGATCGCCGCTTCAAAAGTGCCGAAATTCAAAGCAGGAAAGCAACTGAGAGACGCTGTGAAGTAAAGCCTGGTCACAAAAGGCACGTCTTTGAAGGCAGGACACACCCAGAGGCTGTGTGTTCCTGCCTTTTTTTATCCGTAACAGCGTTCCCTTCTTGTCCTGGTCCAGATTGGATCGTGCGTTTGGAGGTTTGAAGGTGTCACAAATTCGGAACAAAACGAGGATTGAAGTGGAGATTTGACAGCCCAACAACGTGGATATTTAGCACCAAAAGGAACTCTGAATGGTCGGTTTGAATCAAGAAAACTTGAAAGTGAGTTGAGGAAAACCGAGAAGGCTCCTGTTGCTATATTTTTGTTGACAGGGTAAATTATGGTCTTAAATTACGTTTGCAGCACAGCCAGCATCTGTAAAACAAATGGGATAAAAGTCACATGAAAGCGTCAACGGCCATATCAGATACAAGAAAAAAAGAGATATTGGGAGTCTTGCTAATTGCCTTAGCCATTTTTGTCGGGATGTCGCTTTTCAGCTATGACCGGGTTGGTGACAATCAGATCCTGAAGCAGCATGTGGACATCCGAAACCCGGTGGAAATCTTCTCCCAGAAATTCAACAATCAGTGTGGTCCGGTGGGAGCCGGAGTGTCCTATCTTATCCTTTACGCCTGGGGCTACTCCGGCTTTTTCATGCCGCTGTTCCTCGTTCTTTTGGGGATAAGCTGTTTCCGGAAAGCGAGGCTTGCCTTCATCTGTAAAAAGGTCCTCTTTGCTTTCATTTTCGTCCTTGTCCTGGGCATCCTGTTCGTCCTCCCCGTCATAGGAAGCCAGTATGAGGTGGATTTTTCCCAGGTGACTACGGGAGGATGGGTCGCGTTTGCCCTGGGACAAGTTCTTCTTAAGGTTTTAGGAACGGCGGGTTCCTATATCCTGATAGTTGCCTCGCTGGTGGCGCTTGCCGCCACAATCACGCCATTCAAGCCCAGCTACTTGGTCCTTCTGTTCAGACCAATGGTGGAGAAGTTGTTGACCCAAGGAAGCAAGTGGAGGGAACAGAGGAAAGTTTATCGACAGAAGGCCGAAGGGGAGAGAGAGTCTAAAGCGAGAAGGAGACCAGAGCCAGTTCTCCCGGAAGTGGAACCAGCTGGCACGCCGTCGCGGGAACCGAGTTTGACCACCCGGGTTTCGGCTGCGAGCAGGGAAAGAGCATCCCTCACTCTTGGGCGGGGCGAGGAAAGAAGGATGGAAGGAGGATATAGATTCCCTTCTTTGGGTTTTCTTGATGACTCACCTTACGCGGGTTCATCCGTGTCCGATGACGAGTTGAATGAGACCGCTGAGATTCTCAAGGAGACTCTATCCACTTTCGGAGTGGATATCGAAGGCGAGAGGATCGAGATCTACCCCGGTCCCGTCATAACTCGGTACGAATTTAAGCCGGCAGCCGGAATCAAGGTGAATCAGGTGGTGAATCTAGCGGATGACTTGGCCTTGGCCATGCGGGCACGGAAGGTCCGGATCGTGGCTCCGGTTCCCGGAAAGGCGGCCATCGGCGTGGAGATTCCGAATAAGAATGCGCAGACAGTCTACCTGAAGGAGATACTCACCTCCTCTTTATTTCAAGATGCTGATGCAAAGTTGAGCTTGGCTCTGGGCAAGACCTCCTCCGGAGAGCCCTTTGTAACCGATCTGGGCAAGATGCCCCATCTTCTGATCGCCGGAGCCACCGGCTCGGGCAAGTCCGTGTGCATCAATGCGATTATCACCAGCCTTCTTTATCGGCTTGCTCCGGAGGAGATAAGGTTCGTGATGATCGACCCTAAGATGTTGGAGCTCACGGTCTACGAAGGAATCCCTCATCTGGAGAGGTCGGTGATCACCAACCCCAAGGTTGCAGAGCACGTGCTCTCCGAGATTGTGACCGAGATGGAGCAGAGATACAGGCAGCTGGCGAAGTGCGGAGTGAGGAACATCGAGGATTTCAATACTAAACAAGAGGAAGAAGACATTCTTCCCTACATTATCATCATCGTGGACGAGCTGGCCGATCTGATGATGTCTTCTTCCACCAGAGTGGAGGGCTTGATAACACGATTGGCTCAGATGGCGCGGGCGGTGGGCATTCACCTGATTCTGGCCACCCAGAGACCCTCGGTGGACGTGATAACCGGATTGATCAAAGCCAACTTCTCCGCTCGCATCGCCTTCCAGGTTGCGTCCAAGATAGATTCCCGAACCATATTGGATGTCAATGGAGCGGAGAAGCTTTTGGGTTCCGGTGATATGCTCTTCATCGAGACCGGGCACCCCGAGCCCAGAAGGCTCCACGGAGCCTACATATCCAGCGATGAGACCACCCGCATCGTAGACTTTATAAAGGGACAGGCCTATTGTGTGGAACCGCTTGAGATACTCTCGGCCCAGCCGGAAGAGACGACTGTCCAGCAGGATGCTGAAAAGGATGACGATCTTTTCCAAAAGGCGGTGGAGCTGGTGATCAGACACAAGCAGGGTTCTGTCTCCCTTCTGCAGCGGAGACTTGCCGTCGGTTATCAACGAGCGGCACGTCTGATAGATCAGCTGGAGGAGGAGGGCATCGTGGGTCCATACGACGGAAGCAAAGCCAGAGAGGTGCTGGTGGACGCCTCCTATTTGGAAAGCCTGGAGTGGAAGGAAAGGAAGAGCCGATCTCAAGATCCCAGGGGGAGAGGAAACAGATGAGGACGCTCAGGATAGTCTTGCTTTTGTGCATCCTTCGGGTGGCCCTTGCCGCGTCCAGTACTCCTGCACAGGCGGTCACCTCCGACCAGCTAGCCTCGCAGGTGGAGGAGAAGTATCGGTCTCTCAAGACACTCTCAATGGATTTCATTAAGATCACCCGTTCGGACATATTCGAGACCGAAACCGAAATCGAAGGGAAAATGATCTTTAAGAATCCCGCGAAATTCAGAATCGAAACCAATCAGGAGACCGTTGTTTGCGATGGGGAATTCGTCTGGACCTATTCGGTGGAGAACCAACAGGTGATCAAGAACCTGGTTGACCGATCTGAGAGCTTGTTTAGACCCAATCAGTATCTCTCCGATTTCAGATCCGGCTATGTTCCTCGCCTGGAGGGCGAGGAGAAACTTGACCGAACCAGCTGTTTCAGACTTCTGCTTTCTTCCAAAGAGGAAGATGCTTTCATAAGAAGGATGACCATCTGGGTGGACAAGAAAGACCACCTTGCCAGGAGACTACAATACGAAGATTCCAACGATAATCAAGTCACCCTGATCTTCCGGCACATAAAGACCAACCCCAAGCTCAAAGACTCTGAGTTTGTCTTCCAAACCCCGCCGGGCGTGGAGGAACTGGATCTGAGTGAATAAGAGCAACCTCAAAAGAAAGATGCTGGGGGGAGCTCTTTTCCCGCTGACAGGGGGAAAATGAAACTCATTGAATTAGATTTCGCAGGGTCGCCTAATAGATGAGCAAAACCGTCTGGATCAAAAGTCTGGGCTGTCCAAAAAACGAGGTGGACGGAGAGAGGATGGAGAGTCTGCTCTCAGGGCAGGGATACGGTATTAGGAACGATCCCGGGCAGGCGGACATTCTTATCCTGAACACCTGCGGGTTTATCCAGGCAGCCAAGGAAGAATCCATAGAGGAGCTTTTTCGTCTAATCAAGCTGAAAAATGAAGATGGAAAGAAAAAGATCATCCTGTGCGGCTGCTTAGCGCAGCGCTACCCGAAGGAATTGTGGAGCAAACTGCCGGAGCTGGATGCCCTTTTCGGTATAAGCGAACTGGACAAGGTGGATCGGGTCTGCGGGTCTGTTTTGGAAGGCCACAGAGTTTTCAAGGTGAGCTCACCCGGAAGAACCAATGGCTTAAGGAGGATGAAAAGAACGGTCCCGAGGTACCCCTTTGCTTACGTAAAGATCGCGGACGGGTGTGACAATGGTTGCAGCTATTGCGCTATACCCAGCATCAGGGGAACATTTCGAAGCAAAAAAATCAAGGATATTCTGAACGAAGCCCGCCAGCTGGTAGAAAAAGGAGTTAAGGAGATCGATCTGGTTGCTCAGGATACGACTGTGTATGGCGTCGATCTCTACGGAGAAAAAAGACTGCCCAAGCTGCTCTCTTCGCTGTCAGAAATTCCACAACTCAGGTGGATCCGGTTGCTCTACACCCACCCGGCGCACTTTTCGGACGAGTTGATAGACCAGATAGCTTACAATCCTAAGGTGTGCAAGTATGTTGATCTGCCCCTGCAGCACATATCGGATGAGATTTTGACTCGGATGAATCGTAAGGTCACAAGGAGTAAAGTGGAGCAGCTTATCTTGAAACTGAGGGATAAGATCCCGGATCTGACCCTGAGAAGCTCATTCATCGTAGGTTTCCCGGGGGAAAAGAAGAACCATTTCGGGGAACTGCTAAGTTTCGTGAAGGACATCAGGTTCGATAAGTTAGGCGCCTTCCCTTACTCCAGAGAGGAAGGGACGAAAGCGTACAGCTTCAAAGGACAACTGCCGTCCAGGCTCAAGCAGGAGCGATTAGACCAATTGATGATTACCCAGCAGAGTATAGCTTTTGAAAAGAATGCGGCAAAGGTCGGAAAGACCTATACCGTTTTAATCGATGCCAAATCAGAACAACGCAACGGTTACCTTCTCGGCAGAAGCCAGGCCGAAGCGCCGGAAGTGGATGGAGTGATTCTGGTACGAGGTAATCACCGCAAGGCAGGTCGATTTGTTAGAGCGAGGATGGTCGACTGTTGTGGTTACGATCTGATAGCTCATGAAGTCTAAAGGCAAACAATGAGCCGAACGGTCTCACCAAAAAAAGTCCCTACCCGGTCCACTGAAACGAGCGTGACTCCGGTAAAGATAACCGAAGTAGAGTGCAAGAATGCTCTGGTGAGGTCCAGAATCGAAGGCACGGATTATGCCCTCAATCCATACACCGGGTGTCAGCACGGATGTATCTATTGTTATGCTGAGTTCATGAAGAAATACACAAATCATAAGGAGGAGTGGGGAGAGTTCGTTGATGTGAAGATCAACATAGTGGATCGCCTCCGAGACCAGATTAAAAGAACCAAGCCGGGGGTCATCCAACTCAGTACCGTGACCGACGCATATCAGCCCCTGGAGGAGACATTTCAACTGACCCGCGGATGCCTGGAAATCCTGGCAGACTTTGATTTTCCCATTTCCATCCAGACAAAATCTAACCTGGTCCTAAGGGATATTGATGTACTGAAAAAGATAAAAGACAAAGACGTTGGCTTTACCATCACCTGTCCGGATTCAGAGGTGGAGAGGATTTTTGAACCAGGAGCTTCAACCCTGGAGAGAAGACTTGAGGCGTTGAGGAAGCTCCAAGATAACGACATCCCGACGTTTGTGTTCGTCGGTCCGATCTTGCCCTTCTTTTCTGACAACATAAGGTCCCTTCAGCGCCTGTTTAGAAAATTGCAGACGATGGGAATAAATAAGATATATCTAGACAAGATGAATTATCTTAAGGGAAAGCGGAAGAAGATCGGTTCGGTTTTAAAAAAACAATTCCCACGTGCTTTGCGTTTATATGAAGGTGCGGCAAAGCACGAGGAAAGATATACAGAATGGTTGAAAGGCAACTTGGTTTCGGCTCTCTCTGAGTTTTCCTTCGACTCAGAGGTACTGTTTTAGCAAGAACCGAAGAAAAGGAGTTAGCATGACCCTGGGAGTGAAGGTTGCCAGAAAAAGCGGAATTATGGTTTCCAGATCCATAGGCGCTCTTCTGATCTTACTCTACGTAGCTCAGTCTGCGTTCATATTCCACCTGCTTAATGATAGGCACGAACTCCGATGTATCCTGCGAGAGCAGCAACTGCAGATGAACGAGCTGAGGGAGAAGTTGAAGATATTGGAGATCATCGAGGATTTCCAGGCCGGATTCGACCAGGGAGAGGTAGCTCAACTCACTCAGGTGATTTACGAAGAGAGCAAAAGGTATGGTTATGACCCGCTTTTGATCCTGGCTGTGATTTTGACCGAGAGTTCCTTCCGAAAGGGACAGGTGTCTTCCATGGGAGCTCAGGGACTGATGCAGGTGAAGCCTTCGGTGGGATACGAGCTGACTCGGCGGAGGGGAATCCAGTGGAAAGGGGAACTCTCGCTTTTCGAGCCGGCCTTTAACGTTCAACTGGGGACTTTATATCTATTTGAGTTGATCCTCAAATTCAGGGATGTGAAGAAGGCGATCATCGCCTACAACGTGGGAGAGAATGCGTTGAAACTGCGCTTGAAGCAGGGGGGAAAGCTCCCCAGCTTTTATCTTTCGAAGGTGATGAAGCAATATAAGCAGTTGAAGGAAAAATATGACCACTACAAAGGCTAACAGATCCGGTACAAGAAAAGTGAAAAGAAGCTGTGTCTTAAGAATTATTCTCGCCTGTTTCGTGATTCAACTGACGACAACGATTCCTGGCTACGGGTTGGCACAAAGCAAAAACCCAACTGACCAGGACCCGCCGTCCAACGAAGAATTTCTGCGAGGATCGGTCAGATCTCTTCTTGCCAGCACTTTTGGTGATTTTCCCAAAGACAAGTCGAAGCTTCTGCGCTTGAAAGCGGAGGGGGAGCATCCGGCCAACTGGCTTTTGGAGGATGAACTTATCGCTTATCTCCTTTCTTTAAAACATCAGGTCGGATCACAGTTAACAGAAGCGAAAAAGGATTTGCCGGAATCCCGGTCTTTGCTCTACCGTATCATCGAAATGAGCCTGGAGTACCCCAAAATCAAGCGTAAGGGATTGTTGGGGAGAAGGCTCGTCACCAGGACAGCTTCGCTTAATCTGTCGTTTAAGCTGGAGGACGAGGTAACCGGGAGGGTACTCTGGGCCAGCAGGGGAAAGGATGAGAAATCTGATCAGGTAAAAAAGAGCGCGGTCAAATCTCTGAACAATGAATCCTATCCTTTCCTCAGTCCTTCTCTTCCAGAAGATACGCAGAGCAGATTTATTGAGCCAGCTTTAGTGGTTGCAGTGGTAGGGGGGCTGATTTACCTTTTCTTCGCCAATCGATGAAAAACGGCCTCTTCTCAGTGGAGCGCATGAATACAAAATCGGTTGCCCTTCTTATTCTCAGCCTGAGCACGCTATCCATTGCGGCCGGTCTCGGCTGTGGTCCCAAAGCTCCCCAGACCGTTCTGGATGCCGAAGATCAGTACGCTGTGGCTAAAAGGGAATTTGAGAAGAAACGCTGGGAGCAAGCGGTGGTCGAGCTTCAAAAGCTTATTTTCAATTATCCCGGAACCAGTTTCATCGACTCTGCTCAGTATCTTTTGGGAGTGACCTACTTCAATCAAGAAGAATACCCCCTGGCTATAGCTGAGTTCAATAAGCTGCTGATTTCCTACCCCACCAGCCAGCTTGCGGATGATGCCGCCTTCATGGTGGCGAAATGCGACTTTGAGATGTCGCCTAAAGCAGAACTGGATCAAACGCATACCCGGAAAGCTCTGGAAGAATTGAATACCTTCCTGGATGATTATCCAAAAAGCGACCGAACGCAAGACGCTCAGGAACTGATAACCGCCTGCAGGGCAAAGCTGGCAAAGAGAGCTTATAAAGCCGGGCATCTTTACTATAAGATGGGACATTATTCGGCGGCCTTGATATACTTCAGACAGATTTTAAACGAGTACCACGACACCGAATGGGCCGAGCAAGCGCAATTTGAGATGGCGGAGGCGTTTTACAAACAGAAACAGTACGATAGCGCCAGAGTAGAGTACCAGAAGTTCCTTCAAGATTTTCCGAAGGGGAAATTGGCAGGCAAGGCGAAGAAAAGGTTAAAGAAATTGGAGAAAGAGATAAATCCGGATAGCGACTAGAAGGGGAGAACGTTATCCGCCTTTTGAGCCGGGCCATCCGCCGGATTTAAATCCTGAATGAGTCGAGAAAGAAGAATAGGAATTTTGGGGGGCACTTTTGATCCCATTCATATGGGACATCTGGTATTGGCCGAGCAAGTGAAGGAAAAACTCAAGCTGGATCAAGTTATCTTCATCCCTTGCTTTAGCCCACCTCACAAGACTCGAAAGAAACTCTCTTCAGCCAAACATAGATTTCAAATGACCAAGCTCGGCCTGAAGGGTAACCGCTCCTTCACGGTTTCAAACATTGAACTAAAAAGGAGGGGATTGTCTTACACTGTTGACACTTTGAGAAAGCTGAACGATGGATATCCGCGTTCTCAAATCTATTTCCTGACCGGATCGGACGTAGTGGACGAGTTGAACACGTGGAAAGAGCCTGAAGAAATATACAAGTTGGCGAAGGTGGTTATCGCCACCAGACCCGGATTCGACGAATTTGATCCAGAAAACCATTTTGTGAAGAAAAGCATTATGGTCGAGATCACCGGGCTGCAAATCTCCTCCAGTGAGATAAGGAAAAAGGTAGAAAAGAGGCGGTCAATAAAATATCTGGTTCCGTTGAAGGTTGAAGAATATATCAGGAAGGAAAAACTTTACCGGAAGTAGGTTTCCGGAGCGAACCCGTGTATTAAGACTTGGGCCATAAGCGTAATTGCCCGATTTATAGGGCTTTTTGTTTGCCTGATGAATGAGGCAAGCACAATCGTCTGCGACAGTGAGGTTCACCTTTTCCTTGGCAATGGCCGGACGGGCTAGAACCTTCAGTTGGGTGACCTCGCAATAAACTCTCCCCACGAAATCTGTTGACGGCAGGAGGAAATGGTGGTATTTTCGGGTGTCAGCATCTCAGGTCTGTTTCAGAACCCTATTAGCCACAGATAAATCATGCCCAAGAAAAAGCGACTGCTCCTCATCGACGGATCCGCCTTGGCGTATCGAGCTTACTTTGCATTCATCAGAAATCCGTTGATCAACTCGAAAGGTGAAAACACCTCCGCTGTTTTTGGCTTTACCAATTCCGTCCTCAAGATTCTGAGAGACGAAAAGCCGGACTTCATGGCGGTGGTTTTCGACACCAAAGCTCCCACTTTCAGACATGAGATATTCAAGGACTACAAGTCCACCCGTGCCAAGATGCCGCCGGAGATGTCAGAACAGCTTCCGCGGATAAGACAGGTCACCGAAGGAATGAATTTGCCTATTCTGGAAGTCGAGGGCTTTGAAGCGGACGACCTGATGGGAACCCTGGCTAGAAGAGCCAAGAAAGAAGGGCTGGAGGTGATTCTGGTTACCGGCGACAAAGATTTCCTTCAACTGGTGGATGAAGACGTAAAGGTGCTCAATCCCAGAAGAGGAGGTGAGGAGTCTGAACTACTCGACACAAGAGGGGTGGAAGAGAAACTGGGAGTGCCGCCGGAGAAGGTGACTGAGCTTCTGGCTCTTATGGGAGACACATCGGATAACGTTCCCGGCATCCCTGGGGTAGGCGAAAAGACCGCACTGGAGTTGATCAAGGAATTCGGGAGCCTTGGGAAGGTGTTGAAGAATGCTGACAAAATTAAGAGAAAGAATGTCCGGAAAGGCCTGCAGGAACATGCTGATCTGGCTCGTTTATCAAAAAGGCTGGTTACCATTGATACCAATGTACCCTTCGAATTGGATCTCTCCAGCCTGGGGAAAAAAGATTTTGATTTACCCCGGTTAAAGGAACTTTTCAAAGAGCTTGAATTCACCAAGTTCCTGGAGGAAGTCAGCGGGCTGGACAAAGAGGAGAAAGTAGAATACCAGATCATCAAATCAGAAAACCAGCTCAAGAAGCTTGTCTCAAGGCTACAACAGGCTGGCGAGTTTGCCTTGGATACCGAGACTACAGATTTGAATCCGATAAACGCTGAGCTGGCGGGAATATCTTTTTGCCAGGAAGAAAAAGAAGCATACTACGTTCCGGTCGGTCATGCTGACAGGAAACGCAATTTGGACTTGGCTTTGGTCATGAAGAGTCTGAAGAAGATCTTGGAAGATCAGCAAATAAGAAAAATCGGGCATAACCTGAAATACGATCTGGAGGTGCTTAAACGCTATGATGTAGAACTCAAGGGGATTCATTTCGACACTATGGTGGCATCCTATCTGTTGAATCCGTCCTTCAGGCAGCACAACTTGAATTATCTGGCTTTGGAGCATCTGGATCACAAAATGATTCCCATCACCGATCTGATCGGCAGCGGCAAGAAGCAAAAGAGCTTTGCCCAGGTGTCGGTGAAGGAGGCCGCAACCTATTCCTGTGAGGATGTCGATTTTACTTTGCGGCTGAAAGAGCTTTTCAGTCCCAAGCTCAGCCTCCTTTCTCTGGAGAAGCTGTTCTTTGAGGTGGAGCTTCCCTTGATTGACGTACTGGCTGAGATGGAAATGGTCGGAGTATCTATAGACGTGCCTCACCTTGGCAGGCTGTCAAAGCAGATGGAAGAGCAACTGGGAGAGTTGACCTCGCGGATTTATGATCTGGCCGGAAAGAAATTCAACATCAATTCTCCTCAGCAGTTAAGTCAAGTTTTGTTTGAGCATCTGAAGCTTCCCTCGGTGCGCAAGACCGCCAAGAAGACTGGGCTGTCTACGGATATCGGTGTACTGGAGATCTTGGCAAAAGAGCATCCATTGCCCGGCATTCTTCTGGAGTATCGTCAGCTCTCCAAACTGAAGTCAACTTATATCGATGCGCTTCCCAGGTTGATTAACGAGAGAACCAAAAGAATCCACACTTCTTTCAATCAGACAGTCACAGCCACCGGAAGGCTCTCCTCATCCGATCCTAACTTGCAGAATATTCCTATACGAACAGACCTGGGAAAACAGATTCGTAAGGCCTTCGTTCCGAGAGATAAGAACTATCTGATTCTCTCGGCCGACTACTCTCAGGTGGAGCTCAGAATTCTGGCTCATTTCTCCCAGGATCATACCCTTCTGAACTCATTCAAGAAGGGCGAGGACATCCATAATCGTACTGCCAGTGAGGTGTACGGCGTGCGCATCGACAGGGTCACTCCGGAGCAGAGGGCCATCGCCAAGATCACTAATTTTGCCATCATCTACGGCGTCAGCGCTTACGGACTTTCGCAGCAGACTGACATGACCCCCCAGGAGGCAGCCATGTTCATTGACGTGTACTTCAAAAGATATCCTAAAGTCAAGGAATACATCGAGCAAATGATCGAGCTGGCGCGAGAGCAGGGATTCGTGACAACTCTTCTGGGGCGACGAAGATACATCCCCGAGATTAACAGTACCAACCGGCAAAAAAGGGAGTTCGCCGAAAGGACCGCCATCAACACGCCAATCCAGGGTTCGGCAGCGGATCTAATAAAGGTGGTGATGATCGACATCCACAGAGAACTGAAAGAGTGCAAATCCAAGATGATCCTTCAGGTGCATGACGAGCTGGTGTTTGAGGTGCACAAAGGAGAGCTGGATCAGGTCAAGGAGATGGTGAAGGATAAGATGGAGAATACGGTCGATTTGGAGGTGCCCGTTAAAGTAGACATAGGCGTGGGTGAGAACTGGCTGGAGGCGAAATAAACGAACTGGTCAGCCGATTAAGCGGATGAAACGGATGTAACCGGTCAACGGATTAAATGGATATGACCAGTCACGTGATAGCCCGGATTTAACAGGTGGGAACTGGGAGATCATCGTTCAGACCCGTTGCACCGTTGACAGTATCCTTAGAATTATGCTTGTGATAGGGATAACGGGCGGCATCGCTTGCGGAAAGACCGAAGTAGCCAAGGTCTTTCAAAAGAAGGGAGCAATCATCCTCTCTGGCGACCAGATAGGTAAAGAGGTGGTGGAAAAGAATAAGGGGGTCCTGAGGCAACTGGTTAAGACATTCGGTCAAGGTATTCTGAAAAAAGATGGAACCCTGAACCGACGTAAGTTGGGCGAAATCGCCTTTGCCTCGCATGAAGTGAGAGATAAGTTGAATCAGATTGTCCATCCCCATCTGCTCAGGGAGCTGGGCAGCAGAATTGAGAAGCTAAGAAGGAAAAGTGAAAGCGGAGTTGCGGTGGTCGATGCAGCCCTTATCGTGGAATGGGGACTGGAAAAAGAGTTGGATTATCTTATCTTTGTAGAATCAAAAAGGGAGGATAAGATCAAAAGACTGCAAAAGGAGAAAGGCTATTCGAGAAGAGAGGCCCTGGATAGGATCAAGTCCCAACTTCCAGAGATAATAAAGAAAGCAAAGGCAGATTTCGTCATTAGGAATGACAGGAAATTGAGTCATCTGAGAGAAAAGGCCGAGAGGACCTGGGGCCAGATCATGGCGGAGCAGTTCTAATAGGTCTGCGGCCATATTCGACCTAGAAAAAGAGAGCGTAGGGGCGGAGCTTTAGCTTCGCCTGTATTGGGGTGATTCTGAAGATTCGCCTCTACATTTCGCCACCATTCCGCAGGCGGGCCGGGCACACAAAAACCTCTTGCGTTCACCCTCAAAATCCTTATAATGGTTTTGTTCTTGGTTTTTGCCATGAACCGTGAACCAAGAACTATTAACTGACTTCCTGGGGCAGTAGCTCAGTTGGGAGAGCGGTACCTTCGCAAGGTACAGGTCGGCGGTTCGAGCCCGCTCTGCTCCAGAAATTTGCCGAGAGGCAAATTTCTTGTTATTTGTTCATAGTAGATAGTTCATGACAAGAAAACAACATTATGGATTCCTCAGAGAGATTCAGCTTTGAGAATTTGAGGGTCTATCAAGATGCTTTAACTTTCTCCAAACAGATATACAAAATGACCAAAAGGTTCCCTAAGGATGAGCTTTTTGGATTGACCTCTCAGATTCGTAGAGCTGCGTCCTCTATTCCATTGAACATTGCTGAAGGGAGCAGCCTGACCAAGCCCGAATTTAGAAATTTCCTCAGGAGAGCCAGAGGATCGGCATATGAGTGTGTCACAATTCTATCTTTAGCCTCTGATAACGAGTACATCTCACAAGATGAGTATAAGGCAATGTATATGGATTGTAAGAAAGTAGCGAAGTCCATAAGTGCATTGATCAACTCCATGAAATAGTTCCTCAAAGAAAAGTATTTAAGGATTTTGCTACGAACTACGAACCATGAACCATGAACTGAAAATTCAATCGAAGATTGAATTTTCCCGTGCTAGATGGGGAGTTAGCGGTGCCCTGTAACCCGGAATCCGCTATACCGGGGTCGAATTCCCACCTGAGGTTCTTTTGTCTTCTGGTGGGAGGTTGGGTGTGTGACGTTGAAGATCAGGTCCTGCGCAACCCAAGCTCGCCGAACCCCGCCAGGACCGGAAGGTAGCAACGGTAGGTGAATCCTTGAGTGTGCCGCGGGATAGCCTGGTTGGAGTTGGCTGCCCAAACTGCCTCAAAAGGCGGGAATCGAGGGTGGGTGCACGGGATCAGTTCTGCCTTCGGCGAAACTGGTTCACGGTTCATAGTTCACGGCACAAATAGCTGAGCCCCCATCAGAGGAAGGTAAAGATGACATATTTGGTGATGGCCAGGAAATACAGGCCTCAGACCTTCGATGAGGTTGTGGGGCAGTCTCACGTAACCACTACCCTGAAGCACGCCATCCAGACCAATCGGATTTCCCACGCCTATCTCTTCGCTGGTCCCAGAGGGACGGGTAAGACCACAGTGGCAAGGATCCTGGCGAAGGCGCTAAACTGCAAAGAGGGACCGACTCCCCAGCCATGCAATGGGTGTGATTCCTGCAAGGAGATCACTATCGGGAGAAGTCTGGATGTGGTTGAGATCGACGGGGCTTCCAACAACAGCGTGGACGACATTCGGGCTCTGAGGGAAAACATCAGATACGTTCCCAGTCAGCAGAAATACAAAGTCTACATAATCGACGAGGTACACATGCTCTCCGACTCCGCCTTCAATGCTCTTCTCAAGACTCTGGAGGAGCCCCCGACACATGCCATCTTCGTCTTCGCCACCACGGAACCTCACAAAGTGCCTCAGACCGTGGTTTCCAGATGCCAGAGGTTTGACTTCCGGAGAATACCCACAACCGACTTGGTCAAAACCGTCGAAAGCATTGGTGAGAAGGAGAATCTGAGCATTGAGAAAGAAGCTTCCTATATACTGGCTCGAAGAGCGGACGGAAGCTTAAGAGACGTGTTATCACTTTTGGACCAGGTCATCGCGTACGGCGGTGAGAATGAGTCGGAAGGGGAGAAGAAGAGGACGATTACGCCGGAACTGGTCAGCGAGACCTTGGGTCTGGTGGATCAGGAGACGTTATTTGAGATGACCGACGCGATTGTCAAGAAAGATTCGGCCAAAGGAATGTCGATCCTGAATCAACTGATCGATTCGGGAATTGACTTGCCCGAGTTCGTGAACAGTCTTATCCAACATCTGCGAAATCTCCTGGTCGCAAAGGTTGCCGGGGACTCCAATGTGCTTTTTGATGTTTCGCGCGACTTCATTGAGAAATACAAAGAGAGATCTTCAGCCTTTTCAGAGGGAGATCTTCTCCGAATGATCAAAGCGGTGGCGGATTTGAACGTGGGCTTGAAGAGAGCCTCCGATCCCCGAATACTTCTGGAGATGACCTTGATGAAACTCTTGAAGATGGAATCTTCGGTCAACCTGGCGGATGTTCTAGACAAGCTGGATCTTCTTGAAGGGGGGCTATCGGGATGCGGCAATTCCATCCATGTGACAGGGTCGAGACCTTCCTCCGATAGAGTTGACAATCTTTCCGAGAAGACTAAGTCGGTCAAAACAGAGGAAAGAGCAGAGCAGTCGATTTCAGTTGGCGCAAGAAACGAAAACTTGGGCCGGACGAATGTGCTTTCGCCGGAAGATATTCAAAGAACGTGGGGTGAGGTTCTGAAAAAGATCAAGAAGGCGAAGATGTCCTTGTGGAGTCTCCTGAAGGATGGTGAGGTCGTGGGTCTGGCAGAGGATACTCTGACCGTAGAGTTTCACAACGGAAGGACTTTCCACAAAAGACAGGCGGAGAGAAAGGAGAACTTCAATCTGATCCAGAAAACATTAGGGGAGGTTTTTGATCAGCCCTTCAAACTGAAATTCGAACTTAATGAGGCAAAGATGCCTTCATCAGCAAAATCAGGAGATTTGAGTCCGAAAGACGAGGTGACAAAAGATCCCTTAATAAAGAGCATCATGGACACGTTTGAAGGAGAAATCATCTGATCGAAGACTGATCTGGAAATCTGAAATTCCCGCAGGCACCGCAAAAGGAGAAGAAAATGGCAAAAGGTTTCGGCAACATCATGAAGCAGATGCAGAAAATCCAGCAGGAGATGCAGAGAATCCAGGAGGAGCTGGCAAACAAGACCGTGGAAGGGAGCGCCGGCGGAGGCATGGTAAAGGTCGTGGCTAACGGAAAACAGGAGATTCTGGAGGTAAAGATCGATCCCGAGGTGGTCAATAAGGATGATGTGGAGATGCTGGAGGATCTCATCGTTGCTGCAGTGAACCAGGCAAAGGAAAAAGCGGCGGAGCTTCAGGCGGAAGATATGGCGAGGCTGACTGGAGGCCTGAAGATACCGGGACTCCCGTTTTGAGAACCAATTGAGCGAACGAATGTGGTTAGCTTCTCTGAACAGTCACGCGGAGAAAACGATTTTGGAATGTTCACCTTTAGGTGAACCACAAACGAATGCAGCAGTCTTCGAGGAGGCTTTTGGAACGGTTCGTACTGCAGGTCAAGCTGAAGCTTGACACTCCAGGAATGCCTTTCTCAATTTGGCTTTTTCAGGCTCTCTGTGAAGATACAAATGACTCTTACTAAGATTCACGCTCTCAAGCAGTTTTCGAAAAGTACGCGCGTGTGAGAACTTCCTTTAGGAAATACCATGGTTGACTCAATCGAAAAACTGATTGAAGAGTTCTCCAAGTTTCCCGGAATCGGAAAGAAAACCGCCCAAAGGATGGCGTTCTTTGTCTTGAAGCAAAGAAAGGAAGAGGCGGAAGCTTTGGCTCAATCCATACTGGATGTCAAAAGCAAGGTCAGCTATTGTTCCGTCTGTTTTAACATCACCGAAGACGATCCCTGTTCCATATGCAAAGGAGAAAAGAGAGACAGATCCATTGTGTGTGTGGTTGAGGAAGCAAACGATGTGGCGGCTCTAGAAAAGACCAATCAGTACAAAGGATTGTACCACGTTCTGGGGGGCGTGCTTTCTCCCCTGGATGGCGTCGGTCCGGAAGATCTCAAGGTAAAAGAACTGCTTTCCAGGCTGAAGAACAGACAAGTCAAAGAGGTGATCATAGCCACCAATCCCAGCACGGAAGGGGAGGCAACCGCCATCTACCTCTCCAAGTTGATAAAACCGTTAGGCATAAAAGTCACCCGTATAGCCCGCGGACTTCCTGCGGGCGGCGACTTAGAATACGCCGACCGGACCACTCTGGCAAATGCCTTGGAAGGGCGCGTGGAGTTTTGAGAAGAAATTCTGTAGCTGTATAGAGACCTCCCTTGAGTTCTTTTGGTATGACTGAATGTACTGCCCTGCGAGATTCTGCTTCTTTATAGAGAGGGGGGCCGGAGTTTGTCCCGGTATCTGGCTTATGGGGTCCGGCGGGGGCTTTCTCACCGCATCCTATTCATTTGACGCCCTCTCAGGAGTGAAATATGGAAAGGATAGTTTACGGTCCGGTTCCCTCCAGACGGTTGGGAATTTCTCTGGGAGTGGATGTGGTCCCTTACAAGGCCTGCAGCTATGATTGCATCTACTGCCAGCTGGGAAGGACCACGATTCACACCATTCAGAGAAAATCCTTCGTATCCGTCGATCTGGCCCTAAAACAGATAAAGGATGTGATTGAGCAAAACAGTGACATCGACTATATAACTTTGTCCGGGTCGGGTGAGCCTACACTAAATATGGACATTGGTGAGATGATACGCAGGATAAAAGAATTCACAAATATCCCAGTGGCCGTTCTGACCAACGGATCTCTGTTGTGGCAAAAGGAAGTCAGGGAGGATCTGTCGCGGGCGGATCTGGTAATTCCTTCCGTAGACGCTGTCTCCGAGGAGGTCTTTCAAAAGATCAACCGCCCGGTTGGGGGTCTGAACGTAAAGAAAGTCCTGCATGGGATAAAACAATTCTGCAGCGAATTCGAAGGAAAAATCTGGATCGAGATCATGTTGGTGAGAGACGTCAATGATGGCGAGGAGGAGATAAAGAAGATCAACCGATTTGTTCGCGATTTGAAGGCACACAAGATTCAACTCAACACCGTGCTCAGGCCACCGGCCGATTCCGCGGCCAGAGCCGTGGATAGACAAACGCTATCTGAGGTTAAAGCTCTGTTTGATCCCAAGCTGAGCGTGGAAATCGTGGCGGATTTTGAAAGAATGACCAGGAAGGCATACCATAAAGATCTCGATAATGCAATAGTCGAGCTTTTGAAGAGGAGACCCGCAAGGAGAGATGAGATGGCGGCGGCTTTGGGCGTTCATCCCAACGAGATTGTGAAATACCTTCAGGCTCTGGAGGACAAAAAGAGGATAAAAAGATTGAAACTTCAGAAGGACTCAGAGGAATATTACCATTCTGCGGAAAAGTAACCCGGCCTGACGGCATTCGAACGAGATGGGTCTGAGGTCGATTCTTCAGAAAAGCGGCTTATTGTTTTACTGGAATCGAAAAATGTCTTTAGGGATACTCAAAAGCCTGTTACGAGCTGTACTAATCCGGGCGAAAAAGAGGAGAATGTGTGGCGAATGTCATGCAACAAAAACCGTCAAGAAGCTCAAGAAAGGTAAGCTCAAGCTTACTTGGTTTGAAAAGTGCCAGCAACGATCGTCAGAAGGAGTAATTTCGGTTGTGCACGGAAAACTGGGCTTGGTCTTCACGGAGCGGAAAGACGGAGGATGGCTGCCGGTCAAGAATGCTTTGCCCCCGGTCGTTCGGCATTCGGCGTACGGGACGCCGATCTTAGAGGAGCAGCTGAAGAAGCTTGCGCAGGAGATGGGCAAATAACGGTTTTGGATCTGCGTATCTAAGTTTACCCTGGCCATGAAACCAGGTATCCCATCTTCAAAGGGAGGTTGACAGAAGTGCCCATTTACGAATATCGATGTGGGAAATGCAGTCACAAGTTCGATGCTCTGCAGAAGGTGGGCGAGGATGGCACAGGACTGAAGTGCCCTAAGTGTGGCACAGATAATCCGACGAAGATACTCTCGGTGTTCTCCAGCAGCGACTCCTCGGGCAAATCGTCTTCATCCTGCTCAACCAGCAAGGGCTTCAGCTGAGCCTCCTGACCCTTTCGAGCAGTTGGCTCGCTGATAGAAGAACTCAAACGGCTGAACAGGTTTTGCAGACCTGAATAACAGATCGGGCTTTTCTTCCTGTCGGAAAAGCCCGTTTTTTCGCCTTACGATGTGAGCGCACTCACCCGACAAAGAGGGACCGACCTGAGCAATGAAGATCGCACTAGACCAGGAAGTTGCGCGGCATTACGATAGCTGGTATGAGACCGACGCCGGTAGATACATCTCCTCGCTGGAGGAGGGGTTGATAAAACAGCTGCTCTGGGAGACAAAGGGCCTCCATATCCTGGAAATGGGGTACGGGACAGGGAGACATCTTAAGCTCCTTAAGTCTCTGGGATCGGATACGGTGGGAGTAGAGCCTTCCGTCTTCATATTGCGGAAGGCCAAGGAGAAAGGGGAAATCAAACTCATTCTGGCGAAGGGAGAGCAGCTGCCGCTCAGGGACCGCGCATTCGACGGTACCATCGTGATTACGACCCTGGAGTTCTGCCAAGAACCGGGAAAAATGCTGCACGAGGCGGCCCGAGTGACGCGGGAAAAAATATCGGTAGGTATACTCGACAAATGGTCTTTTCTGGCGTTGGTCCGAAAGATCGAAGGCTGTTTGAAACCGTCCATTTACAACCAGGCGGATCTCTTGAGCATCTGGAAGCTTAAGAGGCTGTTGAAGAAAAACTTGGCAGTTGAGTCGACGAAGTGGCAAGGAGTGCACTTTCTACCGTATTGCAAGGTGGGCTTGCTTGAATGGCTTGACAGAAAACTCTCTTTTCGTAAGAATCCTTTTTCCTCGTTTCTGGGAGTGTCTGTCACGCTTCAGCCGCGTCCATGACCAGAGCACGTTTCCCCTCATATTTTTGGCTATAAGTATTAGTCCCAATCATCCCCCAGCTGCATCATTCTTATGCTTGACAGTCGTGTGGGTGCGGGTATCTTTATAGGGGAAGGGATTATATCGGATTCGATCGATAGCACGATGACAAACCTCTCTGCCCTTTGTCAGCCGGGGAGGTGGATTCGTTCCTTGATCACTCTAAGAGGAGGCGAAAACGAAATGAAAAAGAGAATCATCTTCCTGGCGCTGTGTTCAGTGCTTTTTCTCATCTTCACGTCGTTGGGTTATGGGGGGTATGATCCTAAGTACAAAGTGAAGGCAGACCCAAGGAGTGACCTGCTTGGAATCTCCCAATGCCGACACATCTGCGAACTGGCAAGATAGACCCCTTGACAATCATTTTGATGAGTGTACGTTTCTTGTGTAGACCGAACAAGTAAATAGATAGGGGATGAACAAACAAGATCGAGGGTCGAAATACGAACTCGAATTAGGACCGGCGTATTGGACCGACCCGACCATGCCACGAGAAGAAGCACATCACGGAGGCGTTTTCCCGAACTCCAGGACAGCCCTTGTTGGGAATGGAGAAATAACCACACTGCCTACGGTTTTAATCTGTCGCTTGTCTGACCTGACTGTGNNAAAACGGAGAAGGGAATGGCTTGCTCATCTCAGAAACGGGGTGATGGAGTATGCAGTGGATACCGCGTCCGCGACGCCAAGCGGGCAGCGAGACTTTGGACATTGGACTCTGCAAAAATACAGCTATCGTTCAGAAGGAGAATTGCCGATACAGGTTCGGACATGAAGGGCTGGTTGGTGGCTCTACGGCTTCCCTGTGCTGAAAGATAGAAAGGACTTTGATTATAGCCTTAAGAAGAAGGAGTATATTTGCTTGATCGATTCAGAAAGTTCGTCCTTCTTCACAAGCTTGAGGCTGCAATAGCAGTCATCGGGATCTATTTTGTGGTGGGCAGCATAGGCAATATGTACGGATCTCCTTATGTTGAACCTACACCGAAATTCGTGTATGTTCTTGTTCCTATTCTGCAGACATTCCTATATGGAGGAATCGTCTTTTCGATTATTGGCTTGGGAAGAACCATTGAACAATGGGGGTTCACCTCTGACGAGAAATCGTCTTATTCGATAGTGCCTGGAGCCCTGCTTCTGGTAATGGTGGGTGCAATTCATGGTATAGTCATACCCATTGAATCCAGGTTAGATTTCGTGCTTGGTGTGTTGGGGGCTTCGGCGGAGGAGTTGTATTTCCGAGTATTACTCATCACCGTCTTGCTGAAAGCATTCGGGCAGAGCAAACACAAAGGTTGGTGGGCTGTGCTTGGAAGCAGCGTTATCTTTACCATTCCCCACCTGTTCATCCCAGAATGGAGCGCGGGTTTTGCCCTGGCGAACGGACTCTCCGTAGGATTGGTCTTGGGTCTTACGTTCTACCTAACCAGATGCAATTTCTTTCCCGTCGTGGCTCATGTAACCCTCAATACTGTTCAGCAAGGCGGTATACTTGGAGGACTAATCTTCACAGTTGTTTATTTCGCTCTGGTGCTAGGCAAACGAGCTTTGGTCAAGCGCAAGAACAGAACCGTGCCATCCTCAATTCGAGTTTCAGAAAGACAATGATTTCCGTCAACTCTAACGGCCATGTGTATCCGAGGAAGCCTCAGCCCGCCTTGAGTGAAGTTTCATTTGAGGTCGAACCGGGGCGGATATTCGGGCTTTTGGGTCCGAACGGCGCGGGCAAGACCACCATGGTGCGCATTCTCTCCACACTGATAATCCCCACTTCCGGCACGGCAAGAGTGAATGGCTTTGACGTCGGAAAAGAGGAGGCCAAGGTGCGGGCGTCCTTGGGAGTTGTCTCCGTTCGTCACGGACGCCTCGTCCGTGACGGCTGATTATGGTAACGGACAGGGTGTCCGTTACCAACAGGGGGCCCCTAGTTCTCGGGCACAGTCGTCAGTGTTTCTCTGAAACACCTGATCCTCGACCGACAGTGATTGCTGTCCCTCAGTTAATAGTTGCCAGAGAGGGGGAAGTTGTATATCTTTTACAAAATCTCGGTCTGGCACGTAGAAATTCTGAAAGCATGGATATCGTCTTCATGGAGTGATATGAATGGCTGACAATATTCTCACCAAGATATTCGGTTCCAAGCACGAACGGGACGTGAAGAGAATCCAACCGGTAGTGGAGCAGATCAACGAGCTCTGCGAGGGGTACCAGAGTCTCTCGGACGAGGAGCTAAAGGGCAAGACCGAAGAATTCAGGAAAAGGATCAAGGAGCGGACCGGTGAGCTAGAAGAACAGCTCAATGTGCTTAAGGAGGAATTCGCCGGGATAAAGACTCGCGGGCTGTCCGAGGAAGAGAGGGCAGAGGTCAGGTCTCAGAGGGAGGCGCTGGTTCAGCAGATGAAGGAAATCCAGGACGACATAAAGAAAGTTGAACAGGAGGTTCTGGACGAGATCCTTCCCGAGGCATTCGCCGTGGTCAAAGAGACCTGCCGGAGACTTCTCGGGAAGAGATGGGACGTATGTGGCATTGAGGTAGAGTGGGATATGGTTCCCTATGATGTTCAGCTCATCGGTGCGGTGGTTCTGCACCAGGGCAAGATCGCCGAGATGGCAACCGGGGAAGGAAAGACGCTGGTCGCCACCATGCCCATCTATTTGAACGCACTCACCGGTAAAGGTGTGCATCTGGTGACGGTGAACGATTATCTGGCCCGAAGAGACAGCGAGTGGATGGGAGAGATATACAAGTTCCTTGGACTCACAGTGGGCTGCATCCAAAACGAGATGGACAACGAGCAGAGGAAAGTTCAGTATAACTGCGACATCACGTACGGCACCAACAACGAGTTTGGCTTCGACTATCTAAGAGACAACATGGCCATCCGGGCCGAGGACAGGGTTCAGCGTGGATACAACTATGCCATAGTGGACGAGGTGGACTCGGTTTTAATTGACGAAGCTCGAACTCCCCTAATCATCTCCGGTCCGGTGAGCTCCAACGTCACACAGAGCTATGCGCAAATGAGACCGTTGGTGGAACAATTGTTTCGCAAACAGACTTCCCTGGTAAGCAAGCTGGTAGCCGGAGGAGAGCAACTGCTAAAGGAGGGAGACGAATACGAGGCGGGCATAAAACTCCTGACCGCCCAGAGAGGCGCTCCCAAGAACAGAAGGTTGATGAAGCTGTGTAAAGAGGGGAACACCAAGAAGCTGATTCAACGAGCCGAGCTGGATTTCATGCGGGATAAGAGACTGCATGAGCTGGATGATCTTCTTTATTTCTCCATCGACGAAAGAGAAAATACCATCAATCTAAACGAGATGGGACGGTCGGTTCTCTCGCCTGAAGACCAGGCGCTTTTTGTTCTTCCGGATATCACCGAGGGAATTCATGAGATCGATTCGGACGAATCCCTCCCCACTGAAGAGAAGATCAAAAGAAAGGAACAGCTTTATAAGCTTCACGCCGAACGCAGCGAGAAGAATCATGCCATTAGCCAGCTTCTGAAGGCATACTCATTGTTTGAAAAGGACGTGGAGTATGTGGTGCAGGACGGCAAGGTGATGATAGTGGATGAATTCACCGGAAGACTCATGCCGGGCAGAAGGTACAGCGACGGGCTGCATCAGGCCATAGAGGCTAAAGAGGGTGTGAAGGTGGAGGGAGAGACCCAGACCTTCGCCACCATCACCCTGCAGAATTTCTTCCGGCTCTACGACAAGCTGGCCGGGATGACCGGCACCGCAGTGACTGAGGCATCGGAATTCTATCAGATATACAAGCTGGACGTGGTGGCCATACCTACCAACGAGGCGGTGAGAAGAATCGACTACGATGACATGGTTTACCGCACCAGACGGGAAAAGTACAACGCCATAATTGATGAGATAGTTCAATATCATGAAGCAGGCAGACCGGTTCTGGTAGGTACCGTATCTGTGGAGGTATCGGAAACTCTCTCCCGCATGCTGAAGAGGAAGGGAATCGCACATTCGGTTCTGAACGCCAAGTATCATCAGCAAGAGGCGGAGATTGTATCCCGCGCCGGTCTGGCTGGGACGGTGACCATCGCCACCAACATGGCTGGAAGGGGAACAGACATAAAGTTGGGCTCGGGCGTGGTAAAAAACAGGCGCTGCAGGTTGGTGACCCCGGATAGAGAAGACGGTTGTCCCTATATGGAGGAGCTGAACTGCTCCGGGGATGTTCCCTGCGGGCTACGAATCATAGGTACGGAAAGACATGAGGCCAGAAGGATCGACAGACAGCTCAGGGGAAGGACCGGAAGACAGGGCGATCCGGGTTCCTCACGGTTTTTCCTCTCCTTAGAAGACGATCTGATGCGGCTCTTCGGATCGGATAGAATCGCATCCATAATGGACAGGCTGGGCGTGCAGGAGGGAGAGGTAATCAGGCACTCCATGGTCACCAAGGCGATAGAAAGAGCTCAGAAGAGGGTAGAGGCACAGAATTTCTCCATAAGAAAGCACCTGCTCGAATACGACAACGTGATGAATCAGCAAAGAGAGGTTATCTACGACCGCAGGTCAGCGGTGCTGGAGGGTGCCGATCTGAGAGCAGAGGTGCTGGATCTGATCAAATATGTAGTCGAATCTAAGGTAGAGGCACACACCGACGCTGCCACCTATCCTGAGGCATGGGACCTGGCCGGGCTTAAGCAGGACCTTTTGAAGACCTTTCTGGTGGACGTAAAGTTCGACCAGAAGGATTTGACCGAGCTGAAGCAGGAGCATCTGAAAGAGAATCTCTACAAGATGGCTCTGCAGATTTATGATCACAAGGAGAAGATGTTGGGCGAGGAGCTGATGCGGCAGCTGGAAAGATATGCCATGCTCCGGACCATAGACGAAAAGTGGAAGGAGCATCTATACGACTTAGATCAACTCAAAACCGGGATTGGGCTGAGAGCGTATGGACAAAGAGATCCTTTGATCGAATACAAAAAGGAAGCATTTGCCCTGTTTACGCAGATGCTTCAGGCGATAGACGAGGAGACCCTGGAGCTTATCTTCAAACTGCAGGTGGAAGAGAGAGAAAGGCCAAGAAGAAGAGAGCCGGAGAGAGCCATGAGGGCAGTACATCAATCCACGGTGGGAATGGGCTATGCCGATACTCAACCAGCAGAACAGGTGGCTCCGGGCAAACCCAAGCCGGTGAGGAGGACGGGGAAGAAAGTCGGCCGAAATGACCCCTGCCCCTGCGGCAGTGGGAAGAAATACAAGAAGTGCTGCGGGGCCTGACTCGAGAGCAATGGTTCAGCTGTGGATCAAAAATTATCTGATGCTCCGGGAGCAACAGTCTCCGGAGCATTTTTTCATAAATATTTCGTCTTGAAATCTGTCGCTCTGACGCGCTTGAAGGTCATCACCCATTCGGTAGAACCGACTTATCGTCATCCATTTCCTACCCTACTCCGCCGAGGGGAGGATATAAAGCATTGCCGCGCTTCACTCCGAATCTAATAACTCCCGCACCCTTAGCTTCGCTCAGCATGACGTGCTCGCGGGCGCACGCCTTTAGCCAACAGGCTCAGACTCAAAATGAAGCCTGTCCCTCACATCTCTTCCTTTTCATCATTCCTTTCTTTTTTATTGACTCACTTTGTTGAATCTGTTAGATTCGTTTTTGCCGCGTCGGGCGCGGGGGTGTATGCGAGCTAAATCTCAGTAACTATCTACCCAGCGCAACGTATCACTGAATGACGATGTGCCATAATGCTAAGACCTGTTTTTCGAAGTGCCGCGTCCAGCGAGACAATCTTAGATATAGAGGTAATGTGACATGAAAAAAGATATACTCTTTTTGATTCTTGTGCTCTTAGGGGCTTGTTTGTTGGCGACCTCTTCTTATGCCGTAAAGCCCAGGTCGACTACGTACTGGGAATATCTTCTGGAAAAGCCAGCCTGGGGAATGATTGAGTGGAACAGTGCCACCTTGCCCAAGGGATATTGGTATCCCACCTTTGGATTCATCTATGTGTTCAACGGAACCCATTTTGACGGCGCGGGTAGAGAAGTGGATTATGTGAGAGGGCGGGACTCTACCAGCTACATGTTAACAGGCGGGCTGCTTTATGGGGTTTCCGATAAGTTAACTGTGGGACTTCATATTCCCGTCGTGCTGGATCAGAAGGTGGATACCGGTGGGATTTACCTGGAGGGGAAAAAGGGGAAATCCGGCGTCTCCAATGTAGGAGATATTCAGTTTTTCTTTAAATATCGCATGGCGGACAGATATTTCTGGTCTTTAGCCCCGGAACTCGGGATCACCCTGCCCACAGGTCAGCCTTATAACGAGGTTTCTGCCAACCAGTCCGGCACCGGAGACGGCCAGACCGACCTCGATTTTGCCCTGAAGGGAGATATTCTGCTGAACGAGGAGGCCTTCGTCAAACTGGGGACCCGGCTCACATTGCAGCTTAGAAGAGAGTACCGGAACGACGTGGGGGAGCTAATCGAGGAGAAGCTGGGCAACGTTTTCCAGACAGATGCAGGTTTCGTTCGTAACTTCAAGAACTTCGGACTATCCGGTACCTTGAGATACACCTTCTGGGGAGCCAACAAATGGAACGACGAGGTCATGCTCGAGGATGCGGATCTTTTCGATTTTTCCCTTCGTTTCTCCGTGGGCGAGCCCAAGCCGACCAAGCATGCAAAGCTTGACTTTGGTTTGGACTTTCCACTGACGGGCAAAAACGCTGCGGCCACTTACCGTGTCGGCGTGAGCATCAAAAGCATCTTCAAATGAGCTTTAGCCTGCCGTGATGGCCAACGACCAAGACTACCAGAGGGGATTCACCCTAAGGCAGGGTCTGGGTATATTTGCACTCCTTCTGGTGGCAAATTTGATTATCGCCGGGCTCAGCTCGATGTTTTTCGGTCTGCACGTGACGGTGCTGGTGAGCGAAGCGGTCATCCTTCTGGTGCCCGCTTCCTTTCTTTATGCCGGAGGATACTCCTTTCGCGATTTGCTCTCCTACCGCCACAAGCCCGGTCCGCTTTTTTATCTCTGGCTGATAGTCGCGACGATTTCTCTGTACGTCGTGGTCTCCGACATCACCGGCTACGTGAATCAGCTGGTGCCCAGACCGAAGGTGCAGCAGGAAGCTTTGCTGAAGCTTTTCGTGGCTAAGACATGGCCGGAGTACCTGTTCCGACTGTTTGGCGCCGCAGCGCTGGCTGGGTTTTGCGAAGAGTTTGCTTTCCGGGGATTTCTACAGTCGATATTCTCCAAAAGGCTGGGAGGAATTAAAGCTTTTATCCTGACCGCTTTCTTGTTTGCGTTTATGCATCTTGATCCCTGGAATTTTGCGGGTGTTTTCCTGTTAGGATTATTCCTGGGCTATATCGTTTACCTCACCGGCAATCTATGGTTGGCCATCTTCATACATTTCTTCTCCAACAGCGTCGCATTCTCCATCGGATTTTTCTCACCGGATGTGGGCGCGGACTTCGGGTACGCGTCCCCGCCGTACGTCACGTTGATTTTCACATTCTTCTTTATTGTCAGCCTGGGCTTTGTCAGGAAGGTTTACGAAAGGGGCCAGTGGCCAGTCGTGGCTCGGGAATGAAGATTTCGTGGTAGAAGACGGTTGGTCGAAAGCTGAGTCTGGGGATCAAAGTAGTCCACGCCTGCTTCAGGAAGGGAGCCCCTCCAGGAGTCTAACCCGCTCTATTATGCCAATAGCTTCGATGTCTCGGATTTCGGCAATTTTCGAGAAGTAGCTGATCGGTCAAAAGAGAGCAAATGTTATTACTCAGTGCCACGCACGTGTGAGACATCGCTCTCTCTGTTTATGAATCGTCGTTCCCCTTGCATTGCAATCCGTTCAGATACCCAGACATCACTACTGCCGAAACCGCCTGCTCTTCCTGAGGCGAAATAGAGTTTTGATCCATCCGGAGTTATGTAGGGCTGCATAGATCCCACAGAATCATTAATGGGAGGTGCCAATCGCAGTACCGGGCCCCATTCTGTCCCTGTCCAGTACGAAACACAAACGTAACGTCGGTAGTTATATCTTGTGAAATACAGTATCTGCTGATCCAGAGTCACCGAGGCCTCCGCTTCGGTGGCGGTCACATTAATGTTTGGTCCCAGAGAGACCGGATCATCCCAGCCACTTCCATTCCAGCGGGAGACCCAGAGACCGTTACTGCTGAAGTAAAGTTTTGATCCGTCCGGGGATAGAAATGGAGACCATTGAGAGTAGAATGTGTTGATAGGTGGTCCCAAGTTTTCAATGGGACCCCAC
>JABAOF010013512.1_pt5 | contig 42428 bp, 34 predicted proteins | sample 7062171 | NCBI WGS metagenome assembly JABAOF01 (sample SAMN14538628, study PRJNA623070) | marine sediment metagenome | biome: marine biome [ENVO:00000428]; feature: marine pelagic biome [ENVO:01000023]; material: deep marine sediment [ENVO:00002113] | place: India: Gulf of Khambhat ... | reverse complement strand
GATCCCCGATGAGTATTACAACGTGAAATGGGCCCGAGGCGTGAGGCGCATTGTCGGTAGCGGCACCATGCCGCTCCCTCTGGACGATTCAATTGTTGTCTTCCTCATCGAACAGGCCGACGAAAAAGGACTCATTGAACCCCAGCCCAGCCTGAAAGACGGGGATCGAGTTCGAGTCAAGGAGGGGCCTTTGGCAGGCCTGTGGGGCGTTGTTCAAGGCAGTGTCGACGCAAGGGGAAGGGTCAAGATCTTGATGGACATTCTCCATGCAGGAGCCAGAATAAAACTCCCCTACTCTTTTGTGGAAAGATTTGACTAATGGTCGAAACTCTTGAGAATTTCCATTTCTTCTACCGCACTTCAAGATCAATTCACGATTCGAACAATTCGAATAGCTCGAACGATTCGAACTGTTCTCTTCTGCCGAACGCCTTGAACGTTTCGAACGCTTTNNATTAACCCAATTAACCACATCGACTTAATTAACTTAATCAACTAACAACTAATAAGGAATTTGTCATGGTACCAAAAACCAATCAAGACTTCATCGAGATGTTTAAACGGCGAAAGTGGTGGATTGTTATTTGTTTGCTCGTGTCTGTCGGGATTTCCTACGGGTTCTATAGCAAACTACCCAAGATCTATGAAGCCACGACCTTGATTCTCGTTCAGCCCCAAGAGGTACCAGAGGACTACATCAAACCCACTGTCAAGTCGTTGGTCTCTGACAGGCTCAGTACACTGAGTCAACAGATTCTCAGCAGAACCCATCTCGAAAAGGTGATCAGAGAATTCGATCTCTTTTCGGATGCGGTTGGGAAGGTACCCATGGAGGGAATCGTCGAGGCAATGCGGCAGTCTATCACGATCCAGGTGCAACGGAGCGGAGGCCGTAATGTTCAGAACACCTTCACGATTTCCCACGCAGGGAAGGACCCCAAGAAGGTCATGATGGTGACCAATCGGTTGGCCTCCCTTTTCATTGAAGAGAATTTGAGAGCCCGGGAAAAGCAAGCCGCAGTGACCTCAGATTTCATAGAACGTGAGCTCTTTGCTATTGAAGGTGCTCTCAAAGAAAAAGAGAAAGAAACTCGTAACTTCAAGGAACGTCACATGGGCGAACTACCCGAGCAGCTCGATGCAAACTTGCGGATTCTTGAGCGTCTTCAGGACCAGCTAAACAACAATAGCGATGCCCTAAAGACTGCTGAAGCAAGAGGGCTGATGGTTCGAGAACAGATATCGGAGTTTTCCAACCAAGGACTCAGCATAGGCGGAGATGAAATTACAGCTGGCGATCCCCTTCTGACACGGTTGACTCAGCTGAAAGCAAGATTAAGTGAGTTTCAGTCCATGTATACAGAAAAACACCCGGACGTGATTGACACCAAATCTGAAATAGCCAGGCTGGAGGGAGCCATCGCTCGACAAGATCGTTCCAGTGCCGGGGTAAGTTCTGAGGCAAGCATTTCGGTACTAAGCCCTTCGGTTGCGCGTCTCAAAAGGGAATTGGCTGAAGTTAGACTGGAAACTCGCCGCCTGAGGTTGGAGGGGGAATCTCTGAAAAGGCAGATCGCGATGTATGAATCGCGCGTAGAGAGAACCCCAAAAAGAGAACAAGAGCTGGCCACATTGACTCGAGACTACGATCTTTTGAAGGCAAACTATCAATCTTTGCTCGATAAGAAGATCCAGGCAAGAATGGCGGAAAACCTGGAGCGCCGCCAGATGGGCGAGCAATTTAAAATCCTCGATCCGGCTCGACTTCCAGAAAAACCCTCCAAGCCTGATCGCAACAGAATAATGCTCATTGGAGCGTTCCTGGGTTTGGTTTTTGGAGGTAGCTTGGCTTACATGAAAGAGACAACAGACCAATGCTTTCGGAAGGTTGAAGAGATGGAGGATTTGCTCGGCCTTTCAGTCATCGCCGCAATTCCCAGAATCGAAGCCTGAAAGGCCTTGCACGTTAAATGAGTCGATTGAGTTGACTAAGTCAAATGGGCGAGAATCTAAACTTAATTCGAACAAAGGCACAGCCGATCGAACAAGCGCAGCGATCGAGCAATTCGAACATTTCGAACGAGCGAAGCGATCGAACAACTCGAACATTTCGGACGGAGCGAAGCGATCGAACAATTCGAACATTTCGAACGGTTCTCCCGCCAATTAACTCAATTAACCTAATTAACCAATTCAACTGGGGGTCGGTATGAGTAACATCTACGAAGCCTTGAAAAGAGCTCGAGAGGAGAGGGAGGGGAGTGCCGGCTCTGGTCCCACCGCCCGAAGCCCTCGAGAGCAGACGAAAGATGAGGGATTAGTCAAACTTCAGGAGATTTTCATCGAGAAATCAAAAGACTCGGTAGAACCAAGAAAACCGACACTCCTCGAGGTGAGAGGCCACCGAGCAATCGACGATAGGCTGGTTGCTTTTACCGATCCCCAGTCCGTGCCGGCAGAACAGTTCAGAAAGATCCGGACAGTTCTCTCGGAATTCCGTATTGCCAAGGGCTGCAGGTCCGTCATGATTACAAGTACACTCCCGGGGGAGGGTAAAACGCTGACAGCCTGCAACCTCGGGGTAACAATCACACAGGGACTCGACGACAAGGCCTTTCTCATCGACTGCGACTTGAGAAAGCCCGGGGTTCATCATGTGTTTGGACTGGAGGGAAGGCCGGGACTCGCGGAGTTTCTGTCGGGGGAAAAAGGACTTTCTCAGGTCGTTCAAGAAGTTGAGGGTTTACGACTCAAGGTGATCCCTGCAGGAAGGGGATCCGACGGTCCAGCCGAACTTCTTTCTTCAAACAAAATGGCCGATTTTCTTGAAAACCTGAGGGAAAAATGTCCGGATCACTACATTATACTCGATGCGACCCCAGTTCTTTCAGCTGCCGAAACCGGTGCACTCGCCCGGATGGTTGATGGCATCATCCTGATGATCCTGGCAGAACACACATCAAGGGATCTGGTCAAAAGGGCCTTGAAAGAAATAGGCAAGGATAAGGTCATTGGCCTGGTGGCCAACTACGGTCGATCAAGAGCTGGATACTATTCAGAGCAATACCATGGTTATTCTTACTCCGTGAGGAGCGCTCGTACGAGGAAAAAGTGAAATACAATTCACTTAATGCGTTCACAGTAAATCACTTGATTAAGACATTCAACTGCTTTTGCCCCCAACCCAATTCGTTTGGTTGCCTTAACACGTTTCCATCAACCCTTCTTTGACTTTAAAGTCGCAGAACGTCCTTTGGCACTAAATCGGAATAGTTAGCGATCATCGAGGAAGTCGGAGCAATGATCACGATTCTGGTCTTTTTTGTGCTCTCTGTCCTGGTTTCAATCTTCGTAACGCCCTACGTCGGGAAACTGGGCCGTTGGATTGGAGCACTGGACTATCCCGATGAGCGGAAGATTCATAGTGGTGTGATTCCAAGGTGTGGTGGCCTGGCCATCTACCTGGCGTTTTTCCTGCCCTTTCTATTGGTCTTTTCTTTCCAAACCCCGGTCACTGAGTTACTCCCATGGGGCAAGAGAGCTTTTGCATTTTGGGCTGGCGGATCCCTCATTTTATTGATTGGCCTCTGGGACGACATCTGGGGCCTAAAGGCTTCAACTAAGCTCCTACTCCAGGTCGTGGTAGCCCTCTTCGGCTGGTGGGGTGGGTTTCAAATAAATGGCGTCCTTTTTCCCTACCTGGGAAAAATAGAGTTCTCCTGGCTGGGCCTCCCTGTCACCGTCTTCTGGTTCTTGATCGTGATCAATGCGATAAACCTCATGGACGGGCTCGATGGATTGGCAGCAGGTATAGCCTTTTTTGCCTCGATTGTGCTCGCAGTCGTGTCTCTGCTGCGGACCAATTATTTGGCTGCCCTGATGTTTGCCTCTTTTTCGGGTGCGCTCCTTGGTTTCCTGCGTTACAACTTCCACCCCGCCTCGGTCTTTCTCGGAGATTCGGGTAGCTATTTTGTTGGTTTTGTGCTGGCAGCCCTAGGGATAGGAACTTTGCAGAAAAGCTCGGTGGCGGTTGCCATTCTTATCCCTGTCGTCGCCCTGGGCCTGCCTCTTATGGATGTGTTTTTTGCTGCAATTCGCCGATTTGTCTACGGTGCGGATATTTTCGCTCCTGACAAGAAACACCTCCACCACCGGCTTCTCCAGCTCGGCTACACGCCACGACGGGCAACGTTCATTCTCCTGTCGGTCACGATTGTTTTCGGACTTCTTGCTCTGATGATCGAAAATCTCAGAGACAACCGCGTGGGTTTGGTCCTAGGCGCCATCAGCGTCCTGTCAATCGTTGGGATGAGAAGATTGGGCTACCTGGACTACTTTAATGCTGGAAGGCTGTTCGCTTGGATTTCGGATATTACGGATGAAGCTGGGATTACAAGAGACCGCAGAGCTTTCTTGGGCAACCAGGTAGCCATCAGCGGATCCGAGAACATCTACCAGTTCTGGGGCCGCGTAGTCCATGCGGCACAGATGATCAGACTAAACGCCGTCTATCTAGAGCCTTCTCCCGAAGTATCTGATTCTTATATCCTACCTTGTTTTGCTTGGGAAGATGGCTCATTGGAAAAGCCAGGCGAAAAAGCCAACGGGCGGTGCCTAACAATAGAACTTCCCCTTGTTTCTAATGGAAAATACTACGGCGTCATGCACGTGAAGCGGTCTGTTCAGGGGACAGGTAATGATAACATCATGCTTAGACGGATTGAACAACTACGTCGATCCGTTATCGAGGGCCTGGAGAAACTCGCTGTCAGATCGTTGAGCCGTTCCGGGATAATGGTGGACCGACGAAATGGTGGATCGAAAATTCGACTAGCGGTAGAAAAACTGACTGGCCTCGACACGCCTGGATTAGGTGACTATAGAGGGATAGACCGACGGAAATTCCAGTGGGAGAAAACCAGGAAAAGAATGCGCCAAGGTGCCCTAGGTGGCCCAGTGACCACAGTAAACCGAGGCAAGAAAGCGGCGGCTACCTTATTCACCCTAGTGTAAGAGTGACTTGGAAAGCAGACGCATAAATAAGCCCTTGCATGTTGCCAATTTCTTATCTTTACTTGCCCTAATGTTGTTTCTTTCCGCCTTTCAGGTTGTTGCATTTCGGCGCGCGTCAAAGTCAACTCTAGATATTGGCGAGACTCCTCTTGGTCCTGGGAAATGAGTGATGCCTTTCACCAATAACAGGATTGCATCATAGCCTGAACCAGCCGTTCGCTTCCTCGCATCCGGTATGAGAAGCGAAGAAGGCAATCCATGAAAACTATGAGGATAGACCGTAACGGTGGATTTGTTATTGCATTGATACTATTGCTTTATTTTGTCACCCATGCTTTCATGCTGACCCGGTATCCATATGTATACGTCGATGAACCATGGATCTCCACCCCTCCCTACTATCGTATCCAGACAGGGACATTTAAGAACCCCGTCTTTTTACGGTTGGGTTTAGAGAGTAGACATGAAAAGCACGCTTCCGTTTTTTTCGTAAATGATTATTCCCTGCTTCCTATCTTTTATTTTTTCGGGACAGGAGTGCTGCAGGGCAGGTTATGGATGTCTTTTCTGGGACTAATCATCCTCATTTACACATATAAGTTAGCCAAATTCCTGTTCAATCCCAGGGTTGCGATATTGAGTTCATTTCTATTAACGGTTGATTCATTATTTGTTTATTCTACCAGAGTCATAAGACCTGAGGCACTTGGAATTGCGCTGACAGTTTCCTCAATCTATTATTACTTACTGGCTTACGATAAGAGAAAGAAATATCTTGCTGTAGCTTCAGGATTTTTGTGTGGTTTATCGGTTTTGAATCACCCTATGGGGGCATTTGTTGCCATTAGCATTGTCTTTGTTACGCTTAAGCTGGAGAAAAGGAGCTTTCTGAAAAGCCAATACTTATGGATTGCCGGGTCGTCGGCTTTGTTCGTATTCGTTGGATATTTCCTTGATCACAGTTATTCGGACCTATTGAGGTTTAAGTCAGAAATAAGCCAGCACAATATTGGCCTTTTGAATCGATACACAGCACAACCGATTGGTTATTTTGATCTGTTCTTCTATGGATTGCTGATGGAGATCGTTGCGCTCAAAAAGTTGTTTATTCCATATCGAATATTAGTAGGAGCAGTACTGGCCGTTGTTGTGTTTTTTTCGGCATTCGTGAAGATGACTCATGTTCGAACGGTTTTGCTTCTGATTGTCGCTTTTCTTCTATGGGCGATTCTTTTCCCACCGGGGAGTGCGGGGTATTATGGTTATGTCAGTCCATACGTCGCAGTCTTGGTCGCGGTTATCGTCTCCCTAAGAGGAGAAGATTTGCACTGGATTGGGAATAGAGGAAGAATATTTGTGATGATTGCTGTTGTTCTGTATGTTTGCAATCATGTGGCTTACATGGGTGCTGCTTTTTACCGGAATAAGAATTCTGATTACATAGGATTAAAGAGGCATTTTGATGAAATTCCTGCTGAGTATGATCGAGTAATAGGTGATTACGAATGGTGGTTTCATTTGAAGGAGCGGGACTATGTGCAAACGAGCAGTTTGGTGTCGAAGAGTTTTAGTTCTCTAAATGATTTCAATCCACAGGTGATTATCCTCAGTAGATTTACCTTTAGGTCGAATAGCTCAGCTGATAGGGAGCGTAAGATGAGGAAGCTGAGGAAATATATAAATGAACATGAAGGCCGGTTATTGAAAACCATCAAAACGTCGTACTACGGTCCAATCGAGATATATTTATTGCAAGGAAATCTCCCTTCAACATAATTCATGAATGTCTTTGCAGTTTGCAGTTTTTCGATTTCGTTACATCAGGCTCAAAAGTCTGTAGCAAACCTGGGATTCACACTTCAGAGTTCACGCATCCAATCCTGGGCGATGCTAAAATGGGTGTCCGTCTGAGTCCTGTGGATTCTACAGAATGATTCAATCAAAGTTCACCGTTCATTCAACCCCATTCAAGGGTATCATTCTGGCTGGTGGGGCCGGCACGAGACTGCATCCGATTACCAAGGCGGTCAGCAAGCAGCTTTTACCTGTATATGACAAGCCCATGATTTACTATCCCCTGTCGGTGCTCATGCTGGCTGGAATTCAGGAGGTATTGATCATCTCGACTCCGGAGGATCTATCTAGGTTCCAGACTCTTCTAGGGGATGGCACACAATTGGGTCTTCGATTCTCCTTTCTTGAACAGCATATTCCAGGGGGACTCGCTGAGGCCTTCATTCTAGGGAAGGAGTTCATTGGTAAAGGCAAAGTTGCTCTGATTCTAGGCGACAATATTTTTTATGGCCAGGGGTTGTCTGGCGTTCTCCACCGGGCGGTTCAGCTTCAAAAAGGAGGGCTCATTTTCGGTTACAGGGTGGCAGATCCCAAGAGATACGGCGTTGTGGAGTTCGACGAGACCGGAAAGGTTCTTAGCATTGAAGAGAAACCTTCTGAGCCGAAATCTCATTATGCAGTGCCTGGTTTATATTTTTATGACAACGACGTAGTTGAGATTGCCTCCAGCCTGAGACCGTCTGCTCGTGGAGAGTTGGAAATTACAGACGTGAATAAAGAATACCAGAGGCGCGGAGAACTTCGGGTTGAACTTCTCGGACGAGGCTTTGCTTGGTTAGACACCGGAACCCACGAATCGCTTCTCGAGGCGTGCACATTTATCGAGACAATAGAAAAACGTCAGGGGTTGAAAGTGGCATGTATTGAAGAGGTAGCCTATCGAATGGGCAATATTGATGCAGATCAACTTATTGGGCTTGCAAAGCCCTTGGCTAAGAACGGATATGGGCAGTATTTAGTCCAGATCGTAGAGGAAGATAAAGGTTTCATGGAGTAAGCAATCGTATCGGAGGAGAAAGGGCTGCTCTACCAACTGCCTGAGTTCTCGCACACGAGGGTCTGGAGAAATGAAAATATTGGTTACTGGAAGCCAAGGCATGTTGGGCCGGGATCTCCTGGCGTGCCTGGCGCAAGAAGGTTATGCTGTGGTTGGAATTGACTTACCTGAGTTGGATATCACGAAAGCCGAGGACGTCTTCTTTTGCCTGGGAGAGGTGAGACCTGATATCGTGATCAATTGTGCGGCTTACACGGCCGTGGATCAGGCAGAACGCGAGGCAGATCTGGCATTTGCTGTCAATCGAGATGGATCAGCGAATCTCGCCGAGGCGTGCGGGTGCCTCGGCCTGCCGCTTGTCCACCTGTCCACGGATTACGTTTTCAATGGTTACAGCGATCGACCCTATCGGGAGGAAGATCTCGCAAATCCAATCAGCGTCTATGGTAGAAGCAAATGGGAAGGGGAAGAGGTCATCCGTGCTAAATTGGTCAAGTATCTGATCTTGCGCACTTCTTGGTTATATGGCGTCAATGGGAACAACTTTGTAAAAACCATCTTGAGGTTGGCCCGTGAACGGGAGGAATTGAGGGTCGTTGTTGACCAACAAGGCTGCCCCACTTGGACTGGGGACTTGGCCGAGGCCTTGAGGGTATTGATCGGCCGAATCTGCGAAGATCAGAAAAAGGTCGAGTGGGGCACTTACCATTTCTGTGGTGACGGCTTCACCACCTGGTATGACTTTGCCAGGGAGATCCTTATTAGATCCAGCGTCCTACGAACTCCCACAAAGGTGAAACTCGTCCCCGTAACGACAGGAGAATATCCGACTCTCGCTCAGAGGCCCAAGTGGTCGGTCCTGGATTGCGGCAAGATTCAAGAGGTATTCGGTATTTCCTCCAAACCCTGGAGAGAAGGACTCGAATCGATGATCAGTGATCTCCCTAAAAGGGATAGGACCAAGTAAGGCTTTTCCGTCACTGGGAGGCTGAACAGACTGACTTTTCAAGAGCACTTGTCATTGCCACCAGAGGCTGAGAAATCAGCAAGAGGGATCTGACATGGAATTCTCGATTGTGACATCCTTATATTGTTCTGCTCCCTATTTAGAGGAGTTCTATCGACGAATTTGCGCTGAGGTTGAAAAGGTTAGCGATGAGTTTGAAATCATTTTGGTCAATGACGGATCTCCTGATAATTCTCTGGAAATTGCCATATCGTTACATGAAAAGGATCACCGAGTCAAAGTAGTCGATCTGTCCAGGAATTTTGGTCATCACATTGCGATGTTTACGGGTCTTGCAAATGCAACAGGGTCGCATGTATTCCTCATCGATTGCGATCTGGAAGAAGAACCGGAATTGTTTGGCAAATTCCTCGAAGAGGTACGGGAAAGCGAAGCAGACGTAGTTTTCGGTATTCAAGAGAAACGAAAGGGGAGATTCTTTGAGCGTCTTAGTGGGGGCCTATTCTGGAAAATGTTTAGTTTGCTGTCTGATTATCCTGTGCCAGAAAACCAGCTTGTGGCAAGACTCATGACTCGGCGGTATGTGCTCAGCCTATTAGAGTATCGTGAGCGTGAAGTGTTCCTGCCGGGTCTCTGGGCAATGACGGGGTTCAAGCAGATTCCGTTGCCAGTTAAGAAGCATTCCAGAGGAAGCAGTAGTTACACTCTGAGAAAGAAGATAGCTCAGTTCGTAGCTGCGATTACTTCTTTCAGTACAACACCCCTCGTACTTGTTTTCTATGTTGGTGCCTTCATTTTTTTCCTATCAAGCATTTCTGCATTATGGCTGATTATCAGAAAGGTTTTTTTTGGCGTATTCCTAGCAGGCTGGCCATCTCTAATCGTATCTATATGGTTATTGGGTGGACTAACAATTTTCTCTGTCGGGCTGGTCGGAATCTATCTCTCCAGGGTCTTCGTTGAAACAAAACAGAGGCCAAAGGCCATTATTCGGGGAATCTATGACAGGAAAGAGCGTGTTAGATCTGAAATACAGACATCTTTGTCAGGCCTTTCATCCAGTGGGGACGAAGACGAGGATTATGTTGGATCGGTTGGGAGGTTCGGAAGCAAGCTAAATAATCAGAAAAGACTAAAAGAACTGTAACAGAATGAGGAGGCCTCATGAAAGAGGTTGTGGTGTTTGGAACAGGGGATTTCGCACGCTTGGCTTACGTATATCTATGCAAAGATAGCCCTCATGATATCGCTGCATTCACATTGAATGAAGCGTATATTACTGACAAGAGATTCATGGGACTTGACGTCACCCCATTTGAGAATATTGAAGAAGTATACCCACCGGAACGATATTCAATGTTTGTTGCCGTAGGGTACAAACGTGTGAATAAAGCTAGAGCGGAGATTTACAGTACGTGCAAAGAAAAGGGATATGAAATGATCAGTTATATCAACTCGAGAGCGACCCATTGGGGCGAGATTGAATTGGGTGAAAACTGCTTTATATTTGAGAACAATGTCATCCAGCCTTTTGTCAAGATAGGGAATGATGTGATTATGTGGAGTGGGAATCATGTCGGCCACGATTCGACGATTCAAGATCACTGTTTTATTGCATCCCACGCAGTAATATCAGGGAACGTAACCATTGGCCCCTATTGCTTTATTGGTGTGAATGCAACGTTTCGCGATGGTATCAAAGTGGCTCCAGAATGCGTGATTGGTGCGGGTGCTTTGATATTGGGAGATACTGAACCGTGTGAAGTCTATGCGGGTTGTCGGACAGAGCCGAAAGGGATGCGGAGTTCGGATCTCAAAAGCTTTAAATGATAGGGGATGGATGCAAACACCGATTCGTTTTGCTAATCGGTCTTTTTTTTGTCTTGCGCTGCGATGGCAAGAAGACCCTGATATCTAAAAAAGTAGTAAGTCTTTATTTGATAAGGGCAGTTTAGAAAGAGGGAGGATACTCAATGGATCAACAACTCGCACGGCTGCTGAAAAATGCATTGGACGCCACGGAGATTAGGGAGGCTGACGATCGTGTCTATTTCAAGGTTGGCGACAGGGAAAAGGAAATACAGAAGGATTTCCCTCTGGTCATTCAGGTTGAAACGAGCAGTTATTGTAACATGATCTGTCTGGGATGTCCTCAGAAAGATATGAGGCGCCCGCGACTTTTCATGGAGCTCGACCTCTTCAAGAAAATCGTGGACGAGCTTTCTAACCACAAGTCTCGGGTCTGGTTGCATTACATGGGCGAACCTCTTATGCACCCGAGAATCTTCGAACTCATAGAGCTCGCAGCAAAGAAGTTGTCCTATTTCGGCATGTCTTCAAACGGGATACTGCTTACACGAGATCGAATAGAAAGGATCCTCGATAGTGGCCTGCATCGATTTGAGATCTCCCTTGATAGTCTTGACCCAGGGCTTTTGGATCAACTGCGACCGGGCGGGAACCCTGAAAACATAATTGAAAATGTCCATGAATTCTTTAGGGTGAAGTACGATCGAGGACAAAAGTACCCCATAACCTCGATCAACTATCGTGAGTTAAAAGAGAATTTGCGTGAGACCGGAAAATTTGCGGCGTATTGGAAGAAGATCCTTAGAGAGCCTGACTTTGTTCTCGCATTTCCCTACGAGAGGTTTGGAGGACACGAAAGTGCTGAACACGCCACATACACTGTCCCACATGAAAGGCGGGCATGCTTGAAACTTTGGAACAAAGTCCTTATTCTGGCGGATGGTCGCCTCGTCGCTTGTGATGCCATGTTTGACGGGCAAGTTGTCATGGGCGATACAAGGAATTCGAGTATCAAGGAGATATGGAATAGCCCTACGTATCACGAGATGAGGCAGAAACATCTGGAAGGACGGGCCGATGAACTGAGCATATGCAACGTGTGTGATTCCTGGTATCGCGAGATTGGTCCGAAGGATTTTAGAAATCTGACCTCGGAAAATGCTTAGGGCGAAATTGTGGTCACGGGGGAGCTGAAGTGAGCGGCTACGATAAGGACTGGGACTGGTATGCCAACCTGATCGATAGCCGCAAGGAATCAGCTGAATGGGGCGTCATTAGAAAGGTTCGAGAAACGCACTGGCGGGAGTTCTGCCATATACGAGCTGGGGAGAGTGTCCTCGATGCGGGTTGCGGTAACGGCGATTACACTCGACTCATGCTTCTCAGAGGAGCGAAGGTTTGGGCCTTCGACTATGCTAAGAATATGGTGGCCGCAACTGAAAGACGGCTTACAGGCGCCGGCCTCCAAGCCGAAAGGGTCACCGTTGATTCTGTACTTGATATACCATACCCGGATGAAATGTTCGACTCTGTTCTTTGTTTGGCTGTAGTAGACCACATACCCGACAAGGGCAGGCTCAAAGCGGCTTCTGAGCTTGCGCGTGTTCTCAAGTCGGGGGGCACTCTGTATATCAACACTCCAAACCGATACGCCTATCATTGGCGTGCAGGGCATTTCTTGATGCGGCAAATCGGCCTGTTTCCAAAAGGCAAGATTCGCTGGTTCACCCCGAGGCGGCTCAAAGATTTAGTCGAAGGTGTCGGCCTAATCCCGGCGCGTAGTCTGGGTTTGGAGGTCATTCCGCCCTTCAGTGGCTTGTATACATCGGATCTGCGAAGGCGGACCATCTTTCCATCTCGGATTATCTCGACCCTCGATCGTCTCTATCTCGAACTTGAAATCCGACTCCGACGCGTTGACCCTCTCAAGGCAATTTGTCTTCATTACTTCCTTGAAGCTCGAAAGCCGAACGCCGAAAAACATTCAGTTTTAAGAACATAGCCGCAAACGAGGGGGAGATTCTTAGACTGGATTTTAGCACCATTCATAGGCCGTATGCATTATTAAGAGACATAGTGTTTTCCAATTACTGTAATAAAAACTCGTGTGATCTGGATGCTTAGTGAATTAAGGATAATGATTTGAAGTCGGGGTTTGAGTCGTCTTCCATGAACCGGATAAAGGAAACTTAGCCCTTCTTGGTTTCGTTTTTTACCCCAACTGATCTGTCCAAGAAAATCCAAGAAAGTTGTCAACAAGTAGTGTCCTGACCTAAGGTACTCATTGACAGCTCGTAATAGAATCTGTCGCAATTACTGGTTTGTGTAATTTTGTATGCAAGACCCTCGAATTGAAGAACTGGCAAACCTGATAGTCAATCACTCATGCTCTTTAAAACAGGATGAGAAAGTGTTGATTGAATCGATCGGTGCGCCAAATTCAATTGTCCTTGCCTTGATAAGGGAAGCACGGTCAGTAGGTGCCGTACCATTGGTCATTCTTAAGGATGATCAAATCATTCTTGAACTTTCCTCGAATTACCGAGAACAGGATTTTGATCTAATGGCTGACTGCGAGCTATACACCTTGAATAAAGTAGACGCTTTCATTGGAATCAGAGGCTTCCGGAATATTTGCGAATATGCTGATATGCCTTCTTCTCAGTTGAGCATGGCATTAGAGCGTTTTGTGAGACCGGTTCATCTAGAATACAAGATCCAGAATACGAAATATGTCTTTTTCCGTTGGCCAACCCCTTCAATGGCTCAGCGTGCAGGGATGAGTACCGAGGTTTTTGAGGATTTTTATTTCGATTGTTGCCTCATTGATTATGCAAAAATGGAAAGAGCTATGGACTCCCTTATTCATCATTTAAGGAAAACCGACAAGGTTAGGATAAACGGACCTGGAGAGACAGATATTTCCTTTTCCATCAGGGGTATGTCCCACCTCAAGCATGCCGGAAGACATAACATACCGGACGGTGAAATCATGACGGCACCCATTAGGGACTCGATAAACGGTAGAATTCACTACAACATTTCTTCTGTATTTTGTGGAACAGTTTTTTCAGATATTCGGTTGGATTTCAAAAACGGTAAAGTGGTAAGGGCGACCTGTAGCGACTCCAAAAGACTCAATAAGATCTTTGATCAAGATGAAGGCGCAAGATATGTCGGCGAGTTCGCATTTGGTATCAACCCATTTATTTTGAAACCCATCAATGACATGCTTTTTGATGAAAAAATCGTCGGTTCGATTCATCTTGCACAAGGTAACTCCTATAAAGAGTGCGACAATGGGAATAGGTCGTCGATTCACTGGGACCTGATCCTAAGCCAGACGAGGGACAACGGAGGTGGGGAAATTTATTTTGACGGTGGGCTTATCAGAAAGGATGGCAATTTCGTTTTAGAGGAACACCAAGGCCTTAATCCAATGAATCTCAAGTAACACCTCTGGGATATGTTGCCCGCAAGATCTGATGCTCTCGGATTCGATTGATAGAAATACGGCAGAATCGAAATCGTTTTCTTGGAGACCTTGCTTGCTTGTCTTATTCTCGCTGGTCTCGGTGGTGAGCCTTCTCGCGGCGTGTGACAAGGGGCAGTCCAAGGTTCCTAATTGGGTAGTTTATCCTGAACAGGAATGGTTGAAGATAACGCCTGAACAGGCTGGTTTTGACGAAGGAAGGTTCAATCAGATCATCTCCAGCTTTCACGCCAAGGGAGCGACGTTTGGTGGGGAAAGTCATAATGACAATAAATGGGGAGCCGTCTTGATTAGGGGAGGTTACTTGGTGCATACGTGGGGAAACCCGGATTACAAGTATCAGAGTGCATCACTAGGCAAGGCGTTTACCTGGGCCGCGTTTGGGCTTGCAGTTGACGAAGGCCTGGTTGAGCCAGACGATCTAATAAACGAGACATGGTCGGGCGAGGGCCTATTCTCGCACCCCCATAAGAATCTGAACGAGGGTTTTCACAGGTACCTTACATGGAGGCATCTTCTTACCCATACAGGTGGGTTTCCGGTTACGAATGGATACTACTGGACAAAGGGTACAGGTACAAAAATCTCTCCATTTCCGAAGTGGGCAAAGCCCTCTGGAGATCCATTCTATGATAATTATTCTCATGCCAGGCCTGGTACGGTGAAAAGTTATAGCAGTGGAGGCTATTGGCGCCTCGCTCAGGCGCTTACTGCCCTATGGAACAAGGACATCAAGCAGGTTCTTGATGAGAAGCTGTTTAATCAAATGGGTATTCCGGCTGATCAGTGGGACTGGACGCCCGGAGGGGTCGTTCAGAACACCAGGGATTGGTATCCGGACATGCCTGGTTATGGTGACTTCGTCGATCCCCCGTATGAGATAAATGGGCAGGTGGTGCGAGGGGGGCCAGGCTGGGTTGTCATGAGCCCAAAAGATTTGGCACGTTTCGGTCTTTTAATATCCACGGGAGGAATATGGAAGGGAAGACGGCTCATAAGTTCTCAGTGGGTGCGGGGTCATGCAGGGGGTAACGGCAGTCTGGTTACTGGGGACCAAAATACATACGTTGCTGTTGCAATCGTAACTGCAAAGGGGGTGCCCCATAAGCTGTTTAAGGAAGCGATTATAGGTCCTGTTATGGTTTCTCAGGAACCCTAGCGGAAAAGAATGGAATCTACCCCTATTTACAGGCCTTGGAAATAAGAAAAGATGAGGAGTGATTCTAGAAAGGCACAGTCCGGGAGCTCGGTGATGGAAAAAGCTTAGGAGCAGTGAGGATGTCCAGAATGAAGCAGGAAAGGCCTATAATAGCATGAAATGGAAAAAGCTCGGTCAAGTCTTCGCTCCCGCCGGGGAGCACCCATGGATGCAATCCCATGCTGCAAATACGGTGGTCGAGCACCTCGAAGGGGATCTGTTCCGCGTCTACTTCAGCTGTCGGGATGGTCAGAACCGATCCCACATTGCCTACATTATCATGGAACTGAATCCCCCCTTCCCAATACTTGAAATGGCCAAAGAACCGATCCTGGCTCCTGGAGAGATTGGCACCTTTGATGACAGCGGCGTTTCTATAGCCTGCATAAGAAATATCCGCGGCCGGAAGTTTCTCTACTATTTGGGCTGGAACCTGGGGGTGACGGTGCCATGGCGGAACAGCATTGGACTGGCCATTCAGGAGGAGGCCACGCAGGCATTTGTTCGCCATAGTCGGGCTCCCTTGATCGATCGGAATCATGTTGATCCCTTCTCGATTTCATACCCATTTGTGATGGAGGACGAGGGTGTCTATAGGATGTGGTATGGTTCGAATCTCAGGTGGGGTGCAGTCCAGGAGGACATGGCCCATCTGATCAAGTACGCGGAGTCCCCGGACGGGCTGGATTGGAAAAGGGAAGGGAGGATTGCCCTCGATTTCAAGGATAAAGGCGAATACGCGATGTCCCGCCCCTTTGTGATCAGGGAGAATGGTATATACCGGATGTGGTATTCCTACCGAGGTGCTGCCTACCGGATCGGGTACGCAGAATCCGAGAACGCCATCGACTGGGAGCGGATGGACGATAAGGTAGGAATCACGGTGTCGGATTCCGGATGGGACTGCGAATCAGTGGAGTATCCATTTCTTTTTGATCACAAAGGCCAGCGTTACATGCTTTACAATGGCAATAGCTATGGGCGGACCGGTTTTGGAGTAGCGGTAATGGAGTGATCAGCTTATTTTTGCACCCGTGGAGGCAGGATGATCGGAAACAATCGATTTCCGCCTATCGATTCGTAAGGAGGGTGGTATTTCCACGCAGGCAAGAGCAACTTAATGGACTTTGTTGGGTTCTATCTTAATCGAACCAAAGCACCAGTAGTTAGCCCGAGCTGTTACTAAACTAGTTTTGGAGGATTTACGAAGGGAAAGTACAATTGCAAATAAGGCAAGTGATGCTATCAGTCAAGTAAATGATCGAGCTACAAAGATTGTATCAGAAATAGGAGATTCATAAATCTGTAAGAAATAGATGACAGAATGAGCAAGAAAGTTGCTATATTACAATCTAATTACATACCTTGGAAAGGATATTTCGATCTTATAAACCTTGTAGATGAATTCATATTGTATGATGATATGCAATACACAAGAAGGGATTGGAGAAATAGGAACAAAATCAAAACTCCAAATGGTATTATATGGTTAACAATACCGGTAAAAGTTAAGGGTAAGTATCACCAAAAGATTAAAGATACCGTTATTAGTGACCCTCGGTGGAAACATCAACACTGGAATTCGATCGTTCACAGCTATTCCAAAGCAAAGTTTTTCAAAACTTATAGGGAGCTATTTGAGGATTTGTATTTGGACACGGAGGAGTGCTTCCTGAGTCAAACCAACTACCGATTCATTACTGGGATTTGTGAGTTACTGGATATCAATACCAAAATTTCCTGGTCAATGGATTATCGTCTCGTCGAGGGTAAAACGGAAAGGTTGATCGGATTATGCAAGCAGACCGGTGCAACAGAATACTTCTCGGGCCCGGCTGCGAAGGATTATATTGAAGAGGATCTCTTTAAGAGGGAGGGTATAGCCCTTCATTATATGGATTATTCGGGATATCCTGAATACGTCCAGTTGTTCCCTCCGTTTCAACATCATCTGAGTATTGTAGATCTCATCTTCAATGAAGGACCGAACGCAACGAGATACATGAAGACTTTTGTCGGATCTGACAATCGTTGGTAGTCCATAATCCTGTGGGTGCTTTGCCTCTAGCAATTCCTTGAACATCCGACCTACGAAAGCCCTGAGGACCTCTTTTCCCACGCACCTTCCAGTTGGAAGTGCCCCGTTCCAAGCATGAATGTTGATCTTGTAGGCCACCTTTACATCTTCTTGACTGTGATATTAACAGTATACGGTCAAATGGTCTTGAAATGGCAGATCAGTCGATACGGTGACTTACCCGGAAACATCTTAGGTGCCCTTGTATTTCTTCTAAAGCTCTTCGGGAACATCTGGATTCTCTCAGGTTTCACTGCGGCATTCCTAGCCTCGTTATCCTGGATGGCTGCGCTGACGAAGTTTGAAGTGAGTTACGCCTATCCGTTTACGAGTTTGGGATTTATCCTCGTTATGGGTTTGTCTGCATGGTTTTTGTCTGAACCATTAACTTGGACAAAAGCGGTTGGTACGGGGATCGTGATTTGCGGTCTTCTTCTCCTAAGCCGATAAGCCTCGTGAAATAGAAATCGCCTTTCGGCTCCACGAGTTGAGGGGCCTTCGAAGGGAATGCAGCTCGAGATTCGTTTGGGAATTGTCAGAAAGTACCATCAGAAAGTCTTTCATCCAAAGGTATGGAGGTAGACAAGATGAAATATCATATCCCTTTCAATAGAGCCTTTCTTGCAGGAAAAGAACTGTATTACATTGCTCAGTCAGTCTTAAGCGGTCATACATCTGGGGATGGACTGTTTACTAAGAAATGTCAAAGGCTAATGGAAGAGAAGTTTGGGGCTAAAAAGATTCTACTGACCAACTCTTGTACGGCCGCCTTAGAAATGGCAGCAATTCTTTGTGAGGTTGGGCCCGGAGATGAGGTGATCCTTCCCTCTTTTACATTTGTCTCAACTGCCAATGCTTTCTTCCTACGTGGGGCTAGACTTGTTTTTGTTGATATTCGACAGGACACTCTCAACATGGACGCGACAAAAATTGAGAATGTCATAACGGAAAACACGAAAGTTATTGTTCCAGTGCACTATGCAGGTGTAGCCTGTGAAATGGATACCATAACGGATTTGGCTCATCGATATAGTTTGTATGTTGTTGAAGATGCGGCCCAGGGGGTGAATGCAAAATACAATGGCAATTACTTGGGGACGATCGGCGATCTCGCAACGTACAGCTTTCATGAGACAAAGAACTATATTTGCGGTGAAGGTGGAGCGATTGTGGTGAACAATGAGAAGTTCATCGAAAGGGCCGAGATTGTAAGAGAGAAAGGGACAAACCGGAGCAAGTTTTTTCGAGGAGAAGTTGACAAATACACCTGGGTGGATATCGGGTCATCATACCTGCCATCTGACATACTCGCAGCTTTCCTTTACGCGCAGCTTGAGAACATGGAGCAGATCAACAAGCGCCGGGAGGAAATCTTTGATTATTATTACAAGGCCTTAATACCGCTCGTCAATGATGGGAAGTTAAGGTTACCCTATATTTCAAGTGAGTGTAAGACCAATAGTCATCTCTTCTACATCATTCTCAAGGATGAAAGTACCAGAAATGCACTGATAGACCACCTGAGATCGAAAGGAATCCAGGCTCTGTTTCATTATCTTCCGCTTCACCTCTCAGAAGTCGGTCGGTCGATGGGCTATGAAGATGGTCACCTGCCAATAACTGAATCCGTGAGTGGTCGTCTCCTCCGGCTGCCATTTTACCACGATATCAAGAGGGAGGAGCAGGCTATAGTCGTGAATGCCATAACGGAGTTTTTTGAGCAAACTCGTTCCAGGGAATTTAAGAAAAAGTGGCTCAGCGAAGGCACCGTGTCTTTGAAATCACAGGCGACATAGATAAGCAGAAGGGTCACGAGTATCCTATTGGCGGCTAACCTCCTCGTTGAGTGCCTGTTCTTCACCACTACGCGATACGAGCCTCCACAAAAATTTGGAAAAAAGGCGTTGACACGTCATTGGATTTCTGATATGGGTTTCTGGCTAAGGTAATCCAGGGGTCAATGATCCTTACAATTGTGTAATTAGAATAGGCAGCGCTCACAAATCTCTCTTTTCATGGATTGGAAAGGGGGCCTCAGGGGGAGGGGAGTTCCATTGACAGCCGGAGCAAAATTACATTTTTGTTATCAACTTACTTTTTTGGTTTTACATATCGCTGGTCGCAAATGCCTGGACTATCCCTAAGTTATTAAAATCAAAGAGTGCTTTTTTTTAACCTTCGTTGGCAAGTGTCTTGCTAACTATAACTAAAGGTATTGTATTGGATGAACCTAAAATTGCATCAGGGGGAGGTAATCAGCCGGATGTGTAGAGCCATACATGAGAGATTCTCAGTGATTTCTTTAGTCATGATGATAGTTTTATTTTTCTTTTTATTAGTTTATCCGCCGACTCTATCAGCCATAGACTATTATGTCCGCCCAGAGGGTGGCAGTTATGGACTAGGGGACGGATCGGGTTATGACAATGCTTGGGATGGCCTTAAGAGTGTACTTTGGGGGGCAGGTGGGGTAGATGACGGCGACACGCTTTACATCTGCGGGACTCACATAAAAACAGATCCTACATCATGGTCGGCACAGAACATAAGCCCTGCATCCGGTTCTGGTTCAGCTGGATGGGATGACGAATCTCAGCGGGTTATTATTCGGGGGGATTGTTCGAGTGTCGATGCCAGTTATGAGGACGGGATCATTTGGGGAGCCTATCGTTATAGTAGCGGATGGTCAAGTGCTGGGAGTAATGTTTATTCACACGCAACCGTAGCGACCAGTCATGCTTCTCCAAATGGTTTGTTTGCTTTCTATTATCCTGGGGATGGTACACATAAGGTCATGGACATGACCTATAGCCTCTCTGAAATACAGGGTAAAGGAAACTCCACGAATGGATACATGTATTACAGTGGGGGAACCGCCTACATCAAATTGCCCGACCAATCGACTCCCTCTGGTAATGAGATTTTGCTTGAACGCTATGGATGGAAATTCAGTCTCAACGGCAAGAGTTACATTACCATCAAAAATCTAACTTTCTATCATCTTCATGGACCCAGTGGTGGTACAGATGTCTGGGGATTGGGGGGAAATAATAATACCAGGAACGCAAACCACATCACTTGGGAGAACAATAAAATCTGGTACTCCGAGAAGATGCTTTTTTGGCCTGGGAGCACCAATGATTCCTATTGGTGGATAAAGGATAACGACATAGGCTGGGCCGTGATGGGCGGCATTTATGTTACGACACGTGGTGGACAGTGGTATGGCCCCAACAATTTTCGGATCACGGATAATTACATTCACGACATCGGAAATTGGGACTGTTCCCAATCAAGGACGGATAAAGACTCGCACGGAATCGGCTGGTGGGGATCTGGAAATAATATAGAGATAACAGGCAATCATCTCACGCGAAATGGGTCTGGTATCACCCTCTATTTTTCAGGATCGGCCCACAACAACTATGATTGGACGATAACGCATAATTATGTTCATGACAATCATGCTATTAGATCTCCCAGCACTGGTCCTTGGACTCCATGTGGTGGGGACGGTGCCAATGATACGGGAATCGAGGTTAACAGTGATCACAATATCACCGGGAGCCAATTCACCGGCACGAATCTCATAGCCTATAATCTCGTTGAAAATCTCACGATCACCACTGCCGAATCACAGGCTTATCGCATGAAGCAGGCTCCCAAATCTGACAATACTCCAAGTTGGTTATTCTATAACAATGTAGCAAACAACTCCTACTATTCGTTTCATTACTCACAGAACAACAGCGATCCACGTTGGGGATGGGATTGGAGAAACAACATATCTTTGAACCCTATTAAAGTACATATGAGCACTACTCAAGGTAATTCTGGTCGTTCCCTTGCTATCCAAGATTATAACATTTATTACCCTGATGGCAATTATTTCCGGTATCCTGGTAGAAAAGACCCGCCGTATGGGACCTTTTCTGAATATCAAGACTATTTAGCCTCACAGGGTGTCGAGGGGGCGGAGGCAAACTCATCGACAGCCAATCCGGATTTGGACGCGAATCTCCGCCCGCGAGAATTATCACTAGATGTGATTGATTTCGGAGCAAACCTAGGTGTGCCATATAAACTCGGGATTTCTAACACGATTGCATTATCTGATTGGCCTACTGCAGCTGGTGGTTGGAATATAGCAACTCTTGATCAAGATGACTACGGGTCAGGTTGGGAGATTGGGGCATTTGTTTTTGGTGGCCTTAACCCGGAACCTCCAAGTCCACCTGATCCGGAACCTCCAAGTGTACCGCGGAATCTTCGAATTGTATCTGTATATTAGGCATTCAAAGAACTAGTCCATATGCCTCGAGTCGCCCCCTCCTTATTAGGCCTGGGGTAGCGAGGTCAGTTTCAACGTTTCTATGCCTCAGACGGAAGCCGTTCGCGGAATTTTCTACTACTGCCTCCGAATATCCTTTGCACTCAGACCTGCACAAATAAGTGACCAGCTCTGATAGTACCTCGTAAACAGACGCGTAATGAAGTATTGTGCTCAGTCCTCGTCTTTCGATGCCTCAGTCTGCAGAGGAAAGTGGGTGGTAATTTTGGAGTTTCTGGTTGTCAGGGCTCCTCATACGCAGTTCGCTTGAGCTCGGCCGAATGGAAAGCAATTGAGTATGCTCCTCGATAGGAAAACCTGGCTGTGTCCGGGCGAACTGCCCTGTGATAAAGGATTTTGTACTGGGTCCTTTCCAGTCCGTTTTGCCGCCTCCACCGAGCAGGCGTTTACGAGAGATTTAGCGTCTTTTACCTCCCACAGGCGTGGAGCTCTAATAACAGACCCCTTCGAGACATATAGAAGAGATTGACGAGCTTAAAGCAAAAGGTGTTTCAGGGGATTGCGTGGCGGTCATCCGTCGATTTAGGGCAGCAAGTACTTCAGATCGTCTTCACGGCGATTTTGGCTAGGGTGCTGACCAGGGAGGACTTTGGCCTTGTGGCCATGGCTCTTCTCATCAACCGATTCGTCTATGCCGTGACCGCGGTGGGCTTCGGGACGGCTATCATACAGAATCAGGAGACAACCGAAGCACAGGTCTCTGCAGTCTTCTTTGTCCAGGTTACCATCTACTTTTTCGTTTCTCTGGGTTGCTATGCAGCTGCACCCCTAGCAGCGGCCTTTTTCGAGGAGCCGAAGCTCGTTCCATTGGTCCGGGTCCTCGCCTGGGTCCTTTTCATCAATATTTTCGCCTTTCCGAGCGTACTCTTGCGAAAACGGCTCGAATTCAGTGGTTATTCAATACTTGAGATCGGTTCCATGGTCGTAGGCAACATCGTGGGAATCACAATGGCTTTCAAAGGATTCGGTGTATGGGCCCTGGTATTACGGATTCTAACACAACGTGTTCTGTTCTCGGCGGCGATTTGGCCTGTGGCCGGTTGGTTTCCGGTCTGGCCCAGTTTCGTCGGGGTCAAAAAGCTTTTTCATTTTGGGCTACAAATGCTCGGTTCGAGGATGTGCAACTATTTTTCCCAAAATCTAGCGGCTATCATCATAGGAAAGTTCATCGGCGTGGAAACGCTTGGAAGCTTCAATATTGCTTACAACTTAGCCATTGTTCCAGCCCAAAAGATCGAGAGCGTTTTTGCCGCGGTGCTCACCCCGATGTTTTCCAGAATTCAAGCAAACGTCGCTGAATTCAGGAGAAAGTTTTTTGCAAGCGCCTTTAGCCTCGGAGTTTTCTTCGTCCCCACTATGTTAGGACTAGCGGCTGTGGCCCAAAACTTTGTCCCCATAATATATGGTGAAAAGTGGAGTGAAGCTGGGTTATTTCTGACTTTCCTGGCCGTGGTAGGAATGTTTAAGGGAATGGAGCATCTGTTGCGGTCCGTCGTAATCGCCAAGGGATGGGCCTCAGTCATTTTTCGCATAACCGCCCTCGAAGCCGCTTCGAGCCTACCACTGCTCTTTCTAGGTTCCTATTTCTTTCAAACCCTGGGGCTCATTGCTGCCTATTTGGTGGGCTCCTCTCTTTCCTTTGTTTTGATGATTAGGGCGGCTCAAAGGGCCGTGGAAGATAATGTAATTTTCCTACGGGCTACCCTCAGGTCGTTTGGTGGAGCGAGTCTCATGTTCTTAATTGTAATTGTGTGCTCCAAATTGGCCAGCAGCATTCAGCCCATGGTCACGTTGTTCTTGCAAGTCCTCTTGGGGGTGATTACATATGCTATTCTTAGGATCGTGCTGCTTAACAAAAAAGAGCGCGAAGTGCTCAGATCGTGGCCTCTACCCAATCAGCTGCTAGCAACGAAATAGGGAATAACCGAATATCGTCAAGCATATTGATCGTTTAATAAAACTCTGAACCAAGGCCTTTTGTGTAAGTAAGGGGGTCTGAATTCAAAGCATTTTTTGGGTTCTGACCTCGCTGGATGCACCTCGAAGGGGGATTTTCTGTCCTGACAATGAGGTGGGGCACTAGAGGACTGCTTAACAGACGGGTTTGATAATGACAAAAGCTCATTATTTTCAATTTTCAACACAAGTACTAGCAGAGTTTAGGCAGAGAGCCGATGAGCCCGATTTCTGGTCAATGTATTGGAAGGGAATAGATTTTGGGAAATTTCTTAATAGATACCGAGACGGCTCTTTAGGCGTCTATAGAAAAGTATTTAAGAAATACCTACCAAAGGCGTCTCCGATTCTTGAGGCAGGTTGCGGAAGAGGACATCTTCTTTATGCGTTACAGAATCTCGGCTATAACATCTGTGGAGTAGATTTCTCTATTGACCTGGTCCAAGAAATCAAGAAAGCAAAGAACGAAATCAATATTGTCATAGGGGACGTCAGAAACCTGCAATTCAAAGATGAAAGCTTTGGTGCTTATATTTCCCTAGGTGTTATAGAACATTATTGGGAAGGAATAGAGGGAATCTTGTCCGAATGCAACCGTGTTCTGAAAAGCGAAGGTGTTTTGTTAGTAAGTGTTCCCCATTTTAGTCCGTGTTTGCGAAACCTGGCCAGAAAAGAGTTCAAAGAAATTACAAAGCGTTCACAACGTGATGCTGGGTCCTTTTACCAGTTCTATTTTTCAAGAGTTGCTATCGAAAACATACTGAAAGAAATGGGGTTTGAGCCTATAGACACGTTCTATTATGGAGGTGTATATGGCGCAAAACGCGCCATGCCTAAGTTCCTGAGATTTTATGATAGGTCTTATGCTTTTAGATTTATAGTTCATAGACTTAGCAACGTGAACAAGCCACAGTTTGTATTTAGAAAATTTGCTCACTCAATAATGACAATTGCCATAAAAACCAAAAAAAAGCTATCGGGTATTGATTTTTCGTTTTTGAGCAATAGTCAGATTAATGTGAAGTCATCTCGAGCGCCTTTGTCCAGGCTCTAGTGAATCGTTGAGTAGTCTACTCTCTCCACCACGATTCCAACCATTAGATCTGAGCACAATATCAGAGTTCTTACATCCATAGAGTTTCCTCAGGGGTTTTGCAGCGTGGGAAGGACCTCTGAGTGAGGCCACAAGGGGAAGAATACAAGAGAATGACCTTTGCAATTCGTCGGAAGACATTTGACGTGAACAAAAGAATTAACGATCATATTGAAGTTTCCAAAAAAACACGATTCGTAACAAATGTGTAAAAGCTCCAAGAATCGCGTGACGGATATGAGACAATCCTTTAATATAAAAGGGGAAAAAATCTGCTTTGTCATGCCGTTTCACATCATGGAAGATCGTGGCGGCGGTGCGGAAGTCCAAGCATGGCTCCTTGCCAGAAATCTTGCACGCCGAGGGGCGAACGTTTCCTACATTGCTCAGAGTGTGAGAAATAGGGAGGGACAGAAGGAAATTATCAACGGCATCAACGTCAGTTGGGTTAAATACGCCCACCATTTCAGATGGTCCAACGGGGTAAGTTACTACCGGACCCTCTCGGAATTGGACCCCGATATGGTAGTGCAACGCACGACCTCATTTGTTACTGGCGTAATCGGACTTTACTGCAAAAGGCATCAAAGGAAATTTGTTTGGATATGTACGGATAACGAATCGCCATCGAGGTGGGTTTTTTGCAGAAAACAGATTCACATGATCAGGAAGAAAAGCGGTGTTTCACTGAAGGCAGTGCCGTTGTTAATTAATGCCTTCATCTATGACGTTTCACGTCATTGGGGTATGAAACAAGTTACACACCCTTTCACCCAAAACAATCACCAGAGAACAGCTTTACGCAAAGCTTATAGGTTAGACTCCCACCACATGATTTCCGGCCATGCTGCCCCTAGAACGATACTCAAGCCCAGGGATAAGCTGGTCGGGGGTATCGTACTCTGGACAGCAAATCTCAGTGCGAACAAGAGGCCCGAAAAATTCGTTGAACTGGCTCGTCTTGGCAGGAATACGGACCTTCGCTTCGTTCTGATCGGCAGCCGGGCAGATCGGTTGTATCTTGAAGACCTTTTTCGGAACAAACCAGAAAACCTAGATTGGCTCGGCAGGCGTCCTTTTAGGGAGACTTTGGCCTGGTTTGACCGGGCAGCTTTTTTGGTTAATACGTCAAGGGAAGAAGGTTTCCCCAATACATATATTCAGGCATGGCTTCGAGGAGTCCCCGTCATATCTCTCGGGGTTGATCCGAATAACTCAATTGAAAGACACAAACTCGGATATGTAGTCTGTGATGTCGAACAACTCTTGCAAAAAATCATTTACCTAGTGAGTCATGAAAAAGAATACATTCAAATGTCAAAACATGTAATGAGATATGCTAGTTTTCATCATTCGGATCAAAAAATGACCGATAGCTTCCTAGACGTCGTATTGGAATAAATAATTATGCTAAGAATAATTCATGTCTGTTACAGTTTCAAATGGGGAGGTATTTCATCCCTTGTGAAGACCATAATAGAATTAAATAAAAACGGTTCTAGTACTCACGATTTATTATTGGTAAATACTGATATTGATGACACAAGTATAATTAATATATGCTCTGTCTATAGTCTGGAATACATTAGAAATGGGTTTATTATTGCGGCATTAAATGCTTATCATATACTGAGACGATATAATGGTGCACTGATACATGCTCCCCATCCTGTCGTTATTTTCCCTCTTCTTCTACTTCAGAAAAACACGGCTCTTTTTCAACACGGCATGACCGTAACTCAGGGGAGATTTCTTAAGAGACTTCTGAAAAAGATCTGGTATTCCACGGTTCCACTGATGCTATGGGCAAGAATAATATGTTCAACGCCTTTTGCCAAGGAGAAACTTAGGAAGAAAGGGATTTATCTGCCAGCTTTTCTATTGAGAATTATTCCTTTTGGTGTGAAGTGTCCTTCAAAGTCGTATTCGAAGAGGGCAGGATCAGAGAAGGAACGCTTGCGGATCGGTTTGGCCGGCCATTTTTTGCGGGCAAAAAGATTTCATCGAGTATTGAAATCTTTCCTAAACTACCAAGGTCAAATGAAGTATGAGATAAAAATCGCGGGAGAAGGTCCGGAAGAAGTTGTGCTGAAGAATTTGGCAGCTCAAGTAATGAGCGAAAGTGTAGAAATAAGTTTCTTGGGTCGAATTCATGATATGAAATCATTCTATTCCGATCTGGATTTGTTCATATTACCTGGCAAAGAAGAGTCTTTTGGCTTGGTCGTGGTTGAAGCGTTGTTTCATGGCGTTCCCGTTGCAGTATTTTCAGACGTCGGCGGTGCTCTTTCGCTTGTGGAGAACGGACGCAACGGTTTCATTCTTCAGGATGTTAACGATCTTAAGCATTTATGGTATTCCCTTAGTGAAAATCCTGAAGTTCTCTACAAACAGCGCAAATATATCGAAGAGTTGGATTTGAGCGATTATAGCATTGCAAATACTAGAAAGCAATTAGAAGATGTTCTCATGGAAGGACTCTAAAATGAACGGAAAAACCGGTTTCCCTGTTATTTTCGGGCGTGTTGCTGTCAGTGGAGTGTTGCCTGTCGAAAACCCTATTCCTGATGTTGAAGAGATATTTCGTGTGCCTGAGTCTCTTGTCATATATCAGGCAGGTGCGTCTCCAGAAATACACAAATGTAGGGATGGACGTGGTTTTACCACTCTGGTCGGACGGGTGTACAATCCCGTACAAATCAATCATATTGGTGGACGCTCGGAGGAGAAACTATTTTTCTTGTCCAACATTGATTTGGAGAGAATTGAAGGCAGTTTTGTATATTTGAAGATGATTTTATCACATGGTAGAGTGAATCTCTATTTGTCGACGGATAAATATGGCTTCAGACGAATTCTTTACTTCCAAGATGAAAATACGCTTACCTTCGCAACCCATCTTTTGGGATTGAAGCTTCTGTTGCAAAACAGGCTAACGTGCATATCAGCCGAGGCGCTCCTTCATTACTATAATTTCGGTTTCACGCCTAATGACCAGACGCTACTTGAGGGCATTCGGAAGGTCCCACCTGGCTCCACCCTGAAGGTGGAGAACGGTAATGTCTCCATTTTCTCCTACTTTTCCGTCTCGAAACTCTACTGTCCGCATAGGTACGCTCAGTGTTCCGAGGAAGACATTTGCAAGATAATCGATGACCGTTTGTTAAAGTCGATTTGTAGACGGATTCCAGGGGCCGGCCTGGTGGGAGTGTCTTTGAGTGGCGGCGTGGACTCAGGCTATATCGCCCAGAAGGTGATACAAAGTGGTGCCCCAGTAGTCGGGTACACCCTTGCTTATGACGGTTACTATGACGAGTTCGACCGCGTCGACTCTCTCTCCAAACCACTGGGAATTGAGGTGCGTAAAATAACGGTCACTCCGGATCAGGTTATTGAGAATTTTAAGTATGCCAACAGCATCAGCAGTGAACCAATGGGATTCAACAACTCTATTATGCGGTTCGTGGCACTCGAAGCACAGAAGGACGGCGTGCAGACCCTTTTCGACGGTGACGGAACGGACAGGCTCTTTCTGGGCATGTCGAGGTATCTCCAATACCAGAAAGCTGTCTGGATCTACAATCTCAGTAAGAAGATAGGTCTGCTTCCTCTGTTGAAGTCAATTCTGCGTCTTATTCCCAGCCGGGAGTTCCATAAACTACACATTCATTTCCAGAATTGGAGCAGGGGTATCTGTCCGTACCCGGAGCGAGATCTGGGTTCTCTTCAGAAATACGACGCTCTTTATGAATGTAAGGTGTATGAGTCGGCCGTGAAACGTTTCAGAGACTCTTTCGAACGCGAGCTAGGATTTGATGATTTCGGTCTATATCTTACGTATCAGGCCATCCAAATGTGCCCAGAAATGTTTTTCTACGACCCTTCGGAAATTCAGGCCGAACTCGGGCTTTTCCCGGTTCCGGGATTCTGGGATGACACTCTTGTATCCCTCGCTATCAGCCTGCCCACAGAAAGCAAACTCCGCGGAGGCAACACAAAACATATTCTGCGTTTAGCAGCGGCAAGAAACCTGCTGGCCGGACACTGGATGCTCCCTAAAATCGGATTACAGAACTCCTTTGCCTATGTTATCCAATCCAGAGAGGGCCGAAAGTGGCAAACCAAAGAGAGGGAAAAGGTGATGAATTCCGAAGAATATGAAATGCTGAGAAGGATTTTGCCAGGTGGAAACGTAGAGCTGGACAAGTTCATCGCGCTCATTGTTTGGAAAGAAAGAAATGCCATAGCATAGGGTGATGAGCCGAAGTTTAGCATTAACAAAGGGAAACAGAATGATCAATGTTCTGTGGATTACACCGAACCTGAATCATTACAAAGCCAGGTTCCTAAACCGCTTGACAGAGAACGCCAAACTAAGGCTCACAGTACTGGCAGGTGCGCCAATGAGAGAACTGGGGCACATGTCTTACATTGAGAAACAGGCATTCTCTAGAATTGATGTCAACGTCAGTAAGAAGAATTTTCATGTACATCCTCTGGTTTACACTGCACTGTTGCGGTTGTTATTTGGGAGGAATTATGACTGCGTTCTGATGCCAGCGGAAAAAAAACATATCATTTTGATTTTCTTCCTGTTTACTCTCAAGCTCCTGCGGCATTTCGAATTGGTCACCTACAACCATGCAATACTGAAATCAAAAGGTCGTTTTGGTATTTTACGTGAGATACCAATAAGCAAATTTGTGTTTGTTTTATACGATCGGATCATTTTTTACACTGAGCAAAGCAAGATTTGGTCGGTAGAAAAAAAAGTGGTGCCTGAATCAAAAGCTTTTTTTGCGAACAATACATTAGAGACGAGACAAATCTGGGAAGGTTATAAGTTCGAAATAAGTTCAGCGGATCCCGTAACGATCCTATTTATCGGTAGACTCATTCCTCGTAAAAGAGTTGATTTGCTGATTGAATATTACAGTGTGCTTCGAAAAAGAATAGAGGGGCTTCAACTGATTATAATTGGTGACGGTCCTGAAGGCTTTAGGGTGAGAGAAGTATCGTTGTCCGACGAGGCAGTTAGGTGGAGGGGGGGGGTTGATGATGAGGAGTTGATAGCCGCAGATATGCGCCAAGCTCATATCGTTTTTGTTCCCGGGGCTTCGGGGCTATCTATAGTGCACGCGTTTTGTTACGGAAAACCATATGTAACATTGAGGAATATGCCTCACGGACCTGAACTTTCTTATTTGATCGACGGCGAAAATGGCCTTCTTTTGGATGGAAACATTGAGCAAGACGTAAAGCGAGTCGTTCGATTACTGGAAGATAAGAAACGCTATGCATCTTTCTGTGAAGCAAGCTATAAACAGGCAAGAAAGCTGTCTATAGAAAATTGGTGCTTACAAATGGAACACGCTTTGACTGACAAAAAACACTGAGTTACATTGACGAAAGTTCGGATTAGATGGTGGTTACGAAGTGACTTCAGTTATTGCAGCCGCCGCGACCTCAATATGCATAATAGCTCTGATCACGAATTCAAGACGCGGTTTACTTGTAACAATAGCCCTTAAACCAATGATAGATATCGGATGGGCGAACACCGTCGTTTTCGGGCAGAGTTTTTCGGCTATTGTCACGGTGGCTACAGTTATTTTGGTAGCGTTTGATCTTATCTTTCGAAAGCGAGAGCATAGGAATCATACTGGTGATATGTTTCTCCCATTCAAAGGGTTATGGATTCTCTACTTCGGTTATTTCGTCTTTGTTATCCTGTTCTATTTGATATCTACCGGTGACCTTTTGGGTGAGGTGGGTGGTTTTTTCCGGGTGTCAAACTCGATTTTGGGCTTTTTTGCGTTCTATAGGTATTTTTCAAATGACCGAGATTTTAGAAACCTTGTCATCGCTTACATAGTGGGAGGGTTTTTTCCTGCTCTTGTAAGCATTTACCAGGCTCATACTGGGCAAATTTGGCACTACCGGCAGACCGTAGGAATTGTTCGATATGTAGGTCTTTATCACGATGCCGTCGCCGTCCGGATTTATCTGTTTTCTTCGATACTTTGCATATGGATATATTTTAGGTATTATCTAGATCGATCATATATTATTAAAAAAACGTTTTTGATAGGTTTTGTTATCTTATGCTTTTTTGCCCTTTACAAAGTTTACTCGAAGACGGTTGTGGTTACTATGCTGGTTTGGGGCATTCTGTTTCTTTTTCATAAAAAGTATTTTGTTCTCGCAAGTTTCGGTGTTGTTGTTTTGATTGTTTTGAATTTGTTGTTTTCCGGGATACTGTTTGAAGAATATTCACATTTGTTTTCGAAAGAGACGGCGGTGCTTCAGGGAGGGCGAACTGATATAGCGCTGGGTGGGAGGCTTGGCCTCTGGGAAGGTATCTGGAGGGAATGGAAAGCGGCCCCGTTCTTTATGAAAGTATTTGGGTCTAGAATTGACATACCTGCGCATAACGAGTTTTTGAGAATTTTGATGTCGACCGGCGTTGTTGGTCTTGGAATTTTCTTGATTCTCATAATTCGAATGGGTTTAGGAGTGTTTGCAGGTTATTTACGACATGGGAACGATATGCAATTTGTCGGTGTTCTGGTTTTTGTCCAGTGGCTGATAGAAGCCATGGGGCAAACGCCAGGTGTATATTCGAATTTTCAATGGTACGTGTTTGGTTTTATTGCACTTGCACTGTGCGGCTTTATGTTGCAGAAGGAAGAAAACGAAGAGAAATTGGCGTAATGGAGAGAAAACCAAGAATTGCTATAATGGCTCCAACACCACCCCCAGTTATGGGACCGAGCATCGCAACGATGGTGATTTTAAATTCGGAAGTGTTGCGTCGATATAATGTGATATTTATTGATACCGCAGACAGAAGAGATTTGAATAAATTAGGTGCTCTTGATCTAAGGAATATTTCGTTGGCCTTGATCCACTACTGGAAGTTGTCCTACATTATTATCAGAAGAAGCCCGAAACTCGTTTATTTGTTGGTTTCACAAACTAATATAGGATTCTTGCGCGACCTTGGTTTCATAATTATCAATTTGCTTCTGAGACGAAAGCAAATTCTTCATCTTCGAGGCGGTCACTTTCCGGAGTTTTATAATAGGAATAATTTCGTCATGAAGAAAATTGTCAAATTTTTCCTCAATCGAATCGATTTGCTCATTGTTCTCTGCGAGAGGGTAAAATGGCAAATGACCTCAATCCTGCCTGAAGAGAAGATTTTTGTCGTCCCTAACGGCAGGGATTTGAGGTTTCCCCGTCCGATTCCGAATGAGAAGAGACAATTTCAGATCTTGTATCTTGGTAGTCTAATCCCTTCCAAGGGTTTCTTTGAGATTTTGGAGGCAATCCCAGCAGTGGTTAGCAGAAGCCCTCAGACAAAATTCGTGTTTGGAGGTGGATGGCGTAGGGGAGATGACAGGATGACCACGGAACGTTACATCGAGGAACATCGTCTTGAATCCAATGTTCAATTCTTGGGCATAATAACAGGTAGAAAAAAAGAAATGGTTTTGGCAAATGCAGATCTTCTAGTGTTTCCGACGTACTATAAATTCGAAGGCCACCCCTGGGTACTTGTCGAAGCTGCGGCTGCTGGACTGCCAATAATTTCGACTGATCACGCCTGCATCCCAGATATTGTTGTCGATGGGAAAAATGGGTATCTGGTGCCTAAAAAAAACTCCGAGGCTATCGCAGATAGGATTATCGAATTGATTGGAGATCCTGAGAAAAGAAAATCGATGAGCGAGTACAGTCTCAAATTGTATCAAGAACGATTCACGGAAAGATGCTTCATAAGAAAATTATGTGAGGCCTTTGAAAAGGTCTTGTCATGAATCATAACATTGTGTGGTGAGGATGGGATCCCGTCAACTTTCTACTTCTTTTAACAGGGCGGTAGAATAGAAAGATCATGTTACAGCTAGCGCAAAAATTGAAAGATGGGACTATGGAGATCTTAGAGGTACCGATGCCTCAACTCCGTCAGGGCATGGTCTTGGTGAAGAACTATTTTTCCGTGATCAGTCCTGGCACGGAGGGGGATACAGTGAAGGCGGCAAGAAGAGGCTACCTCGGAAAGGCCAGAGAACGGCCCCAGCAGGTGCGGCAAGTTGTTAATTCCTTGAAAACGCAGGGGGTGGCTCAGACCTATAGAACGGTTATGAAAAAGTTGGATTCATACTCTCCACTTGGATACTCCTGCGCCGGGGAGATCATTGATCTATCGCCAGAGGTGAAGGGACTCAGAATAGGGGATCTCGTGGGCTGTGGGGGGTTCACTGCCTCGCATGCTGAGGTGGTGAGCGTGCCGGTTAACCTGTGCGTGAAGCTAGATCCTGAGACGGATCCTAGACAGGCTGCGTTTAACGCTCTAGGTTCTGTTGCGCTTCAGGGCTTGAGACAGACCGACCTGCGACTTGGTGAGAGATGTGCGATCATCGGATTAGGACTCTTGGGGCAACTCACCGGTCTTGTTTTGCGTGCAGCTGGAATTCGGGTTGTCGGAGTTGATATAGATCAGACTATGGTTGAAATGGCTCGAGAACACTGTGTGGACCTAGCCCTGAATCGAGCCGATTCCGGGGTAGAAGAGAAAGTTTGGAACTTTTCAGCTGGACTTGGTTGCGATGCAGTGATCGTATGTGCCTCTTCAGATTCTCTCGATCCCATTAACTTTGCTGGTGCAATTGCTCGAAAGAAAGGAACTGTAGTTATCGTAGGAAACGTGCCAACCGGTTTTGATCGAGAACCCCATTTCTATCAGAAGGAACTGCAAGTAAGAATGTCCTGTTCCTTTGGGCCAGGCAGATACGACGCCGACTATGAAGAGAAAGGACAGGATTATCCTCCTGCTTATGTTAGATGGACTGAAAGGCGAAATATGGAAGCCTTTCAGGATTTGATTTCCAGGAAAAAGATCGATGTCAGTTATTTGGTTACTCATACATTCAAACTTGAAGATGCCCCTGCCGCTTACGATTTGATGTTAGAGAGATCAGAACCTGTTATGGGCATCGTCATCGAATACGATGTAAAGAAAAAGATAAAAAGAGACAAAAGTGCGGTGACTATTCGGCCTCCCGTCTCGGGGTTTATTCGTTCAGCCGTTACTATAGGCTTCATTGGTGCTGGGTCTTACGCCCAAAGCCACTTATTACCAAATATCTCGAAGACCAAAGACGTGTGCCTGAAAGGTGTGATGACAGCAACTGGCACAGGCTCCCGGTCAGCAGGTGAGCGCTTCGGGTTTCAGTTTTGCACGAGCAAGGAAGCTGATATCCTGGAGAATGAGGAGATCAATACCGTCTTTATCGCGACGCGGCATAATTCCCATGCTGAGTATGTCATGAAGGCTTTAAGATTCGGGAAACATGTATTTGTTGAAAAACCCCTTTGCACAAGGATTGAAGAGTTAGAGGAAATCAGCGATCTTTATGACTGCTCGCACCCCAGACCTCAACTCATGGTTGGCTATAATCGCCGGTTTTCACCTTTGGCGCAAATAATAAAGAGAAAATTCCGATGTGGCCCCATGTCCATGATATACCGGATCAATGCTGGTGTGATTCCGCAAGATTCTTGGATCCAGGACCTTCACGTCGGGGGAGGGCGTATTATTGGCGAGGTATGTCATTTTGTGGATTTCCTCACATTTATAAACGGCTCTATGCCAGATTTTGTTTACGCGACAGCCATGAGATCTTCAAACAACCTTAACGATACTCTCAATGTGTCTCTGTCTTTCGGGAATGGATCTATCGGCAGTATCTCCTATTTTGCTAACGGGGATAAAGGCCTGTCCAAGGAAAGGGTTGAGATATATGCGTGTGGCTGTACTGCTATTCTAGAGGATTTCAGACTCCTCACTATTCATACCCACGGAAAGAAAAAAGTCAACAGACTATTGAGCCAGGATAAGGGCCAGAAAAAAGAGATCAGGCTATTTGCTGAGGCGATAACAAAAGGAAAAGAATCTCCCATTTCTTTTGAGGAAATTTGCAGCACATCCTTGGTAACATTCAAGATCGTTGAATCGATCCGCACCAACGAGAGCATCCGCCTTTAACATCTACGTCTAGTAAATCAATCAAATCTCTGAGATCATTTCTCATCCATTTAAGCGAAATGGATATACATTTAAGCCTCCAAAAACTGAGGGATTACATAGAGCGCGAGAATCTTAAGGGGTTTGACCCTTACGATGCTTTGAATAGTCCCTTGCTAGACCTCCTCACTTTCAACTCGAAACTCCTTAGAATTGCATACATACAAGCGCTAAAGAGGTCTCCCATTAATCTGCGACGGCTTTTGGTCATCAAGAAAGAATACAATCCAAAGGGACTCGGGCTTTTCCTGTGGGGGTATTCAAAATTATACGGAATAGAAAGAAAGCCCGAATATCTAAGAAGAGTAGAACACCTGCTGGACCTTCTTCAAGGACTCAGAAGCGACGGATATTCGGGGAGTTGTTGGGGATATAATTTCGACTGGCAGTCAAGGGCATTTTTTGTTCCAAAATTCACTCCAACAATAGTGAATTCATCTTTCATTGGACACGCGTTAATCGATGCATACAGGTACACAAAAATTGAAAAAGCCCTGAATATGGCTATATCCATCAAAGATTTTATTCTCAGGGACCTCAACACGACCGAAGAGGATGGCACGATATGCTTCAGTTACACACCTATTGACCGCACTCGCGTGCACAACGCCAATCTGCTGGGAGCGTCCCTGCTGATAAGACTTTTCAATTATACGAATGATACAAGATTAAGGGATATGGCCCTTTCAAGCCTTGCCTACAGCATGAAATATCAAAAAGAGGATGGCTCTTGGAATTACGCGGAAACCGAATTTCAGGGTTGGATTGATTCCTTTCACACCGGATTCAACCTTCAGGGCATATCATATTTTCTCGAAAATGGCTTTGCCCAGGAGTATAGATCAGCATTTGAAAAGGGAGTGAAATACTATTGTGAGAATTTCTTTTTGGAAGATGGGACACCTAAGTACTATCATGACAAGATCTACCCGATAGATGTGCACTCTCCAGCGCAGGCCGTTGTTTTCCTTTCAACGTTAGGGAATGCATACCGAGGTCTTACGGAAGGAATAGTCCGATGGATGATCGAGAACTTACAGGGAAGAGGGGGCTATTTCTATTTTCAAAAAACGAGGCACTATACCAATAGGATTTCATATATCCGGTGGGCTCAAGCATGGGCATTTCATGCCCTCACAGAGTTCAAAATGTCTCTGGAAAGGAGAAAACAACTATGATCACCCTCGGGATTCATGATGGACATACGGCAACAGCTTGTCTCTTGGAGGACGGCGAGGTCCGTGCTTGCATTTCAGAGGAAAGGTTAAACCGAATCAAAGAGTGGAGCGGTTTTCCGGAGCAAGCGGCAGCAATGTGTCTTGAGATTACAGGAAAAGACCCTGAAGAGGTAGACGCTATAGGGATTTGTTCTCTCATGCCCCAAATCGGGACGGAAAGTTGGTATGAGCCACAACTCTATAAGAAACTGTTTTCATACATTGTTAAGGTAGTTCCAGACAATGTCGTTCAACGACCACAGAATATCCCTCTGCTGCAAAATTTAAGTGGAATATTTTTCAAGAAGAGACGACAGCAAATAACAAAAAAACTCTCAGAAATGGGATTCCAGACCAAGAATCGTTTCTTTTTGGAACATCATTCATTGCACGCTGCAACTGGATATTACACTAACTGGTATAAAAACGACAAAGACCTAGTGATAACGCTTGATGGTTCAGGTGACGCGGTTTGTGCGACGGTATCTGTCGGAAAGAATGGAGAATTGGAACGTATAGCCGAAGTGTTCTTCCATAACTCTATTTGTGATTTTTATACCAGAGTTACGCAGTTCCTTGGAATGAAACCCATGTCTCACGAATACAAAGTTATGGGAATGGCGCCGTATGCTGCAGAGAAAAAGCGATCAGAGATATTAGAAAACTTCAGGAATTACTATAGGATATCTCATCATGACCCGTTGCAAATAATCAATACATCGGGATTATGGAAATGGCAATACATGAATGAATTCAAGAAGAAGCTTGTTGGCGAAAGATTCGATTGGATAGCTGGGGCTGTCCAAGATTTGTTCGAAGAGGTGGTGATTGAATGGGTCAGGAACGCAATGAAATCCACCGGAGCGGAACATATCGTTTTGTCTGGCGGCGGATTTATGAACGTAAAATTGAACTATTTGATATCGAAACTCCCTGATGTAAGATCTTTGTTCGTTTTCCCAAGCTGTGGCGATGAATCCAATGCCATAGGCGCGAGCATTTTGGCTGCGCTAAGAGTCGGGTTTCCACCCGGGGAAATCAGCCCTTTGGGCATGGTTTATTGGGGGCCATCTTACAATCGTGAAGAGATCGAGAAAGCTGTCAATAATCGCCTACTAGGAGCAAATGTAGAAATAGAACGCAGTGAGAACACCAGTGCGGATGTGGCACAAAAAATCGCTGAAGGCAAAATCGTTGGTAGATTTTCGGGCCGAATGGAATGGGGTGCTAGGGCTCTGGGGAACAGATCCATACTCGCTGATCCGAGAGATTTACAAGTCATCCATAGGATTAACAAAGCGATTAAGATGCGTGATTTCTGGATGCCTTTTGCGCCCGCAATTCTGGGCGAATACAGAGAAAGGTATCTTGATCTGCGGGAAGATTTCAGGTGCCCTTTCATGACAATTGCTCCGGATACTAAACCCGAGGCTTGGCATGACATCCCCGCTGGGCTTCATCCTTTTGATAAGTCTTCGAGAGCCCAAGTTTTGGATCCACAAAACCATCCTGGATTTTACGAGATTGTTAAGCAATTTGAGACGATTTCAGGAGTCGGTGGGGTACTAAATACATCCTTCAACCTCCATGGAGATCCAATCGTGTGCTCCCCTGACGACGCGATAGACACTTTTCTTAGGTCAGAGTTGGACATTTTACAGCTCGAAGATTTCATAATAGAAAAATGATCATTAATCGCCCATTAGGTCATTTGAAGATTAGTTCAGGCCAAATAAGAGACATGGTCGCATACGTTGAGTACTGTATTTCTCAGGACCATCATGCTTACTGTATCCCTTTAAACCTGACCAAATTTGTTGTTTCCAAAAGAGACTTTAAGTTAAGAGATGTTATGAACTCGGCGAACATGATCATAGCCGATGGATTACCAATTGTATGGTTGAGCAGAAGACTAGGCTATAAAGCTGTGCATCGGGTTACAGGAATAGAACTTGCTGAAATGATTATCTCTATTTCAAAGACGACTGGATGGAAACTGTTTTTCCTTGGTGCTTCTGCTGAAAACCTGAGAAAGGCGGTCAAAAAGTTGGATGAAAGATTCAATCATCCTAACATAATTGGTTGTCACCATGGATACTGCGAGTCTCGCGAAATCGGAGGAATTATTGACAAAATCAATTGTCTTAGCCCTGACATACTATTTCTCGGACTAGGAATGCCTCAAAAGGAATACTTCATAAGCGATTATTTTGATGGGATAAAGGCCAGGTTCTGTCTTCCTGTTGGCGGGGCTTTTGATGTGTGGGCAGACAAGAAAAAAAGAACTCCTCAAGCGATACAAAGAGTGGGTTTGGAATGGCTTTATAGGGGCATTTATGACAAGACTAAGTTCTTGAATATCACTAAATACGGTCTGGTTTTCCTCTTGGATTTCTTTCTTTCGAGGAAATGACGGACAATGCAAGTTTGGGCCGAGATTATAGTCATATTCGTAACTTGTCTTAAGGTTTTAGTTGATTGAAAGGATGCGGATTTAGGGTATTTGAATTTGGGCAATATGAACTCAACTGTCCTGTCGATTATCAGGCCTACTAACTCTGTGAAGGTAGGTCTCTACGGGCTTTTGCTGGCGGGAGTCTATCATTCTGCACTTAATTGGCTAGTCACAAAGGACTGGGCGAGGGAGGCTTACAGCTATGGTTACCTTATTCCCTTTGTCGTCCTTTATCTGATATGGACGAAGAGAAACGATTTATCTTCTCTTCCCTCAGTGCCATCCTGGAGAGGAATGGTGATACTCCTTCCAGGAATTATGCTTTTTTGGCTAGGCGAGCTTGGTGGGGAATATCTTACGCTCTATGTGTCGTTCTGGTTGATCCTTGTCGGCTTGTGTTGGCTTCATCTTGGCTGGCAGAAGTTAAAGACTATCGCCTTTGCCTTGATCTTCATGCTGACTATGTTTCCTCTCCCCAATTTCCTTTACACCAAGCTCACATTGAAACTGAGACTGATCGCTTCACACCTCGGTGTAGTGATGATCCAGTATTTTGGACTGCCGGCTTATCGGGAGGGAAATATCATTGATCTTGGTTTCACTCAGCTTCAGGTTGCCGAAGCATGCAGTGGACTGCACTCTCTCATTTCTCTGATAGTTCTCTCTTTACTTCTCGCATATTTCTTCAAAGCGCAATTTTGGAAGCGAGCAGTTCTCCTTATATCGGCAGCCCCGTTGGCCATTTTTACCAATAGCCTGCGAATAACGGCAACCGCGCTCCTTTACCGTGCATGGGGCCAAGAAGTGGCAGAGGGATTCTTCCACGGGTTTTCCGGACTACTGATCTTCATACTTTCCCTTCCGGTTCTTTTGATGGAAATGTGGCTCCTCACAAAGTTGCCTCCATCCCTCTCTGCCTCCTTATCAAGGAGACCCAATCCCAACCCAGAATCTTTTCGAAACAATCCGGAACGGAAGGATCTTGAATTACTGGGAAGAAAAAAGATCTTTCAGCCCCTTTTCATTGTTTCCCTGTTCCTTTTGGCAACAATGCTGGTTCTCTCTCATGGAATTGATTTTCGCGAGAAGATCCCGCCCAAAAAGCCATTGGACCGATTTCCGATGGAAGTGAATGGATGGTCGGGTGATAGGAAAAGTATAGATCAGATCATCCTCGAAACGCTGGATTTGAGCGAATACGTAATGGTCGACTATAGCAACAGGCGTGGCCAGTGGGTGAACTTCTATGTGGCCTATTATAAAAGTCAGCGGAAAGGTGAGTCTATCCACTCTCCAGCTACATGCCTTCCTGGCACAGGGTGGGACTTCAAACAAGTGGGCGCGGTTACTCTCCCCCTCTTGACAGTTGACGGGGAGTCGATGCGAGTCAACAGTGCGGTCATGGAGAGGGCTAGGGACACGCAGATCGCATACTACTGGTTTGCCCAGCGGGGTCGGATTTTGACGAACGCATACCAGCTCAAGATCTTCGCGTTTTGGGATGCAATCACAAAACAAAGAACGGACGGCGCCTTGGTGCGATTAATTACTCCCGTTTACCGATCGGAGACAGTTGAGGAGGCCGAGGCGAGACTCCAGATGTTTATATCGGATATCATCCCCGTACTTGAAGAATTTATCCCTGGGGAGGACCTGGAGATAGACGAGACCACTTAGGCTACGATTGATGGGTCTTTCAAAAGACACCAGGAGGAGGAACGTGGTGCAAGAATTGTATTCCGTCAGCCCTGACGGTGAGAAATTTCGCCTGCCGGGGTCTGATGACTATGCACAGGAATACGAATGTTTGAAGGAAATAGTCCGGGACCAGCGGGATCTGGGTCGCGAGATTGTGGTTGTTATGGGAGTGGGATTTGTAGGCGCGGCGATGGCCGCGGTTGTGGCTGATGCCAGGGATGAAAGCGGCAACCCAACCAAGTTTGTCATTGGCATGCAGCGGCCCAGCGTTCGGAGTTACTGGAAGATTCCCCTTCTGAACCGTGGGATTTCACCAATCAAGGCCGAGGATCCTGAAGTTGCCTCAATGATTCAACGCTGTGTTAAGGAAACGAAGACACTTATCGCGACGTTCACCTATGATGCTTTGAAACTCGCAGATGTGGTTGTGGTGGATGTCCAATGCGATTATGTGAAGGAATCCCTTGGAGATGTTCGAGAGGGGCGAGCGGACATGGCTGCACTGGAGGAGTCCTTTGCGATCATTGCTGAACGCATCTCGGCCAAGACGCTCGTTTTGATCGAGACAACCGTGGCACCGGGCACGACAGAGCAAGTGGCTTACCCCATCATAAAGAAAGTTTTCCGAAAGCGCGGTATTCAGAGTGATCCCCTTCTGGCCCATAGCTTTGAGAGGGTGATGCCGGGTAAGAATTACGTCGCCAGCATCCGGGATTTCTGGCGGGTTTGCAGCGGGATCAATGAGGAATCCACGGGTCGGGTCGTAGAGTTCCTGGAGGGAGTAATCAATACGGATGAATACCCCCTGACCGTGCTGCAAAGACCCATTGAATCGGAGACGGCGAAGGTGGTGGAGAATAGCTACCGGGCCACGATTCTCGCTTTTCTCGACGAGTGGAGCCTCTTTGCCGAGCGAAACGGCGTGGATTTGATCAAGGTGATCGATGCGATCAAGATTCGGCCCACCCACAGCAACATGATTTTTCCTGGCCCTGGTATCGGCGGTTACTGCCTTCCCAAGGACGGCGGGCTGGGGCTTTGGGCTTACCGGCACATCCACGGATTCGAGGACGATATCTTCAGGATTACGCCGCTTGCCATCGACATCAACGACACGAGGGCGCTCCATGCGGCCCAGCTTACCCGGGATGCCCTCAGAAATATGAGCCGGCCGCTGGCAGCCGCTGACATTTTGGTTTTAGGAGCGAGTTATCGGGAAGACGTGGGAGATACCCGGTACAGCGGCTCTGAATTGATCGTTCGCCGTCTCACAGAGATGGGAGCGGAACTGAGAGTCCATGATCCCTATGTCACCCATTGGTGGGAGTTTGAGAGCCAGGGTGAATATCCGTCGCCAAGATACAGTTTACGGAGATTCTTCAGGGGTCAGGAGAAATTGAAGGATCTCCGTGTTCAACACGACCTAAAAAAAGCGCTCCGTGGAGTGGACGCGGTTATCTTTGCGGTCAGGCATCGAGCTTACCTCGATCTCGATCCGGATGAGCTGGTCGAGACTGCCGGCGGCCCGATCGCAGTGGTCGACTGCTTCGGGATCCTCGATGACGACAAGATTAAGCGCTACTTCGAGCTTGGGTGTGAGGTCAAGGGGTTGGGCCGTGGCCATGTGAAACGGATCAAGGATTGTGTCCGTAGAGAACGAGAGGAGATTCTGTTTCAGAGGCGCCAGCGGGGGGCGGCCAGTTCATAGATCTATTCTCGTAATGGGGTTACATCAGATAGTCCTCGCCAAGAAATAAGGGCAGAGAGAGTACATTCCAGCTAATACGAGCCCCCGGCTGTTGTGAAGAAACATCCACCGCCTGATGATGAGCCACTGACGACAGTGGACCCACCAGCAGTGGGGGGGGCCGGGTCATCCCCTGGGGCAGGAAATCCGGATACTTCGGCAGAAAAATCACTCTCATTTCCGCTAACATCATACGCTGTCAACGCGACAAAATACTCTTTGTTGGTCGGGAGACCTGTGATTCGGACCGAAGTAGCCTTTCCGACATCAATCCATTTTGTGTAGTTTCCGGGGGAATTCCCATAGTACACGATGTAGCCGCCCAAATCAGGTTCGGAGTTTGGATCCCAGGCGAGATCCAAGTATGCGGCTAGAGCCGGGGAAGAAAGTAGGAGGGCTATCGTCGTTAG
>JABAOF010001863.1_pt5 | contig 42515 bp, 45 predicted proteins | sample 7062171 | NCBI WGS metagenome assembly JABAOF01 (sample SAMN14538628, study PRJNA623070) | marine sediment metagenome | biome: marine biome [ENVO:00000428]; feature: marine pelagic biome [ENVO:01000023]; material: deep marine sediment [ENVO:00002113] | place: India: Gulf of Khambhat ... | reverse complement strand
GTGTTCGTTTGGGATACATGTCCCAGGAACAGGAACTCCTTGACTCGACGCGCAGTGCATTGGAGATCATCCGAAACATCGCACCATTGAGCGAGACCGATGCACGCTCGTATCTACATCTCTTTCTCTTCCGTGGGGACGACCCATTACGTCCGGCGGGGGAATTGAGTTACGGCGAACGTGCACGACTGGCATTGGCGGTGTTGGTAGCTCGCGGGAGCAACTTTCTTCTGCTTGATGAGCCCATCAACCACCTCGATATCCCCTCGCGGGAACGTTTTGAGCGTGCGTTAGCTGAGTTTATGGGAACCGTCATCGCCGTAGTGCACGATCGCTATTTCATCGAGCGTTTTGCTACGAAACTATGGGTTGTTGAGGGTCGGAGAATAAGGGAGGAGATACAGTGAGGTCAGGGATCAGGGGCACCCAGGCAGCTTGGCAATCAGGCTTTTTGTTTCCATGGTACCCCGGTGCCTAGGTGCCTGGGTGCCATGGTGCCTATTCCCTAATCCCTGATCCCTATGATGAATTACTTTGCCTTCCCATGTAGACTTCACCCCCTGCTATAATCGCCCCATGACTGTCCATGTCTACCTTTCACCTCATCTCGACGACGCGGTTTTTGCCTGTGGCGGATTGATCGCACAGCAAGTTTCATCTGGGGACGAGGTTTCGATTCTAACGATCTGTGCGGGAAACCCGCCCTCGGGTGACCTCACACCCTTCGCGCACGAGCTACACATGCGCTGGGGTGGAGAGAAAGAGCCCGTGGAAGTTCGGAGAGCTGAAGATCGGGAGGCGTGTGATGATCTCGGCGCTAGCTTTCAACACCTGGAGGTTCTGGAGGCCATTTATAGAAAAACGGGCGACGGTGGGGCATATTATCCAACGGAGGAATCGATTTTCGGAGTGTTGCACGAGGAAGATTCAAATCTGGTCGATCGATTGGTCGCTGAGTTGAAGAGCCGCGTTGGTCCTGAGACCCGTCTCTACACGCCGCTCGCGATCGGAGGGCACGTAGATCACATACTCACGAGACGAGCTGCTGAAGGTCTCCGACGACCCCTATATTATTACCAAGATATGCCCTATGCGACCCGAGGGTTCGAGATCTCCGAAAGGCTGGGCTATCCGCAAGCGAAAGAGGTGATCTTTTCTCTCCGAAAGAGAGATATTGAACGCTGGGTGGCAGCGAGTTTACGCTACCGTTCTCAGATATCAACTTTTTGGGCCAACAACGAGGCGCTTAGGGAGGAATTCGCCGCCCATCTAAGGCAGGTGGACGGCTTGCGATTGCTCACCACGTATGGGGTACCTAACCCATTCTAGTTGGGGTGTTTAGAACCGTACTGTAGTCCTCTAGTCCGCTGGACAGAGTATGTAAGTTGTGCTATTATCCTGCCGCAGCAAAACTTGTTTGGGCTGAGAGCAGTCTCTCAGTTCTTTGTTTGTATCAGAGACCTGTCATCTACTTGGCAGGTTACTCCATACCGGGATGGTTGAGCGATGGCAAACCCCGCAGTCTATCTTACCTCTGAAGGATTGAAGAAGCTCGATGAGGAACTCCAACATCTTCGCACTGTTAGACGTCAAGAAGTTGCACTCCGGTTGCACGAAGCCATGGAAGACGGCGAGCTGATTGACAATGCGGAGTACGAAGCCGCCAAAAACGAGCAAGCGTTCATCGAGGGCCGTATCCTTGAACTCGAGCACATGCTCGCTACAGCCAGGCTCATTGAACCTTCCAAAGAAAAGGGTGTGGTTCAGATTGGGAGCACCGTTGTTGTGAAACAGGACGGCAAGAAGAAGGAGACGTTTCGCATCGTCGGAGCGGCGGAGGCTAATCCAAAGGAAGGCCTGATCTCGAACGAATCACCACTCGGCCAAGCGCTATTGGACAACAAAGTTGGGGATGACGTGGAGGTCCAGGCCCCAGCCGGGATTCTCCGGTTCCGGATCGTCAAGATCAAGTAATACGGGCGCGGAAAACCAGCGCCCCGCGTGTTTGGTATTATGCGGGGCGCTTTTTCGTGTACACTACCCATGAGATTTGTGTGAATCTACGTTGATAAACCCCAAAGAGAAAGAAAAGGCCAGGGATGACTGAATGGAGTGATATTGAACGCCTTCGTATCGAAAAAATCGAACGCTTGCGCTCCGCGGGTGTGGAGCCCTACCCCAATCGTGTTGATCGCACCCACATCGCGTTGGAGGCCATTCAAGCCTTCGAGAGTGCGGGTGAGGGGGAACCCGTCGAAGCCATCGTGACTGGGCGCCTGCGTTCATTACGCGAGATGGGTAAGACGACCTTCGCGCACATCGAGGATGGCTCCGGACGTCTGCAGCTTTATCTGCGCAGTGATGACTTAGGCGAGGAACAGTTTGCGCGTTTCAATGGTGAGTTTGATCTGGGCGATTTTATTCAGGCTTCAGGGGTGATGTTCCGCACACGCACAGGGGAAGTGAGTTTGAAAGTTTCCTCGTTCGACATGCTGGCGAAGAGCATCACACCGTTACCGGCAGCAAAGGAGGAGATCGTCGATGGTGAGCGCGTAGTTCACAGCGGTTTTTCCGATCCCGAAGCGCGTTACCGGCAGCGCTATACGGACTTGGCTGTCAATCGAGAGGTACGGGAGATCTTCCGGGTACGAGCCCGCATCATTCGCGCGTTGCAAAACTTCCTCGATGAACGCGGTTTCGTCGAGGTTGAGACGCCCGTTCTGCAACCAATCTACGGTGGCGCAGCAGCACAACCCTTCACCACCCATCACAATCAACTTCGTCAGGATCTATACCTGCGCATCTCTTTCGAGCTCTATCTGAAAAGACTTTTGGTCGGTGGTTTCGAACGCGTATATGAGATCGGAAGAGACTTTCGTAATGAAGGCGTTTCCCATAAACACAATCCCGAATTCACACAAATCGAATTTTATATGGCGTATGCCGATTACCATGACGTCATGTCGCTGACGGAGCAGATGGTCGCCTTCGTCGCTAGTGAGGTTGTCGGTTCGACCACGATCGTGTACAAGGGTAACTCGATCGACCTTGCACCGCCGTGGCCGCGTATCGAGCTACGCCAGATTCTGATTGATCAGGCCGACATCGACATCTCCACGCATCAGGAGGCAGAGAGCCTGCGCAAGGTGATGATCGACCGTGGGCACGAACCATCCACCCGATCCACGCGAGGCAAGTTGATTGAATCTTTGCTCACACATTACGTAGAACCGAAGCTCATCCAACCGACCTTCATCTTCAACTACCCGCGTGACATCTCCCCATTGGCAAAAAACGTCCCCGGGGATCCGAACACGGTTGAACGCTTCGAAGGCTTCGTTGGGGGCATGGAGCTGTGCAACGCCTTTACGGAATTGAATGATCCTCTCGATCAGGAGCAGCGTTTCATCGAGATGGGCCGCATGTATGCCGCAGACGACGAAGAACGGCATCCCATGGATGAGGATTACCTGCGGGCGATGCGCTACGGCATGCCGCCGAATGGGGGGTTCGGCATGGGCGTCGATCGTCTGACGATGCTTCTGACGGATCAATCCTCGATCAGGGAAGTGATTCTCTTTCCGCACTTGCGTCAGAAAGAATAGGGATTAGGGAGCAAGGGATCAGGGATCAGACACTTGGGCGCCTGGGCATCAAGGCACTTGGTTGTTGCTTTTTCAATTCTACGGTGCCTAATTGCCCCGGTGCCCTGGCGCCCCTGTGCCCATTTCTTGCAAGTAGAGTAAATCCTGCGACCGTGTCCAGACGGCCAGACCCAATGTGACCCCAAACCAAAGAGTGGCAAAACGGATGAGCAGTGTTGAAGTCGCTGCGGTGCTGGTGGGTAGCCCCAGGAGCAAGGTGAGCATCCCGGTCATGCTCACCTCCACAGCGCCCAACCCGCCTGGCAGTGCCGAAACCGCCCCGATGACGGTCGAGAAGCTGAGTACGAACACGGCGATCGATAGCGTCTCCCATCCACTCGGCACACCCAAACCGATCAGCACCAGGTACATCCCGATCCCTTCACCAAGCCAGGCGAAGGTGCCGAGCGCCACGGCTGTCAGCGTTGCGCGTGGGCGAAAGAGCGCATAGGCACCCTCATAGAATTCACGTAGATGCTGGGCTATCCGCCGTATGAATGGTAATCGCTCGGCTAACCGGAGCATGCCCATGGCAAAGGGTCTGATTTGCGAGAGAAGCACGGCAGCGAGTAGGGCACCGAGTACGATAGCAAAGACGGGCCAGTAGCGAGGGTAGGCGATAACGCCGAGAGTGGAGAGAATCAGGACGGCCAACCCATCACTGATGCGTTCCGCAAGCACCACAGTGACCCCGCGTGCGACCGGGATTTGGGTTTTGTTATTCAACCAGACACCCTTCAAGGCTTCCCCAACTTTACCTGGTGTCACAGCGAGTGGAAAACCGGCGACGAAAAGGCGAGCGCTTTCACGCCAGCTGAAGTCGCGAATACCGATCTGCCACAGGTAGTAGTGCCACTTTAAGAAGCGCAATCCGTAGTTAACCAGTGTGCAAGCCAGGATGAACGGCGCTAGGAGCCAATTAAAAGCGACAAAAGAAGCGCCGACTTGGCGGAGGTCGCCAACGAGCGCCAATCCCAATAAGACAAGAAAACCGAAGACCAGACCAGCGGCGAGGCGCCTACGGATCGACTTCATCCGAGCTTGAGCAGCAGGCTTATGCCAACGATGGTTAGCGCCGCCAGGACTGCCAGACCGACGAGTGCTTGAACCACGGTTTTCGGTTCCATACCAGGCAAGATTACCCGTCCGTCGCCGTACTGCTTGAAGAATTCTCCCCATTGTGTCTGCAAGGCAGCTTCTACGCGTTTGCGGCCAATGAACGGATACCAATACACGTTGTGATAGAAGTTGCTGGCGAAGTAGGACCACGGGACCAGCGGGCTCTGCAGGAGGAATTTTTCAAAGGGCTTGAGCGGACCGTGGTAAATCAGCTTCTGACCCCGGCTTGCGAAAGTATCTTCCTGCTTGAATCCCCAGGATTTCTCCTGATCGATGTCGTAACCCACGATTTCAATTTGTGAAGGATCGCCGACCCCCAGGTCCATCTCGTGTGCTCGACGGATGAAGTGAATACTCATGGGGTCGAAACCCTGCAGCTTAGCGGAGACTGCGTCGATGGCGACTTGATCTGCGGATGCCAGCAGAATGTCTTTCTGGTGCCAGCGCATCGCCCGCGGCCCAGGACCGTCTCCGGCGAAGGTGCCGTCCATCATAGCAAAGACGCCGGGGTGGATATCCTGTTGGATCGTCAAAAGGTCGACCAATGTATCGTGGATCACGGAGTGAGTCCAATGGCGGTTGCGATGGAGCAACCCGCCGAAGGCATTCTTCATGGCGCCAGTGATGGTGGTGAAGACGTGAGTTTTCACGGTTGGTAGATGGACGATGTTGATGCCGACCAACGCCTTGGGGATAAACACGCCCTGCGGATAGACTTTATCGAGGACGAGTAACGGTTCCTTTGGGTGATATTCGAACCAGTCGAAGTCTTCCTCGTAAAGGTAGACGCATGGCACATCATACTTGTCTGTGATGAAGCGATGTTTGTTGTTGAATTCACCGACGTTCGTATCCACGACCACAGTGTCGTTATGTACACCGATCAAGTCATCATAACCTGCAGATCGTAAAGCCATGATGACACCCTCGAGTTGCCAGGGTGTGGTTGAACATGCAGGATACCAGGTCTGCCAGGAGATATTGATCTTTAATCCGGTTTGGATTCCCTTGGGCAGCACACCTTGGAAACCTGCCATGTGCATTATTTTTTCGGTATCATCCAGAACGGCCCCCGGTGTCGTCTTCAATACGGCAACGACGCCTTTTCCTGGAAAATCGGGCATGGTTTTCTCCTTCGCAGTGGGAAGATTTTAACGCAGTCCGTGGATTGCCGATAGGAATGAAATTCGAATGTATGTCCTGGCACGCACGAAGTGCGAGGGAGGAGATAAAGGTTCATCTTTGCTGGAAAATCTATACCTGTGGTGGGTGTGAGCATGTTAAAATAGCCTATGGAGGCAATTTCAGGGGCTCAAAGGATGGATCCAAGATTCAGCCAAGATAACGACACAAATTTGACGTCCGCCACTCGTCGGCAGATTCGCCTGCAGATCATGCTTCCACTCGTACTTGGAATGCTGGTGGTTGTTGCGGCGGTGGTATGGATCCTGTTTAGCGGTTATGGCAGTGCGAGTGTCTGGGCGGACCTTGCGCTTATCTTGCTCACCATTCCGATGTTTATCTTGGGTTTACTCTTGCTGGCGGTTCTTGTCGTGTTCACATACATCATCAGCCGCTTAATCATTGGGCTCCCAGCGCCCCTACGCCGGGCGCAGCGAGTCGCTGCGAGGAGCGCGCGTGCATCGAGACGAAGCGGCGACTTAGCCGCTAAGCCTTTCGTGACCCTCCCGGCGGTCTGGGCTTCGCTCCGAAGGTTCGTGCAGGGTTTGTCGGAGATTTTTGTCCCTTTAAAGGAACGTGATTATGAATGAAGATGAAAATTGGAAGCGCAAGACGATCCTGATAGGTGGCTTGATCGGGGCTTTGACGGGTGTGGGCGCGGCTTATCTGATTATTCAACGTGCCGAGAAAGAGGGAGCGCCGCCGAAGTTGGGTGCCGGGGAGGGGTTTAGAGTCGGGATAACCCTTCTGGGCTTGTTACGTCAGATCGCACAAGCGGAGCAGGAGTAGGGCGCTTATATTTCCGTGATGAATTCTGAGACGGTGGCGCGCTAGGGTGCAGCGCAAGAACACATTATTCGTTTTCGCGTCGCCCATAACCAGATCGCCTGACCCGTTTGGAAGTGCCTGTCTATTGACAGGCGTTTCTTTTTATCCTAAGATAAGAACGAACGTTCGTTCTTTTTATTCGTCAGCGAGGTCAACATGAGCAGCGTTGCTTCGAGGGGGGAACGAACTCGATCTGAGATCATCCGGGCTGCCTATCGTCTCTTCGAGCAGCAGGGCTACCACGGCACCTCCATGCGCCAGATCGCCGAGCAAGCGGGGATCGCACTGGGTGGCATTTACAACCATTTCACAGGCAAAGAGCAGATATTCGAGCACGTCCTGGAAACCTATCACCCCTATCATGAGATCGTCCCTATCCTGAAAAACGCCCAGGGGGCGACAGTAGAGGCATTCGTGCGGAATGCTGCTGAGGGCGTTGTCACGGTGCTGGATCGACGCCCCGATTTCCTCAACTTGCTGTTGATCGAGATCGTGGAATTCAAAAGCAAACATTTGCCACGCTTGGTCGAAAGATTCTTTCCTGAAGTGATGAGCATCGTGGGTGAATTTGCCGAGATGAAGAATTTACGGCCCATACCGCTGGCGACCATTGTACGGACTTTCCTGGGCAATTTTTATGCTTATTACTTGGTTGAGAAATTCATCGGAGAAGCGTTTCCGGCGGAATTACGCGAGCACGCATTAGAGTACTCGATTGACATTTTCCTTCACGGGATTGTGTCGCAGGAATGAAACATGGTGTTTCGTATCCTCTTTTATGCCGTAGTGATTGTGCTGCTACTGATTCTGGTTTGGGGTGTCCTCCTCAAGATTGTCGTGAAATGGTATTCATTCCCGATCCCGCAGTTCATGTCCGACCTGATCGACAATCCACTGCGACGTAGACTCCAACCACCCCAAGAAACAGCAATTCGACATGGGATCGAGCCAGGTATGACCGTACTCGACGTTGGACCCGGAAATGGCCGCTATACCATCGCAGCAGCACGAAGAGTGGGAGAAACTGGCGAGGTGGTTGCAATCGACATTGAGCCCAAGATGATCGAACGCGTACGCAGGCGCGCAATGAGAGAGGGGATTACCAATATTGATGCACGGGTCGCCGACGTCTATGCGCTTCCCTTTGCGGAGCACAAGTTCGATCTCATCTATTTGATCACCGTGATCGGTGAAATTCCTTCTCCACAGAGAGCCATGCAGGAGTTCCACCGTGTGTTGTCCCCTTCTGGCACGCTGGTATTCAGTGAACTTCTACCTGATCCCCACTACCCACGTCCACGCACATTGCAAGGGTGGGCGGAAGGTGCTGATTTCAAATTACGGGAGAAAATCGGGAATTTCTTCTACTACACTTTGATCTTCGAAAAGAATCGATAGGACGGAATGAAGATGGTCAACAGTCGCTTGCTTTCGCTCATTCGCAAGGAATTTATCCAGATTTGGCGTGATCCACGCACGTTGATACTGGTGATCGCCATCCCGGTGATGCAATTGCTCCTCATCGGGTATGCAGCCACCACAGACGTACGCAATGTCCCCCTAGCTATTCTGGATCAAGATCGGAGCGCTGAGGCCAGGGCCTTGCTCGATGCCTATCGGGCTGCGGATTATTTCCGTCTAGCTTTCGAGGTCGATACGGAAGAAGAGATGCGATGGATCATAGATCAGGGTGAGGCTAAAGCCGGGCTGATCATTCCCCCAGACTATAGCCGGCGCTTGAAGGGGACGGAATCCGCCCACGTGGCCTTTATGCTCGACGGTAGCGACCCGACCATTGCGTCGACGTCGCTCACGGCAGCCCAATTGATCGGCCAGGAGCATGGGACGGAAGTGAGAGCTGCGCAGCTCTCGCGCTACGGTCAAGTTGCAGTAGGCGAACTTCCTCTCGAGGTGCACGCTCACGTCTGGTACAACCCCGACATGATCGACGCTTACTTCATGGTGCCGGGCGTGATCGGAACCATTCTGTACGCATTGACCTCCGTGCTTACGGCTACGGCGGTCGTGCGTGAGCGGGAACGTGGCACGATCGAACAGCTGATCGTCACGCCGATCCGCCCTTGGGAGCTGGTGTTGGGTAAATTGATACCCTACATCCTCCTGGCGTTCATCAACACCCTCGAGGTCTTGGCGCTCGGGTCGTTCTTGTTCGGGTTGCCCATCCGAGGGGAATTGAGTGCCATCTTGTTGCTGTCAGGGTTATTCCTGTTCTCGGGTCTGGGCATTGGCCTTTTGATCTCCACGATATCGAACACGCAACAAGAGGCCATGCTTTCTGCGTTCTTCACGTATTTACCGAGCATATTTCTCTCGGGTTTCTTTTTCCCGATAGAAGCAATGCCCAAGGTGCTTCAATGGTTATCGTATCTGTTTCCACTGCGTTATTACCTGGTCATCATTCGATCGTTATTGATCAAGGGCGTTAACTTTATCGCGCTTAGGGATGAAATCGTTGCACTCATCATCTTCGCCGTTGTGATCATGGTACTGGCTGCCCTGCGATTCCGTAAGCGACTTGATTAGAAACGTAGAGCCGATCGACAGTTTGCGGTTGCGTGGCAGGAAAGAAAACGGAGGTTTCGATGACAGCAAATCGTTTGAGAAACATTCTGCTCCTAGCGTTCTTAATCACCATGGTGGTGGTGGCGATCGTATACCTATATTCGGTCTCCGGTGTGGAGGAGGCGGGGTTGCGCGCCTCCGGGACGGTGGAGTCGGTAGAGGTGTTGATCGCTCCCGAAGTCGCAGGTAGGGTGGAGCAGGTGCTGGTTGGAGAGGCTGATCTCGTGGATGTGGGTGATCCGCTTGTGAAGTTAGATACCGAGTTACTCCAAGCCCAACGTGCAAGGGCAGCCGCCGCGGTAGAAACAGCAGAAGCGGCGCTCCGCAACGCAGAGGCTAATCTGGCCGTCGTGCACACCCAGGTGGAGATCACACGCCGTGCCGCCAGATTTGAGCACATGCCTGTTCGAGAAGAGGCTTGGGAAGAGGCGTCACCCGGCGAGTTCGAATTGCCGATCTGGTACTACGTGAGGTCGGAAGAGATCGCCGCGGCGGAAACGGAAGTGCGTGCAGCCCTCGAGGAATTGGAAGAGGAAAATGCCAGTCTAGAAGCGTTTATAGAAGATTTGACCATGGAGGATCTGCTCGCTGCGGAAACGCGCCTTGTGGATGCAAGGAACCGCTTTCTGATCGCGGACGAGGTGCTCGAGCGTGCACGTCGCGCTCGTGATGATCAGGTTCTTGAAGATTACGCTGAGCAGCTTTACGACGCTGCCGAAGACGAACTTGAGGCCGCGCAATCGGATTACGAGCAGTTGCTCTCGGATAAGGAAGCGGAGGACCTGCTCGATGTGCGAGCACGTTTAGCGGTTGTGCAAGAGCGATACGACTCGGCATTGGATCGATTGGCGGAATTGCAGAGCGGAGAGTTCTCGCTGCAGGTTCTGGTCGTCGAACAAAGCCTTGAGCAGGCGCATGCAGCAGTTGTGCAGGCGGAGGCGGCGTTGAGACAAGCCGCCGCCGAATTAACCGTTATCTCCCTGCAACTAGAGAAATATACGCTCTACGCACCGGCCTCGGGTGTCGTTGCGACGCGCAATGTCGAGCCAGGTGAGGTCGTACAACCCGGCGTTGCGCTGATGACGCTTTATCAACTGGAGAAGATGACCATTACGGTTTTTGTGCCTGAGGATCAGTATGGACGGATTATCTTGGGTCAGCGTGTAATCGTGACGGTGGATTCGTTCCCTGATGAAACCTTTTCAGCGACGGTAACACACATTGCGGACCGGGCGGAATTCACGCCTCGCAACGTGCAAACCCAAGAAGGTCGCCGCACAACGGTATTCGCGGTCGAGCTGGTTCTTGAAGATCTTACGGGCCGTCTCAAACCCGGGATGCCGGCGGACGTAGATTTTGGTGAGTGACAAGGGGATCCTGATCTTGAATGTGATGGATCCGATGTAGGTTCTGGCATGATTGATGAGGAGAACCATTGGAGAAACTGATCGAGGCACGCGATATCCGTAAGAGTTTCGGCGACACCACGGCGGTCGATGGTCTTTCGCTCACAGTGCATGGGGGCGAAATCTATGCGCTGGTGGGTCCGGATGGTGCCGGTAAGACGACGACGATGCGTTTGTTGTGCGGCGCATATTCAATCGAGGCGGGCACTGTCACTCTGGCGGGAATCGACCTGCAGCGCGAGACAGAACGAGCCAGAGCCCAGATCGGTTATTTGCCTCAGCGATTCAGCTTGTACGGTGAGTTGACGGTGTTGGAAAATCTACGTTTCTTTGCAGAAGTCCGTGGTCTACCGACAGAAAACTGGCAACCTCGCTCCAAGGAGATCTTACGCTTTGTAGGTCTGGAGGCATTTGGCGAGCGTAGGGCGGATGCGCTCTCGGGAGGGATGAAACAAAAGCTCGGCTTGGCCACGGCGTTGATTCATCAACCACGCATTCTCCTGCTCGACGAACCGACCGGCGGTGTGGACGCCGTCACGCGGCAGGCCTTTTGGCAGCTCCTGATCGAACTCCTTCAAGAGGGGGTCGCCGTGCTGATCAGCACGCCATACATGGACGAGGCCGCACGCTGCAGCAAAGTGGGCTTTCTGTCGGAAGGGAGCTTGCTGCTAGAAGGTCCGCCGGGCAAAATCGTCGAGCGATTGCGTGGTCGCATCGTCGAATTCTTCGGGGGTCCACGAAGCCTCGTCGAGCGTCTGACCGAGGAGGATGCGAGCGTCGAAGATGTGCGCGCCTTCGGGGACCGGCTGCACCTACGCGTGGCGCCGAGGAAGGCACGAGACGTCGTCGCCATGTTGAAAACGCGGGTTCCCAAAGAGGGTGGCGTAGTGGAAAGCGTGCGGACAGTAAAACCGGGTTTGGAAGACGTCTTTCTTGAAATATTGGAGCAGAGTGAAGGTCGTGATGCGTGAAGTTGTCGTTCAAACACAAGAGCTCACGAAGCGTTTCGGAGATTTCACGGCTGTCGATCGGGTGTCCTTCACCGTTCGCTCGGGAGAGATTGTTGGATATTTGGGACCGAACGGTGCCGGGAAGACGACGACCATCCGCATGCTATTGGGATTGTTGATCCCCAGCAGTGGTAGCGCGTCCGTGTTGGGGTTTGATTCCACACATCAAGCGGAAGCCATTCGAGCTCGCGTCGGCTACATGTCCCAGAAATTTGCTCTCTACGATGAGATGACGGCGATGGAGAACCTCACCTTTTACGCCGGTGTGTATGGAACGCACGATCGGGAGCGAATCGGCAGTGTAATCGAGCGTCTGGGGCTGTCCGGCCTGGAACGAGAACGAGCCGGGGCACTCCCGATAGGGTGGCGGCAGCGGTTGGCGTTGGCTACAGCGATCGTACATCAACCGACGCTCCTCTTTCTGGATGAGCCCACGAGCGGGGTTGATCCCGTGGCTCGTCGGGATTTTTGGGACTTGATTTACGACCTGGCGGAGGAGGGTGTGACCGCCTTGGTGACGACACATTACATGGATGAAGCGGAATATTGCGGGCGGGTCGGGATTATGCATCACGGGCGTTTGATGGCGATCGGCAGCCCTTCCCAGCTCAAACAGGACGCGTTGCCGGGTAAGGCGTGGGACGTTTTTGCGGAGCCCCTCTTACAGGCCTTGCAAGTGTTGGAGCGCTCGAATGAGGTGACAAGGGCGGGGCTGGTGAGCGATCATCTACGTGCCATCACCCCTGGGGATGTGCGCAGCAGTCATTTGAAGAGCGCCTTAACCCAAGCGGGGATGCAATCTGTTCGAATTTCTCGGGTTGAGCCTACGTTGGAAGACGTATTCCTAGCACTTGCAGGGGATTAAAAATCAAGCGTTTCAGGCCTCAATCGCACTGTGGACTGATCGGCATTCTAAGTACCTTGGCAGGCGCCACGCAGGCGTGGGATAATGAATGCCTCCATGGCTATCTTCAAGCGAATCTCTCCGCATGGTTTCATCCTCTTGTTGATCGTTCTTCCGGTTCTTGGATCAGCTTGTTCGCTTCTGGAATGGTCACAAGTACCCTCACCCCCACCCGCACCGCAGGACCTCCCAGAAATCCCAGTGCCAAGCCCTACACAGGAACCAACGATCGCGAGCACAGCGACTCCCACTCCCTTGATCGTCTGGGTTTCCGCTGCCGTACCGCCCGCATTGCGAACGACGTTTGAAACCTTTGCCTCCGCCGATCAGGCGAGTATCAAGCTTGTGGATGATGAGACCCTATCGCAGGTCCAGGTTGAACCTTTCGCTGAGCACATATTGGCGACGTGGACTTACGCTTTCGTGGCACCTTTTCCCACAACGCAGGATGACATCAGTTTCGAAACCTTGCAGCGTGCATGGGACGGCGGGGGGGACCCTTTTAGACCCATCCTGGTTTCCCCTTCAACGCACGGCGCGATGACCAGTCTGCTCGGGGAATCATCCGACGAATTGATTAATCAGGTGGCGAGAGAAAGCCTGCTCGAATACTCATGGGCAGCACGGACCGTCTATGCCGTAGTCCCGTTCGAAGATCTCGATCCTCGATGGAAGGTGTTGTCCGTCGACGGGATTTCACCGATTCGGGTAGATTTTGACCCCGACGCGTACCCGCTAACTGTCCCCTTTGGACTGAGCGGGAATCCGTCGGACGTACAACGCCTAAAAGATCTAATCCCTTGGCCGACAACCAATCGGGATCCATTGCACATGACGGTGTTGGTGATGACCGGGGTCACGGCCCTCACGCGGGGGACGGCGTACAGGATGGACTTGCACGGTGCGACGTATCCCGGAGAGAAGATCGGCGATTGGTTACGGGAGGCGGATTGGACACACGTGAGCAACGAGGTCTCGTTCAGCGAATCCTGTCCACCACCAGATCCTTACACCGCAGAATTGCGATTCTGTAGTGCCCCTTCCCACCTGGCGTTATTGGAGCACGTGGGTGTGGATCTGGTGGAACTGACCGGCAATCACGTGCTCGATTGGGGAGCCGAGGCTTTTCTCTTCACACTCGACCTGTACACAGCGCGTGACTGGAAGACTTTCGGTGGCGGCGCGGACCTCAAAAAGGCGCTTCTGCCGGCGATTGTAGAACACAACGGAAATCGCCTGGCCTTCCTAGGATGCAACGCGGCAGGACCGCAGCGAGCCTGGGCGACGGATGAATCGCCCGGCGCGACCCCGTGTGACGAGGATCAACTCTTCCGAGAGGTCTCCCGTCTGAGAGATGAAGGCTACTTGGTCGTTTTCACTTATCAGTGGGCAGAAGGCGCTGCGTTGATGCCAGCGCAGAGAGAAGCGTTTCGGGCGGTGGTGGATGCCGGCGCGGTGATCGTAAGCGGGAGTCAAGCGCATCAACCGATGGGTTTCGAGTTCTATGAGGCAGGCCTCATTCACTATGGCTTGGGAAATCTGTTCTTCGATCAAATGCAGCGCTTGGAACTACGGCAGGAGTTCATCGATCGGCACGTATTCTATGAAGGACGCCACATTAGCACAGAGCTGTTAACGGCACTGCTCGTGGATTATTCTCAACCGCGCCCCATGACGTCGGATGAGCGCTTGGTGTTTTTACAGGGGATGTTTTCGAAGAGTGGTTGGTAGAATTTTTTGCATGTCTGAAGGTTCGTAGGCCCAATCAACAAACTTTGGTTACAACCCAGCACGTTCTTTCAACGCTTCTTGCACTCTCCCCTCGAACGATAGGACTTCGGTCTCGGCTTTCTCGAGTTCCTTCAGCCAGCCGTCTGCTGCCCCTCGGTCGGAGAGGTTGTCGGCGTTAATACGCACGTTCAGTGCGGCGCCTTGTAGCGCTGCTCGGGCGATGAAAGCGGCCGCGCCTGCGTCTGAAGCCGCGTTGACGTTCCCCCCTTCCGCAACCTCGGTGGCCAACGCCATCAAGCGCACGATCATTTTGGCGACGCCGAGGGGGACCTCGGTGGCCTTCTGGGTTGCACGCTCGATCGCTTCCGATCTCTTCTTCTTCTCAGCGCTTGTTTTCTTGGGAAGTCGATAGGCTTCCATGACAGCGTCGAAAGCCTCGGCATCGGACTTGGCCGCGGATTGTAAGGAACCACGCAAATCATCAGCCAGGGTAGCAATTTCGGTCATGCGTGCTTGCAGGTCGGCATACTTCTTTTTCCCTATCGTTAATCGAGCCACCATGCCAACCAGCGCGGCCGCAATCGCGCCGGCGTGTGCGGCAGCAGCTCCTCCGCCAGGAGTGGGCGTACCTGCTGCCAGATTCTCAAGGAAGGATCCCTCCGCTTCTTCATCCCCTTCTATGGCGTTGTAAAGGCGGGTCTCCAAGACCTGCGAGCCTTCGAATTGATCCAATTGCAGGTACCATTGTGCGGCGTTGACCAGGGCCGCCTGCGGTATCAGACCAACCAATTCGGCGCGTTGGACCGCAACCCCATAACGCTCGGCCTCTTGCCGTACCATTTCTTGCACACGGGACACGGGTGTTTTCGTGTAGTCTGTGAGATTCATCGACACCTGTGCCCGACCCTCGACGAGCATTCCCAGCGCTTTGACGTAGCGCAGTCCTCCCGAGGAGTGGCGCACGGCGCGGGCGATCTCTTTTGCGATGTCTACATCATCGGTGGTCAGATAGATGTTGTAAGCAATCAACGGTGGGCGTGCACCGATGACGGTTGCGCCAGCGGATCCCAACTGCGCTGGACCGAAGTCTGGCGCTCGATCCGGGTCGCTTTGGATGGTCTCTTTGAGTCCCTCGTATTCCCCGCGGCGTATGTTTTCCAGGTTGACCCGCTCGGAGTGAGTGGCGGCACGCTCGTAGAGATAGACGGGTATCTCCAGTTCACCGCCCACTCGCTCGCCGAGCCCTCTCGCCAATTGGATACATTCTTCCATGGTCGCCCCCGCGAGGGGGACGAAAGGCACGACGTCCGTGGCGCCGATGCGTGGATGTTCCCCCGCTTGCTTGTCCATGTCGATCAGGTCAGCTGCCTTCGCGATCGCTGCGTACGCCGCTTCGGCGACGGCATCCGGCGTTCCGGCGAAGGTGATCACGGTGCGATTGTGGTCCGCGTCGCTGTGGCGGTCGAGCACGTAGACGCCGCGTACAACGGCAATGGCGGTTTCGATGGCTGCGATCACCTCCGGGCGACGGCCTTCGGAGAAGTTGGGGATGCACTCAACGATTTTTCGGGGCATGAGGACCTCCACGCGTGGGTCAGCATGACCTCATTATAGCCCTTTCGAAGTCTGATGACTTCAAAGCGAGTGAGGGTGATGGAGGGGGAACGCGGGAAAAGCGTGGTGGATTCGAGAGGTTATACAGGTGTGTACACCATGTCCATAAAGCTGGGTGGGACCTGACGAAACCAAAGATATGCATTCATTTAGGGCGGAAGGTACAACGGTTGAATCAGGACGTCAGGTATTGTAGGATGGTATTGGTATAGCGCACCCACAGTGAGATGTACGTATTGGCCTTGGCGCGTTGGAAATCAGGCAACTTCGTCGCAGAACAGAACCCCGACTTCGCTTGAGGACGGGGTCTTTTTTCCGCTTTTGATCTTTGCGCAGATCATGAATAAATGAGTGTGCACTTATGCGGAGAATACGTGAAATTGATTCCGCCCTTCACGCAAATTGGGGGATCGGTTGAATTTTTTCTCATCTTCACTAGATAGGAGCACTTGACGAAGCGATGAGCGTAAAGGATCGCTGGGAAACGGTACTGTCGAGCGCTGGCCTCCATGATCCCGGAGGGCAGATCTTCATCGAGCTCAAGGGCTTGTACTCAGAGCCTCATCGGAAGTACCACAACATGAAGCATGTCACAGACAGCCTGCAACATCTCGACGCCAATCCCTTGCCCGGAACCAACGCGATCGCCCTTGAAATTGCGATCTGGTTCCATGACGCCATCTACACTCCTCTTCGAGGCAACAACGAATGGGCCAGCGCTGAACTGGCGACTCAACGCCTTTCCGAACTTGGTGCAGACAATCGCCTCCAACAAACGGTTCACCGCCTGATCATGGTCACAGCCCACACCGGGCAGCCTACTGACCTCGATGAATCGCTTATGGCCGACATCGATCTGGCGATTCTTGGCAGCGATCGGGAGACCTTTGAGACCTATGAATACTCCATCCGGCGTGAATACCGTCTTGTTCCAGGTCCTATCTATCGTCGCAAGCGCAAGGCCATTCTTCAATCCTTTCTCTCACGCTCATCCATCTACAACACATCACCATTCATAGATGCCCGTGAAGATCTCGCGAGGTCCAATCTAAAGTGGGCTATCTCCAGGCTGTGATCCTTGAGGCAGAGAAAGAGGAACCTACGCCTAACAAATCACTGCAGCGGATCCTACGGTCCGCTTCGCGGCTGGTTGGGCCGCTGAATTCCAGCCGTTATGCAAGCGCTTGCTGTATCACAAGGAGATTGTCCAATGGGGTCACTTGCAGATCTAATACTCGCGTTATCGAGCGATACTCCAGCTATTGTGGCATCCGAATACCCGCTTGCTTCTTTCAAGGGTATCAATGCTGATGGTCTTGATCCGCTAAAACTTGCAGCACTCCATTCCGTGTTCACCGCTGAGGATTTCAATAGTTTACTTGAGCACTATAAGCCCATTGCTGAGTCATCTAGCAGTGGTCCATGGCTTATCAAATTTCCTGACGAACTGATCAAGGTTCTCGCCGAGCTTGCCCCTCATGACCATGCTTCAATTGCGGCGAAGTGGGCGTCCACCGATCCATTACAAGAGGAAGGGTGGTCAGAGCAGGATGCGGAACAGTTTCTCGATCGAATTGCATATTATGCTCAGACCGCATTTTTTGAAGACAAGAATTTGTTTCTATGGATTTATGGCTGATCGACATCCGCCACCTGGCCGATCGCTAGAGCCGAACGGGGATCGTGTCAAGTTGGGCGAACGGTGCGTGGCGAGTTGCATACGATAATGCTGGATAGGGATAGGCTAAGAGTTGGAGGAGTTGTATAACCTGGTGCCTCAGTTCAAGGCCGTTCGTTGGCGCTATTGTGAGAAAAACAATCGTGACTTTAAAGAAGGAGTAAGGTCATGTCAGTCAAACGACTTGAGCACATCACACAGATCGGTGTCGAACAGATGGGCGATCTTGCAGATAGCCTTGAGGATTCCGATGTGCTGCGACTTGAGAATCTGGATACGGACCTACGCCCTCCACAATCTGCCCTTGATTTCACCAAGGAGGCGGTAGATGACGATAACGCCAATAGTTATCTTCCGTTTTTCGGTCTTAATTCAATGCGTCAAGCCGCAACCAGGCTTGTTGAGCAACAATCGGGGCAGGAATATGACTGGAGGACCGAGTGTGTTATCAGCGCAGGTGGATTATCAGGGATTCTGAATGTGTTGTTTGCCAGTTTGGAACCAGGGGATGAAGTATTGATGACCGATCCGATATATGTTGGATTGATAAACCGCGTTCGTCTTGCGGGTGGCGTGCCGCGCTTCGTGCCACTGATGCCATCGGCTGATGGGTGGAGATTGGAAACCGATGCTCTGGCAGAGATTGACCCTGGACCGGTGAGAGCTGCTCTCCTGATGAGTCCATCGATGCCAACCGGAGCCGTTTTCACTCGTGATGAATGGCAGTCATTCGTTGACTTCTGTCAACGTGCAGATTGTTGGCTTATCAATAACTCTGCGATGGAACGCCTTTTGTTTAACGATCACCCGGTTATTCATCCAGCATCATTCCCAGGCATGCGTGAAAAAATTGTCACGGTTGGCTCGGCGTCAAAAGAATATCGAATGATCGGCTGGCGAGTGGGCTGGGTCGTTGGACCAGCGAACTTGATTGCCGATGTCGCTCGTGTCAGTATCTCGAACGTCGTTTGTCAAACTGGTATTGCCATGGGAGCCGTCGCTACTGCCATCAATGATCCGAACGATGGGATTCAAGAGTGCGTCGATGAATGGCAGCGCCGTTGCGAACTTTTATTAGATGAATTAGCCGATTTCACCGTCATTCCGCCACATGGGGGATGGTCATTTCTAGTCGATGTTTCCCCGCTGGGGTTAGATGGCCCTGCGGCGTCAAAGCGCTTATTAGAAGTGGGTAAGATCGCGACCACACCTATGGTAAATTGGGGCAGTGAGAATAGCCGTAAATACGTGCGCATCGTTTATTCCAATGAGACGGTTCAACGACTGCATGGCACTGGAAAACGTTTCAGGCGTTCGTTGATTTGACAATCTTACTTCGTTGATAAATTGGTTTTCAATATGGTGAATGTTCGATTTCAAGAAGGTTAACCAATCGCTGAAAGCCCGCGGCGGAGTTCATCATGAGCTATGTCGATGACACAGGATGAACTCCCCGGGGCTGCATGGCGAATTTCTTAATATGATGATCTCGGGGGGTGGCGATAAGCTGGAGATTGAACGGAACTCGGCGCCTCCCCGCGAAGAACGCTGGACAGACTCTGGCCTATTCTGCCACGACAGGCAGCCTGACCTGACTGCCTGTACCTGGCACAGGTGGACGGATAATCCGGGGCTCGAAGCCGTACGTCCGCAACCCAATGTGTGTGGAAAGAGGGCGTCCCAATCTTGACTTGTTCTATTGACTAGCTCCCGGATGAAGAAGAATCAGTTCGTGTCTTGGTCCTAGCATCAAGAAAGCATATTCAGCAGGAGGTGAAAGTTGGCCAAGTATCTTTTCCAAGGTTCGTATACTGAAGAAGGTTTGAAGGGACTCCTCAAGGAAGGGGGTTCTAAACGACGTGAGGCGGCGGAGCAGGTGATAAAGAGTGTCGGTGGCACATTGGAGGCGTACTATTTTGCCTTTGGTGACAATGACTTTTACGTCATTGCCGACCTACCGGACAATGTGAGCACCACTGCCGTATCACTGGTGGTCAACGACAGCGGGGCTGTCGAAGTTCAAACCGTTGTTCTCCTCACGCCCGAAGAGGTCGACCAGGCGGTTAGGAAGACCGTTGATTATCGCCCACCAGGGCAGTAGCAAAACCGTTGGGAAAAGTTAGGGAAATTTGACACCAAAAGCAGGGTTCATCTCCGTAGTGATCCTGCATATGTGTCCGCGCTGAATTCTCATACCGCCCGTATTCCAACGGAGTCCGGATAAGCCGGTGTCATAGTGCTCGTATGTGAATACAAGCTACTGAGCGATTTCATTTTGTTATGGCTCTCATGTGGCGCTTAGCTTAGAATTGTTCCGAAGGTTGAAATTCGACGGCTGAGAATCTATCGGTTTGCCTTTGAAACGTTTATGCAGACTATTACTCATTAATTCCCAGGAAAATTCTAAGTTTCCTTGTAGAGCGGTCTTCAAATACCAATTCGAGGAGGCATAGGATGGATTGCCCTAAATGCGGCTCTGACATGTCGATCGTGCAGTATGGTTCTATCGAGGTTCATCGTTGCAACGGCTGTTCGGGTATTTGGTTTGACATGCTGGAGAAGGAGTCTTTAAAAGCTCTCGAAGGATCAGAGGTGATTGATACAGGTGATTCCGAGATTGGAAAGGAATATGATCCTGTTGACCGTATTGAGTGCCCTGTATGTGATACCCAGATGATACGTATGGTCGATCGAGAACAATGGCACATATGGTTTGAAAGTTGCCCGACGTGTTACGGAGCATTTTTTGACGCGGGGGAATTCAAAGACTACAAGCAAAAAACTATTACGGATTTCTTTAGAAGTCTGTTGGCAAAAGAGCGAAAGTAATGTCCAAGGATGTCGATTTGTATCTTATCTGAGTGTTCGAAAAACGAATGTGCCTACACGGCGTGCAACATTTGTTTTTAGCCGATCCCATAGGCATTGTGAAATTTAAAGGATGTTTTCGCAATAAGGATCCTGAATATTTAGTCTGATTTCCAAAGGAGCGGCTCCTTGGATGAGAACTAGGACAGGATTTCTTTCCTGCCTGTATCTGTGATGCATGCATAGGTAGAAGGACAATCCGGGGTTCAACACCGTTCGTGAACGTCTTCAGCGATCGGATCATTTGTGAGAAAGAAGGAAATAAGACGATGAAAGAAACGGTTCTCTCTCTCGAGAAAGGCGCCATGGAACGCTGGCGCAATGGGGATCCCTGGGGCTTCGTAGAACTCAGCGCTGAGGATCTGACTTATGTAGATCCCCAGCTAACCAAGCCCATCGTCGGCTTAGATGAGTACAAGACCTACATGAAGCAGCTTGAGGGGAAGGTCCACTACCAGGGTTCGGAATTTATCGATCCCAGAGTAGAAGTCGCCGGGAATGCGGCTGTATTGTCGTATAACTATCGCTCTTCAACCACCACGCCAGAGGGGGCGATCACGGGCCAAACCCTCTGGAATGCGACGGAGGTGTACTTCAAGCGAGAGGATCAACCAAGAATCGTCCATACGCATTGGTCCTATGTCCTGCAGAAGCTCCCCGAGAGCTTGGAAATCCCTGTTCCGGTGCAGATATCTCGCAGGGATTATGAGGGGACGTTGGGCGAGATCATGGCACTCGAATCGGCGGCGATGGAGCGGTGGCGCAAGGGAGATCCTTGGGGTTTCACCGAAATCAGCGCTCCGGATGTGACGTACTTCGACACAGGGACACCGCAACGAATCAATGGCTTGGAGGTCTTGAAAGCCGAGTATGCGCAACGCGAGGGTAACATCTTCTACGACGTCATGGATTTCATCGACCCCAGAGTCCATGTCTGTGGGGAAATGGCCGTGTTGACATATCGTTTCTTGTCCACCTGGCTGAATAGGGATGGTTCAGTTGCAAACAGGACTCCCTGGAACTGCACCGAGGTCTTCGTGAGAATCAAGGACCAATGGAGGATCGTCCACACCCATTGGTCGTACATTAAAGGCGAGAGGATCTGACCTCTCAACCCGCGTTCGTAAGTTCATTGGGTAACCAGAGAGCGTGATTGGGTGGATTGGTCACCCAAAAGCTTGTGGTCGACATCCGGCTGTAAAGTATTCCGCGCTGGGGTTTGATCTGTCAGATATTTGATGGCACGCTGTCCGGAATAGCGTGTTTGACAATTGTAGGATATTCAGGGTGGGTGATTCGGTCATGGCGAGTGATGACCTTCTGGAAAGGTACTAGAGTGAAGACATCTCAAGAAACAAAAGACTCACCTCAGAATCCCAGTAACAAAGCCATCGATAGAATACGGATCTTCAATAAATACATTTTCAATCGGATAACTTTGACATTTGCAGAGAGAGGGCCATTCTCTGTCGTCTATCATATCGGCTGGCGCAGTGGTCGAACCTATCGAACACCGGTTCTTGCATCCTTTGTCGGTGAGACGATCATCATCCCGCTCTCATATGGCGAAAATGTTGATTGGCTCCGGAATATTCTCGCACGAGGTGGATGCGAGATTGTCCGAAAGAACAAAAGGATAGCGGCAACAAAGCCGGAAGTGCTTGATTCGACGGCTGCATTTGCGATACTACCTGAAAACCGTCGCAAATTGCTTGAACGCTTCAAGGTGGAAAAGTTTCTTCGTTTGCAAGCGATTGAATAGAATAGGATCCAAGGTCATCCGGCATTACAATTCTCTGTGGTAGCCGCGGAATGCGTCGGTATTATTCATTGAGGAGCCAATGCCGCGCAGCTTAATCTAAATCCGTGGCTGGTCTCCGAAGAACGATGGACACTCTTTAGCCAGGGAGTCATGCTCGAGAAGGATGTGATGGAACTTAGGAGACCCTTGCCGCAAACAGCTCATTTGATGCTGCTGATGCTGCTCTTGACCTCATGTGTGACACTCCAGCAGACACCCACGTCTATACCTATACCAGCAACGGTCACCTCCACACCTATCTTAGTTACACCTGCATCCTCGCAGACTACCGCTACCTCCAAGCCCATCCTGCCAACACACGCGCCCTTGCCAACGGATACTCCTTTTCCCGAACTCACTGCCACGATGTCTCCATCTCAGACCTCCGCTCCATCCTATCGTGTTCAGATGACGATCAGCACGACCTCTGATTGGACCGAGGTCCGCCTGATCGAGGGGGGGATCTGGTACGACCTAACAGTTGTTATGGCGAGCGAGCATGCCTCCTCTGGAGGGTTCGAGGGCGATCGTCTCGTACTGAGCCAGCCGATAATCCGTGCTGAGGTAGGGAAAAGCGTTGAGTTGATTGTCGACGTCTTCATCACTGAACTTGATCCACAGGGCGCGCTCGTGTTTGAGATCGAGCGTGGCCACCTTGGTTCAACACAAGTTGAACTCTCAATCTATCGGGACGAGATTCCAAGAGAGATCGCTGTTCTCTCATGGGACGGCATCAAACCTAGTGGGCGGAATGCTCAGGTTTACGAAATCTCCTCAGAAGCTTTCACAGGTGAGAGGCCAAACGAATACATCGTCATTGGCCAGCTCAACTTCTGGTATTTTGGTCCGGGTAAATGGGGGGGATTTGAAGATGCCTACGGGAATCGGATAACCCCGCTTAATCCGCTCCTAGGAGATTATTGGGCCAGCGATCCGGCTGTCGTCTACCAGCAAATCGAGTGGGCGGTCGAATATGGTGTCGATGCGTTCTCGATCGAGTGGACCACGCCACGAGGGATTGGCACCGCTGGATCGTTGGAGGATACGCTGGATGACGTCTTTCTAAAATCACCAAACGTTCACAAGATCCGATGGGCTATTTTTTATGACTTCGTGCTTCGAGTAGATCAAACACCAGGTTTGGAGCATGTTGACTTGGGCCGTATTGATTTCGATCTACCAGATGTGTACGACACGTTTGTGTCCGATTTCGTCCATTTCAGCGAGAAGTACTTTGACCATCCACAATATCTCACCATCGATGGCCGACCGGTGATCTACATCTGGGCAACCAGCAGCTTTACGGGGGATTTTGCCGGCGCTATGCAGGAGGCCCGCGAGCGGGTGTCGGAGCTAGGATATGACGTGTTCATTGTGGGAGATGAGGTATGTATCGGTTGTTTTAATGCGGATCATGCCTCACTTTTTGATGGCAGCAGCACGTTCACCTTCCTCATCCCGGGCCTTGACGTGTCATGGGCAGATGTCGGCGAAGCAGCTGTTGCTGTAGATGGCGCATTTCGTTGGTGGCGCGACCGCATTGCGGGCCTGAGAGTGGCGGGCAGGGTGGAATTTGTCAACTTTCAACCTGCCTGGGCACCTCAGTATGACGATCACCTTTTTGTGCCCCAGCATCCCACGACCATCCCGGCTACGAGTAAAGAGCAAGTCGTGGCGATGGCGATGGTGGCGCGCAAACATGCTCAGCCCATCGGGAGCAGCGGATTAAGACTTGTCTGGCTCAACACGTGGAATAACTGGGCAGAAACGACAACAGTTGAGCCCACTGCTAATTTGGGACCGAAGTATCCTGCTGGGAATTACCAATTCGACATGCTTGAAGTGGTTCGGGAGGTCTTTGGGGATGAGACCTACTATACGTCCCCGTTGCCATAATGCTGGTCAAGCAAGGTCTTCTATCAAGCTGCATTGCACGCTCTGATGATTGGCGAAAAATCAAGAATCATTCTAAAAGCCACAGGGCGTCTTTATCAAAGGAGGAATTTGTATGATAGGGGATTGGATCGAAAAGGTGGAGTACCCTCAGTTGCCTTCCATGACCGAAGAGGAGTTGGTCACATTCTTCGATCAGGCACAATTCTCCAGACTCGCTACCCTCAACGAAGACGGCACCATTCACATTGCCCCGATTTTCTTCAAGTATGAGGATGGTCAACTGCTCATGGCAACACAAGATCCCAGTCGAAAAGTCAGGAATATCAAACGCAACAAGAATGTCACGGTCCTTATCGATACCACGGATGTGCCATTTAAAGATGCATTGGTCTACGGTACAGCGGAGTTGGACTATGAGGACGTCATAACCAAACGTGTTGTCATCTTCGAGAGAAGGTTGTCCCAGGAGGAATCCGAGACGTATGCCCGGAGGTTGTCCGATAAGTGGAAGTGTGTGATCATCCGGATTACACCAACCCGCATCGCATCCTTCGATTACTCGAAAGCCTAAGATCGGACCGTCGACAAGGATCCTCCATATTCAAATTGGATTTACCGAGGGCCGGCCTGGGGTAGGACACCGACTGTTCACGATTTGATCGTAGAATCAGAAAGCTGGCTCACAATTCGCTGAGACGGACCCGGCGCGTGTAGAAGTTTGCCAGAGTAGGTATAAGAATAAGGTAGAAAATGTGTTGCTCCCTGTATAGTACGAGGGAAAGGTCCTGAGTTGAGTCGGTGGGCTGGTCATGCCAGGGATCATGAAGACGTTTGGTAGCCATCCAATTGTAAAGTTCAGTCTAAATTGGCTATTGGCTCTGAAGCCCGAAGTGCAACATGTCTACAATCGATAGCATGAAAACAATCGTTTTATATTTGCTCGGTCTGCTCGTTGCCTGGTTTTTTGCTGTAACCTTGCCGCGTTGGATTGCGGCTTCAGGCTTTGAGCCGTTTCACTTAGAGATAGGGAGCCTGCGAACCATTGGGTGGTTTCCTATTGTTCTTGGGGCTTGTGCATTCCTCTGGTGTTATTGGCTATTCTTTTCGATCGGGAAAGGTACCCCCTGGCCATTCGATCCCCCCAAAGAATTGGTGGTTTCAGGACCCTATCGATATGTAAGAAATCCTATGGAAAGCAGCTACCTACTTGTATTGTTCGGAGAAGTCCTCTTGTTTGAGTCCTCCGCGTTAATCCTTTACTTGATCTTCAACTTTTTATTCTTGTTCATGCGGCAAGTGGTCGTCGAGGAACCCGTCCTGAGGAGTAGATTCGGACAGTCGTATGAGCAATACGAGAAGTCCGTCCCTCGATATGTTCCCCGCTTGATATCCAAAACAAGGGAGGATTAGTATTCGCGCCACCATTCGCTGGGGCAGACTCGCAACGCATGGAAGTTTGCAAGAATTAGGGTAAGATCGATATAGAAATCGCGATGTTCTCCTCGATGAACGCAGGACTGATCCTAGCCCGAGTTCGAGAGACTTTCGATTTTGCGGGACCAAGCAAGGACTGGGCTTGCTGCATTACAAATGAGTTCAAGAGACAAGAAAAAAGATTGTCTATCTTGAGGCGTCAATCAAATCCGACATTCGTGGAAGCCTGCCCGGAGATGATGGAATATCTGGTTGGAAACAGAACCTTTCAATTCAGGCTTGATAGGGGTAAACGCCAACCAAGCAGCTGTCGTACCTTCTACATCGGGTAATCGGATAAAGGATTTAGAAAATGACCGTTATTGATGCGATAGGTAAGACCCCAATTGTTGAACTTCGTCGGGTCGTGCCTTCGGGATCCGCTCGCATTGTTGCCAAGCTAGAATCCGCTAATCCGACAGGTAGCATGAAAGATCGGATGGCCCTGGCGGCGATCAACGCTGCTGAGGCGGACGGCAGGTTACCCCCTGGAGGAACGGTTGTTGAGTATACCGGCGGCACAACTGGCGTTTCTCTTGCTTTCGTGTGTGCTGCGCGAGGATATCGGATACGAATTGTTTTTTCCGACGCTTTTAGCGCAGAAAAGGGGCTCATGATGCAGGCACTGGGGGCGGATGTCTCCATTGTCCCCAGTGGTGGGAAGGGTATCAGCGAGTCTCTCATCAAGCGCATGATCATCGAGGCTCAGGAACTCAGCAAACAGCCAGGTCACTGGTGGAGCGACCAACTTAACAACCGCGATGCCATCGAGGGCTATTATCCACTCGGAGAGGAGATATGGGATCAGACAGGTGGAGAGGTGCAAGCTTTTGTCCACGCTGTCGGCACCGCTCACTCACTGCATGGTGTGGCGACCGTGCTGCGCGTTCGAAAGCCTGACATCTACGTAGCTGCGGTAGAACCGGATGAATCAGCAGTGCTTTCAGGAGAGGAATCAGGAGCGCACAACATAGAGGGAATTGGCGTGGGTTTTATTCCCCCTTTATGGGAACCCGAGAAAGTGGACGAGATCTTGAGGGTTTCAACAGCTGGGGCAAAAGCCATGGCCAGAGAGCTAGCACGACAAGAGGGTATATTCGCGGGCACATCTTCGGGAGCCAACATCGTTGCTGCGCTCAAACTCGCTCAGCGCTTAGGAACGGGTGCTACTGTGGCAACGATCATTGTGGATTCCGGCTTGCGATATCTGAGTACGGATGTTTATCGAAATGCTTGATCGATTATTTGATCTTGGCGCCTGCGCAATTGGATCTCAGACGCAGACCGTTCGACTTCTCCTTCGTGTACGCCTTCCGCTCCGCTCAGTATAGTTGGTTCGTCCGAATTTATTCCGGGTTAGTATCTAGACTTAAAACTATCATAAACCGTTTAAGGAGGATTCTATGGATAAGGTACTTCATCGTACAGTTCGGATAGGATGCAACACAGAGCGAGCTTTCGAGATGTTTACGGACAATAAACTCTTGGCATCCTGGTTCCCACCTGAGGCAGACGTCGAACCGGTGGTCGGAGGAAAGTACGAATTGTTTTGGGATCCAGAGGATAAGGAGAATAACAGCACAATTGGATGCAAAGTGACCGCTGTTGAACCCGGGAAGCTCGTCGCATTCGAGTGGAAGGGTCCCGTGCAGTTTAAAGAATTTATGAATGAGGTTGACCCGTTGACCCACGTGGTGGTAGTTTTTATACCCTTCGACGAGGGCCAAAATCAGAGTACTGAGGTACATGTTATCCACTCGGGTTGGAGGAGTACAGATAGATGGGAAGAAGCGAGGCAATTCTTTGAATGGGCCTGGGATGAAGAACTTAAAGAATTGAAAGAAGCCGTCGATAAGGAGTAACGACTGCGATTTTAAAAAAAAATCGAGTAGGGGGATCAATTCGTGGGAATGAACCCTCCGTCCAATCTCGAAGGTTCGCTTCTCGCTCCGCTCGTGTACCCCACATGATTTGTGCGTGTTTATGCAGAGTTGGTGTCGTGTCGGGAAACGAAGGGGCTTGTTCCCCATGAAGAACCCGAAGATAGGTTCAAAGCCGTTGAGGATTAGGGACTGAGAATACACTAGGGGAGGTCAATCGTCCTTGAGATCAAGAACCATTGGTGCAGTTACGCTGGTGTTCGACCCTGAAGAGCAGGAGACCGCGGATTTGATCCAAGGTGCTTGTGAGAAGGCCATCCATCTCGCTCAAGAGATCTGGGGTCTCAAACCGCCTGAGGATTGCAGGATCTACGTGATGACCTCTTGGTTGGGGTTCGTGTTTCAATCGGCTCCTTGGCCCTGGCGAATATTGTTGGGGGCGACGATGCCGTTTTGGTACTTCCGAGTTCGGAGGACGTGGCCATACAGCGCTGCGTGGACTCAACGGTATGGCAGAAGAGTGGGGATCGGGGTAAAGCCTCCGCGTTTGATCGAGCAAAGCGACCGCAGCATCGGGATTCGTATGTTTGTTGAACAAAAAGATATGAAGGTGAACGTGCAGCACGTCACCTGCCATGAGTTGGTGCACGCCTGTTCGGCTCATCTGAGGTTGCCCATGTGGCTTAACGAGGGGATCGCGACCGTGACGACAGACCGATTCGCAGGAAAGCCGACGATCAGGCGAGAGACGTTGGAGTTCATACGCGATTTCATGCCCAAGGCGGTACCGCCGACGTATCGGGAGCTCTCACGCATGGGAGCTGAGGCGATTGTCTATCACGGCACACGTGGGTACTGGCTGGTGCGCTACTTGGAGCAAGAGCATCCCGGTTTCTTGAGGGACATGTTTTCGCAACACCGGGATGCAAAGACGATAGAGCGAGCGACGGTTTCCAAGTTGGGGATGGAGGGTGAGAGATTCTGGAACGAGATTGATGAGGTCGTGGTGAGCTATCATATGAGATAGGGGCTGAGGATCTAATCGGGAAGGAGTGAAGTCTGGGCGCCAAGACTGTTATCACGAATAATCCCAACGGCGGAATTTAATCCCCGGGTTTGAGGAGCCCAATGCAGGCTGTGACGATCAATCACATGAAGGACATCTGCTTACCGTACTACCACATGAAGTCGTGAGCTTGGTATTTCGCTGTGAAAGACGCGAGATTGGGGCCACCCAGTCACTTACGGGTACGGACGCCGCTCGCTGTTGGACAATCGAACGAGGGAGTCTTTTGGCGCCACTCTTTTGAGAGAAATCGCAAGACGGCGACACCCCTAGCCTGAGGAGGAATCTCAAGTATGAACGCACTAGTGGTTTTTCACTCGAAATTTGGCAATACTGAGCGCGTGGCCCACGCCATTGCCGAAGGCCTCGAGCCACGATTCTCGGCCCGCGTTGCAAATGTCGATCAAATTGCCGAGATCGACTCTCAAGATGTAAGCCTCATCTTGGTGGGGGGGCCAACCCAAATGGCCGATATTAGCCCAGCACTCCAAGCGGTGTTATCGAAAACTCCCAAGGGTGCCTTGAGTGGCGTATCTGTGGCTGCCTTCGACACACGCTATCGCATGCCATTGGAGGAGTCTGGTTCCGCCGCACACAAAATAGCACCAGTTTTGAGCGAGCTTGGTGGGGAACTCCTTGTTCCTCCGGAGAGCTTCTTTGTTTTGGGGGGAGAAGGTCCGCTCGATGAAGGTGAGATTGAGAGAGCTACCAACTGGGGGGCAAAGGTCGCAGCCAAAGTATAGATGCCTCGAGGCATTCTAGTCTTTGCTGAGTATTGAACTTATGCTCTCTGCCACCTTGCCGATAGCCTTCCATCTCGGCAGAGCCCTCCATAGGAGTTTATCCATACCAAGTCGGAGAGCTAAGGACAGACTCCTTAGTCATACTGAGCTTTTCAACATGACGTTGGGTGGTCTGTATTCCTATGTTTGGATGTAAACGATGCCTATAAGTATTGATCCGCAACCTCGCGAAAATGAAGTTGAATGCGCACGCTGTGGCGCTTATTTCTATTATGAATTGACACGTTGCCCGAATTGTGGCGTGAATATCTATGAACCCGACGATGATGCCGATGAAGATGGCGACCGTTTGATTGAATCGCCTCCGGCACATAGGGAAGGGGTGCTGGCAACCATCACCGGCTTTGCGCGACGACTTTTCGGAAAATCGGATTTAGCAGAGGAGTTATTCGCCACTTCTGAGGATCAGACAGTGCTTTACAACGATTTGCTACAAAAGGTCGGTGGTGATCATGCCACAGTTGAGCGATTAATAACTTTTGAGAGCAAACGCGTACCCGATGGGAACCGAACGGAATGGCTCAGGCAAGCAATCTGGCGCTGGGAGCGGGATAATCGATAAAAGTAGGTTTAGCCATTCGATGGGCTAACCTTCCCGCGAGGGCACCTTCTGCGTTACGCTGTGTATGCCCGTCGCTCCGCTCGGGCGCGGGGAGCGCTCCGCAGCGATCTGTGGTGTGCCGTCTCCCGCGAAGCAACGCACCTCGAAAGTATGTTCGCCGGATTGAAAAGGCCAGTCGTAGCGCCAGATGACCCAGGTCGTCTTCGATAATGGGGAGCGAAGCTGTGCTTCATGCCATTCGCCAGCGTCGACCCGTACTTCAACCTTCGAGATCCCTCGCGCGCCGGAAAATGCGATCCCCCCAATCGGAAGCAGCGTTTGGTCTTCCCTCTCGAAGGTTGAGTCCACTGCGACCGTATCGATCACGGACGTCGCTTGGACCTGTGCCACCTCGTCCCAACCGCGCTCGACCCAGTATCCGGGTTTGTATTGATCGCTGACCTCGATGCTGGTGATCCACTTGGGCTGCTTCATACCATAACGATCCGGGATCCAGATACGCAGTGGAAATCCGTGGTCGACCGGGATTGGTTTTCCATCCCAGTCGTAGCAGAGCATAATGCGCTCATCAGTATTTATCAGGTCCAGATCGACGGTTTCGTAAAAACCGTCCGCTGAGCGGATGTGCAGATAACGCGCTTCAGGCCGTGGCTGTGCTACGGTAAGGATCTCTTGAAGGCTCACACCCGTCCAGCGAGTGGTGCTGATTAAAGTCGTTGCGATCCGACCGGAGATGCAAGAAAGGGTGACATATTGCTCCCGAGCGTTGAAACTCTGGCGTAATTCGTTGAGTGTGAGTGAGAGCGGATTGTCAACGAAACCTGTGATCGGCAAGGTCCAGGTATCTCCGTCGATAACGCTGGGTTGCAATTCGATGAACACCTTGTAATGATCTTCGAGTGGTGTGTATTCCGGCCGGGTACCCGGTGCCGGTAGAATGGGATCATTTGTATTCGGTAAGGGTGGACCTTGATCGCTGATCGGCTGCTCGGTGATCTGCCTCGACCGCCTGCCGGTCGAGATGACGGCTGCCAAGCCAGTCCCTACAACTGTGATGGTGGCGGATGCCAGACCAAGTGTGATCAAGAATTGGCGACGGTCGATGCGTTCCACAGCGCCGGGCTTGTGTTCGACAGGCATTGTCTCTCGATCGGCTGTCGAGAGCCGACGGTACGTCATGCTGAGCAGAACTCCCCAAGCAAGGAAAACGAGGACCAACCACGAGAACTCGACCAGGGGAGAGACGGTAATCTGTGAGTAGCTAAAGTCGATCGCGATGAACGGTAATGCTGCGATAGCACCCACGATCAAACCCGAAGTGACCCTTGGCTTTGTTTGCTGTCGGCTGAACATGGCAAATACAATCCCGGCCGCGAGAATGGCGAGCAAGACAAAGAATAGGACCGCCATCGCTTGTTCCGCGGATTTGGCCGCGTTGGCAACATCGATGCGCAAGAAACGTAGTGTGTCGATCATCAAATCGATTCCGAAGGTTACAAGCGGACCAGGTAAGACTCGCGTGCTCCAGTTGAACAAGAGAAAAGGGGGAAAACCGAAGCCGAGAAGTGATGTCGCCAGGCCTGTGAGGGCGACAAGTGGCGCTGCGAGAAGTCCACCTGCCAGGGACCCATAACCGAATGTATTTTTCTGCATCGAATGTTCCTTATAAATTGACCTTCTAACATCTTCTTTGTGTATATGCTATCAATGATGATTCACAAGACCAAGTAAAAATCCTTACGTGTTTATTACATAAGTATGAAAGGTCAACCCAATGTGCGTGTGGTGCGGTATCATGCATCGGAAAGGACGACGATGATAAACGCCAGAATATTGGTTGTTGAGGACGAGCCTAGCATTCGGGATGTGGTCTCGCTCTACTTGAAACGCGCGGGATTCCAGGTCACATGCGTCACCGACGGTTCAGGCGCATTGAAGAGCCTTGAGCAGCACCTGCCAGACCTTGTGATATTGGATCTCATGCTGCCAGGTGTAGATGGCTATGAGATCGCACGCTACCTGCGCGAGAAAGGGGATACGCCGATCATCATGCTCACCGCACGACGGGAAGAGGTGGATCGTATCGCTGGCTTAGAGATGGGTGCTGATGATTATGTCGTCAAGCCCTTTAGCCCACAGGAGTTGGTCAGCAGGGTGCGAGCTGTTTTACGCCGGACACATAAACAGACGATCGATAAGACGTCCTCCCCGCGCGTATTCGGTGATTTGCGCGTCGATCCGACGACGCGACTGGTAGAGGTACGAGGCGAGGAACGGGAACTCACAGCCAAGGAGTTCGATCTGCTCTGGCTGCTCACGAATTACCCCCGGCAGGTCTTCAATCGAGATCAACTACTCGAAAAAATATGGGGTGTCGTCGAATACATTGATCCTAGCACGGTTACGGTACATATGCGTCGTTTGCGTGAGAAGATCGAAGAGGATCCCTCCAATCCACGCCATTTGCTGACGGTCTGGGGCGTGGGTTATAAATTTGAACCATGATCTTCGGGGTCATGCGTTTTTCCATTCGGGGAAATGATGTTCCATGTCTGAGAAAGAAACCTTGAACGCTGGCTCGCGTGTTTCCCTCCGCTTTGCGGCTGGGATCTTGCTGGCCATGGCGGTATCCCTGGCCTTGTTCTACCTCATCATGCAGCCACAACAGCTTGACCTGGGCTTGATGGCGCTCTTCCTCACGATCACGTCCTTGATCACATTCGCTGCCGGTTATCTCGCCTATCGCTGGGGGTGGATCAGTCGCGCACCGAGCCTGCGCTGGGCTTTGCTGGCCACGTATGTGCTCTCGAGCGGCTTGACCTTCTTAAACGTCTGGCTCACGGCGAAGTTGATGTTTGTCAACCAGCATGATTTGCTCTTGGCGACTATATTGCTGCTCTTCGCGAGTTCGATCGCGGTCGCCTTGGGGTCGTTCTTCTCCGAAACCCTTGGTAGGCGAATTCGTGCTCTTAATCAGGCGGTACGGGGGATAAGCGAGAAAGGCCTGGGTGTTCGCGCGCAGGTCGAAGGTAAAGACGAGATCGCCGATCTTGCGCTTGCGTTCAACCAGATGGCGCAGCAGCTGGAGGTCGCCGAACGAGAGCAGCAAGAATTGGAGAAGTATCGGCGAGATCTTGTCGCCTGGGTAAGCCACGATCTACAAACCCCGTTGGCTTCTATACGAGCCATCATCGAAGCCCTGGCTGACGATGTAGTCGATGATTCCGAAATGCGGACCCGCTACCTGAATTCAGCAAAGCGTGATATTAAAGCGCTCTCCGATTTAATCGATGACCTGTTTCAGATCGCGCGGCTCGACGCCGGAAGCCTTGATCTAACACTTGAGGCGAATTCGCTCTCCGATTTGCTTTCCGATACCCTTGAGGCCTTCTCCACGCTGGCACGTGAGCGAGGTGTTGCATTGGTTGGAGAGGTCCAACGAGATGTGGATCCTGTCACCATGGATGCTCGTCGGGTGGGTCGGGTTTTAAGCAATCTGATCAGAAACGCCTTGAGACACACACCCCGAGCAGGCAAGATTTCCGTGTCGGCGCAACGGGTACAAGAGGGCGTGGAAGTGGTGGTGCGAGACTCTGGGGAAGGGATCAGTGAGCAGGATCTCCCACACCTATTTGACCGCTTCTACCGGGGAGAGAAATCCCGCAGTCGAGCGACCGGAGGTGTAGGGCTTGGGCTTGCAATCGCCAAAGGATTTGTGGAAGCTCATGGGGGCAAGATCCGGGCGGAAGCCGTACCGGAAGGCGGCGCACGTTTCATCTTCACTCTACCCTCGTAAGGGACTGAGCGCATGCATGCCATGCGCTCAGCTAACAGATCGGCATCTCGTGCATGCAGGGTCAACAGATATGAAGTCGTTCGCCTACGGGATAGGCGATGGAAGGCAAAGCACAAGGACGGCCCATTGAAGGACCGTCCTTTGGATTTCTCATTCTACTGAAATGAAATGTCTACTTTTCGGGCGTGATGGTCACTCGAATGACGCCTTCGGGATAGGTGTACATGTCTTCGACGAGTTGAACTACGCCTCCCTCATCTTTGCCGGTGTTAGCTCCGGCTTGACGAGGGGCTTGATCAGCTCCGGTTCCAGGTTGCTGGTTCATCTCGGTTCCGGCGTCCCAAAGGAAGATTGAAGAGGATAGATCGCCGCTGATTGGCTCACCCTCTTCGGTGAACAGATCGACGCCTTGCCCCTCTGGAGCGTAGAACAGATCGTTGGATTCCACAAACATCGTGGCGAATGTGAATTTCTCTCCTTCGGATCCATGGAAGATGAATTCGAAAGCTGCGCCTGGCCCTGCAACGCCGGGTTGTTCGGCTCCCACGGGTGTGTCGAACACACCAGTGGAGATGATACCCATGTACTCACCCAGGGATGCACTGAGTTCTGCTGGGTTGCCATCCTCAGCAAGAGCTTCGAGACCCAAGTCGCGATCCGCCTCTCCGGCTTTGAAGATCGGCTCACCCTCTTTGAAAACCACCCAAGTGCCAGGAGCGAGCAGCACTGGAAGGGCCATGCTTTCGGATGTGGAGAGGTTTTCTATGCGCACAGTGAAGGTCGCGCCGTGCATCTCCATCTCTTCATCCACCATGGAGTCATCTTCCATTTCCTCATCCATCATAGACTCATCTTCCATCTCTTCATCCATCATGGACTCGTCCTCCATTTCCTCATCCACCATCTCTTCTTCCCGCATCGTCTCCTCTTCCAGCACTGCCTCCAACGGTTGCTGCGTGCAGGCGGTGACCAGTAGTGCAAGGGTTACTAGTGATAAAAAGAACTTGCGTGCCATACCTATTGCCTCCTTGAATTCTCGGGCTCGTGCCCAATGAAGATTTGCCTAACTATAGTGGGCAGACATTACAGAAGAATTACGTTCTCTTGCGGGGAGCTTAAGCAAGGTTTAAGAAACGGTTAACGTCGGGGCGGTGACAAGCGCTGGATCGTGCGTTTAGGGCGTGAACAGAGTTCGAGAACTAACGATTGGCTTTAAGGATTTTGGTGTACGCCGCCTGAAGAAATTTACCAAGTTCAAATCTTTCGCAAATGCTTTAGGTGATGGTGATTTTGTACATGATCAGCGAGACATGGATGCGGTCGAACTTCGTGTGCGTTGGCTCAGAGTTGGTGTATGATCGAAATGGGAGGCGGGCAGCTCCAGGTGATGAATTTGGGTCAGCAAAGTGCTCTTAGCTTGCCTGCATTCGATCCTTCCGATTAGTTACTCGCTGGAGTCCTGCCAGTGAAGGCTATCCAAAGTTCTCCATTGCCCTCCTATGACCGGCAGAGCCAATGACAGCGATCTTCGCTTCAAGTGATTCTAGGGGCCGCTTTGACTACAATGGGTAAGCTACGGTCGCAAGATTTTAGCATTGGCTCAGGGTTTATAAATGCGAGGTGAAATGTGGATAGTAACCAATGCTTTCTCCGCTTTCAGAACAATGTTTATGCATTCCTCAATTGGCGATTACGGGAGAAACCTTTCGATGTAATGGTTTTACATCCCCTTGATACAAGGCAATTGGTAACCTACCAAAAGTTACTGAAACAAGGGAGAACGGACGAATCTATTTTCAATACTTTCTTCCCACCAGTGGATAAGCCCAAGAAAAGGGTTCTGATTGATGTGGATCTGCTTACCAAAGAACAGCTCGTCCATCTGATCTGCACGATAACAAGAGAATCTCTACCCTCGCTCAGTCGCATGTCAACAGAGGATTTAAAGACCTTATTTTCAGTGCTTGACCGTTAATTGTTGTATGGTGGATGGCATGGAACACGATGGAAAATTCACTCTTAGGTGTGAATTGCGGCGTTGCAAACTTGGGGAATCACACCGTGTCTAGGGCGAAAATGAAGACCTCATACCTGCGCCTGAGTTTCCAGCGCCAATCGATCGAGGATCTGGATCCGCTTGCGACCGATGTCGATCCAGCCTCGGGTTTTAAACTCGTTGAGGACCTGCGTCGTCGTTTCGCGGTACGTGCCGAGCATTTCAGCCAAGCTCTGGTGCGTGTAGCCTTCGACGAGGGCGGCATCGGAGTTGTTAGCTGCGAGACTAAGGAGTAAGGCGGCCAAGCGGGCGGGTATGCTCTTGAAAGCCAGATCCTCGAGTTTCGACTCCACCTCCTGCAATCGTGTGGCCATGGTTTCCATGAAACGCAGTGCGACCCGGGGTTTATCTAAAATGAGTCGTTCTACGTCCAAACGGCTCATCACACACAGTGTGCAATCGTCGATCGATTCAGCAAATGTGTTGTGCATTCCCTGCCCAAGGAGGGACATCTCACCGAATATCGCTCCTGGACCGAGCTCCGCCACGACGAATTTCTTCCCTTCAGGGGACAGGCGATAGAGATGCACACGTCCTTTTTTCAAAAGGAAGAGTACCTCTCCATTCTCGTCGGGCGAATAAAAGACCCGGCCAGGCTCGCAGGTGGTCATGGTCGTCGCATTATCGATCTCGACCACCTCCTGCCTTGAGAGGTCTTGAAAGATGTGGATTTGTGATAGTCCTTTCAGTTTTCGATCGTCCATGTCCCCTGCCTTTCAAAATAAATCAATCTCACAAGTGATCGAGAGCCTCTCGCAGTCGGCTCAGGAGCATGGCCTCGTCAGGATTGCCTAGGGACATCGTCTTCCCATTTAGGAGGTAAGTGGGAACCGCGAAGACAGCATCCGGCCGATGGCTCTCGCTTCTTGTAAGATCGATCAAGTTTACGCTGATTTGTGGCATGTGCTCTTTGACCGTCCTGGCGATATTGATCGCCGTATCGCAACCGGGGCAGGCGGGATCGATATAAATGTCCAGTTTGACGCTCATTGAAGTCTCCTCCGCACGAGATTAACATATGCGAAAGAGTCCGCTGGTAAGCCCGATTACTTGTGTGCAAGAACTTGGAACGCTAAGAAAGGCGATCTTTATCTGCTGACAATCCTTCCACATGTTTTTTGCATGAATGTGCTCGTCATCACCCCTTCAAATCTTCCGGGAGACTTGAACCAATTTCAAACGTTATGACGCTGGGTATGTGAGGTTTCTTACACATCGGGTTTTTCAAATTTGATATGTTTGACGTGGAATTTACGTCATCATCGATGGATCAGGATAGAACTCATGCGTGATGGCGGTGATGCTGCGGTATTATATGGACAGAGTTAAAAAGCTGATGACCTCATTTGGAGGATAAAGAATGAGATCACTACGAGTGGGCAAAATATTATTCATCGTCTTGATGGCTTTGATCGTGGGGGCTTGCGGTCGATCGGGTTCAATCGGTCGTGAAGTTCTGGAACCCACAACGAAACCTGCCGAGCCTCAAGTGAGCGTGGAGGAGCCTGAACCACAGGCAGCGGTTCCGACACCACGCACAGAATTAGCTGCAACAGACCCTTCTGCTGTATCGCTTCCGTCAGGAAAGCTCACGCTGGTGGAGTTTTTCGCCTATTGGTGATCGACCTGCCGAAGATTGGCGCCCATCGTGCATGGGCTGGAAGCTGAGTGGCAGAACGAAATTGATTTTGTATACCTGGATATCGATGATCCCGAAACCGACTCATTCAAGCGCAATTTAGGATACCGTTACCAACCCCACATTTTCCTGATCGATGGCGAGGGGGTCATACTCAATCAGTGGGTGGGGTACGTAGAAAGGGAGACACTGGAAGCCGCATTCCTGGACGCAAGCCAGTAATTCATGGCCGTCTACTTGCAACCAAGCCGTACCAGAGACCTGGTTGCGTGTTTTTAATGCAGGGTCTAAAATTGCTTGCTAGTTCACAGCTGCGGAGGGAAAGTGATGGATGAGGAAAAATCCAAGAAGTTGAGTGTCATGCGTTTCTGGCTCTTTGGCACGTTTGTTATCGTTTGGGCTGCCATTACGATTTACATCGGGCTCTTCACATCTCGTGATTGGGTCGCGGCGCTCAGGGCTGGCTTTCCAATTTGGGGAATTACAGGAATCTTGTGTTTGGTTTGGTACTTCGGCTATCGCTGGTGGCTAGGTCGAGCATAAAGGCTGACGCTGATTACGTGCTCGACTTCAAATCCGGGGGTGTTTGTGTAGGAAGAAGAAACTTTAGAAAGTCATCCAAGGCCTGAGGGGGATGTCCGGAGCGTGTCCAGGCGCAATTGGTTAGGAACATGAAATGGGGCGGGTTGTCCCGCCCCATTGTTGATTCGTTAGGCTCATCGCCCGTCTGAGAGTACGCTTCAGCTTATTGTTATTCTACGCCAACACGCGCTTAGCAATCACCATGCGCTGAATCTCGCTGGTTCCCTCCCCGATGGTCGTAAGACGGACGTCCCGATAGTATCTCTCGACGGGGTATTCGCGACTGTAGCCATAACTTCCCAAAATCTGGATCGCGTCTCGGCATACGACCTCTGCCATTTCGGAGGCAAAAAGCTTTGCCATGGCGACCTCTTTTGTATATATCTCGCCGCGGTCCTTCATCCAGGCTGCACGGTAAACCAGCAATCTCGCGGCTTCGATGTTCGTGGCTGCATCGGCGATCATCCATTGGACGGCTTGATGCTCCGCAAGCGGTACACCGAAGGCTTCTCGTAGTTTTGCGTATTGTATGGCCTCGTCGAGCGCCGCTTGCGCCAAGCCTATTGAGAGGGCACCGATTCCGATGCGACCGCCGTCGAGTACTTCGAGAGCCTGGTAAAGGCCCTGACCCGTTTCGCCAAGCAGGTTTTCTAAAGGTACACGGACATTCTCATACGTCAGTGCATGGGCATGGGACGCGCGCACGCCCATCTTTTTCTCATCTGGGTGGATATGCAACCCAGACACATCAGCAGGTACGACGATTAAGCTGAAGGAAGAGGAGCCTCCTTCAGGATCGGTGCGGCATAGTGTGACGATAACGGATGCCACGCTCGCATTGGTGATCCAAGCCTTACTCCCATTGATTACCCATTCCTTGCCGTCCTTCTCGGCGCGTGTGTGAACGCCCCCGGCCAGGTCTGAGCCCGCACCTGGCTCGGTGAGCGCAAGTGCGGCCAGGATGTCGCCACGCGTTGCGAGATCAGGCAGCCAGCGTTCTTTTTGATCCTGTGTACCAAACATAGCAATGGGCGCGCATCCCAGGCTGTTATGAGCAGCGACCGCAAGAGCGGTACCGCCACACGCCATACCGAGCTCCTCTATAGCGATGGCGGTGCTTATGGCGTCGACTCCTGAGCCACCAAATGCCTCAGGAACAGTCATCCCGAGTAAGCCCATGGGTCCCATCTTTTTGATTGCTGCTGCGTTGAACTCGTCCCTGGCATCCATCTCAGCGGCGCCGGGTCTGACCTCTTTGTTGACGAACTCGCGAACAGCCTGACGCCACATCCGTTGTTCATCGGTGAATTCGAAATTCATGGCTGACCTCGCTTTTCCCAATAACAAGTACGCGTATCCAGCCTATCGTAGTTTTATCCTCGAAAGGCTGCAAGGCAAATCTTAGCATTTTTTCTCGTTACTTTGAGGTGGGGTGACGCCGTAGAAGCGTAAGCTGCCCGCCAAGGACCTATGCTTGAGCCAAGCAGATTATCGCTGACTGGTGAGGTGCGTGTACCAATGCCAGACGACATCCCGAGCGGGTTTCCCGTTGATAGAGGCGGATTTGTCGTGCAATACGACGGTCGGGTTGTAACTACGGACGTAAAACCCCATCACCTCGGACCGTAAGGTCGCTTCCAGCAAGACGGCGTTGACCGCTTCTGCCTGAGCGAACAAATCGACTTCGATGTCGGGATCGACGATTGCCCCCTGGTCGAATGCCGATGGGGGACGACAACTCTCGTCGGGCGCTTTTGCACAGGCTTTCGCACTCCCAGTAATGGATAAGTACTCGACGCTCAGGTAGATGGGCATATCCGCCAAGTTGGAGTTGCTGAGCAGAACGTCGTCAAGAAGTGAGCCTGCTACGGCTTGCATCTCCGAGGAGGAGGCATCATCGTTCGAGGTAAGCGGGGCGTGCCAATAAACATAGATCTCATCGAAGGCGTCGACGAAATTCGGTGGCGATTGAAGTTCCTCAGCGAGTTCCAACTCCAAGGCTAGTTTTCCATTGAACGTACTCCGAATTTCGGAAATGAGCGTTCTCCAACGGTCTTCCGCATCTTGAGGCACACCAGAGGGTGTATCAGCGGATAGCTGTCCCCCAGGAAGAGCAGGAGCGATTTCCACACCGCCCACGATTATTCGGTGAATACCGAGTCCCTGCGCTTCACGGGCGTACGTGAGCAAGAAGGAGCGGTAACCCTCGAACCATACATTCCACCATGCCAGGTCGCGATCGGCGGAAAGCCACCATGCCTCCATGTCTTCCTCTTTAGCAATCAATGTGGGCCGCAGGGTGACTTGAAGACCGCGGCTCACAGCGCTGGAGGTCATTCTTCTAAGATCGCTGTGAAAGGGGGTATTTGAGGGATTAAAACTGAAAATCGGTATGGGCGTATTCTGGCTTGCCGTCCAGGTGGGTGTGAGAACGATGGCGTTTGCGCCCATATTGGTGATGTCTTGCATGGCCACATCGAAGAGCGCGATCCAATTTGGGTGGTAGGCTGGTAGGAGGTCCACACCGACCTCGAATCCTTCACGAGCATCTATCTCCGGGGCGATCACAGTGGTTGTCGGTAGCTCTTTCTCCAACCACCACCATGCTTCAACTTCATCCCGTAATTCTTGACTTCCGCCCGTTGAGTTCATAGGACGACCCATGGCATTAGGACTGGCAGTTGTTACGTCGTCTGCGCTTCCACATTGCAGGTTACGGCAATAGCGATAGCCCACTGTGCCACTGAAATCAAGAGGGCCATGCAACACGTAGAACCATTCGTTCTCATCCAGACGCCAGATGGGTAGCGGTTCGAACCAGGTGAAAGGATTGAACTGTAGACTGATCTGGTCGGAGGCCGGAGTGTCTTCCGGGATCGTCACGTAGAGTTGCACACTCCCTTTCTTGCCATTGCGCCAGCTTGAGACCGTATCTTTAACGATCAGATCATAGTCTGGCACGATCAGTTGTCGAGTTACAAAGAAACCGTTCTGGTTGCGCTCGGCGTTCCACAAGCCATCGCCCAGTGTGTATTTGTAGCGCAGATCGGTTCCACTGTAGAGTGTAACAACTGCGAGGTAGTTTGTGGGGGTGACCAGGGTCGCCGAAGGCATAAGTGGCGGTGCGAGGCTCAATCCACCTGCTAGCTGGCCGAATGTGTTCCCCATCTGGTGCACGTTACCGGCAATACGCAAGGGCGTGCCGGGGATGGTGTCTGAAGGGACGGTGACTTCGAAAGTCACCTGGACCTTTCTTGCACGCGGAACGTGAAGTTCTACGGGAGTGGTACTCTCCGGAGCGATGACAGCGCCTTGTTGGACGGTCTGGTATTCCCCTGTAGGGTGAAAGGCTGTCAATTGGTGTAGACCCGGGGGGATCCCTTCGATACGGAAGGTACCTTCGCCATCGCTGAAAGTTCGCAAGCCGGCAACGACGACAATCATCTCCGACAGCGGTATTCCATTCTCCTGATCTGATATCCTCCCGATGATCCTACCGACAGGTCCTTGAAAGCTGGAGTCCGTCCAGGTGGCGATGATATCGTTTATTTGAATAGGTCCTGGGATTTGTGCGACACGATACTCGATCGGTTTCCCGTCTACGTTCGCCTCGTCAGATGGCGTTGGCGCACGGCGTGTGTAGCGATACCGCAGCAAGGATCCCACGGGAGGCGTAAGGCGTACCTGCCATCGCCCATCATCCAGTCGATCTAAAGGATGCGTGGTTGTGTTGTATGCCAATCCGGTGACTTCGTCCATCAAAATCAGTGCTAAATCGTCATCAGGTGAGGTACCTTCGGGAGGCAGCACAGTGAATACAACTTCCGCGGCGGGTAGTGGTGTGGGAGTTGGCACAGGAATGGGTGTCGGCCCCGGATCTGTGGGAACGAGATCGCTCAAAGAACATCCCGCGATCGGGGATAGCACAAGGAATATAAGGACAAAGGTGAGGAAACTTCTTCTCATGAGTAAACCAGCCTGAAATAGGAATCCAGGATGTGTTTGATTTCTTCCTGCACGCGCTTCCATACCCCTGCAAGATTCATGCTACAACCCTAGAGGTTGGGCATGAGGTGTTGAATGAGCTGGAAGCAGAGATCGACGTTAGGGACCTTTTGAACAGGAAGACGCCAAATTTGCTTCCGGCCAGTGGCATGCGTTTGAATCGCAAGCACGCCATGATTAAGCGATACCCGCACGACGTCTGTCCAAAGGAGATTCCGATCTCCTTGCTGGAGTCCTTGATTCGTGATCTTCAGCGGTCCAAGCTCCACCGCCCGACCCTCCTGCAAAGCCTCCTGATAAACCTCCAATAAACGAGGATAAACGTGTTTCTTGGCGATCTCTGAGAGACCGTCGAGGTCGGAGAGGGCTTGTGTAAACTGAAGCCGTCG
>JABAOF010000485.1_pt1 | contig 42551 bp, 26 predicted proteins | sample 7062171 | NCBI WGS metagenome assembly JABAOF01 (sample SAMN14538628, study PRJNA623070) | marine sediment metagenome | biome: marine biome [ENVO:00000428]; feature: marine pelagic biome [ENVO:01000023]; material: deep marine sediment [ENVO:00002113] | place: India: Gulf of Khambhat ... | reverse complement strand
AGATTATCTTATCGATGGCCTTGGGATCTTCGATGAAGGAAATGACCTTCATCTGACCTCCACAGGAAGGACAGAGGAGGGGATCTACCTCATAAACTTTACGGATCATCTCGGCCCAGCCCTTGGAGGGCACATAGTTTAGTTCATCGGATAAATAATATAAATATTGTCTCTCTGTGGCCAAGTTTCGAGTCGATCGATTCGATAGCCTGCTTCATCAATGATCTGTAGAATGGCTTCTCTATTATAAAGTTTTTTGCCTGGAGCCAGACTGTTCCCTTTTGTTGGATCCACTTCAACAATGACAACCGGAGCACCAAGCTTTAGACTGGGTTTGATGTTTTTGAGAATGCTAACCGGATCACTGAGCAAGTAAATCATCTCCACCAAAAGCACCATATCCAGTTCACCTTTTGGAAACCGGGGATCTTTCTCCAAGCCTAACACATAATCCACGTTCTTCAGATTTTGTGCAGACATGGCTTTCTTGAGTCCATCTAACATCGCTTGGTTGATATCATTGGCAAACACTTTTCCGTCAGGGCCAACCCTTTTCGCCAGATACCGTGTGAAAAAACCGCAGCCAGATCCAACTTCACCGATTACCATCCCCGGTCTGATAGGGATCGCATCCATGATTTTTTCCGGTTGTTGCCATTGTTCCCTGCTGACTCTCTGGCTGAAACACAAACCTGAGAGAAACAAAATGATACCTGCTAAGATAAAAACGTCTTTACGAATTGGCATGAATAATCTCATGTTTTCTCCTCATGGGCATAATTTTTCCGTCTCTAAAGAAATTTTGGCTTCCAGTTTAAAAATAGCAGATACAATTCAGAAATTCAATTGCTTGAGCTTGGTGATTTTATTAAAAATTCTTTTAATATCCCTTTTGATTTGTTCCTGGAAAATATGGTTATGTCGCTTAATGCTAATATTTCGCGTCATTCATTAATTTCCCAAGAAGGGCTGAAATACCTACAAAAAAAAATAATTATATAAAGGAATGAGGAGGGATCAATCAATCATTTTGTGGGACAAGGCCTCTTCGATTCCTTTTTCAAGTTCCTCTGCAAATTCCTGGTCTGTAAGAGCCTTTATTCGCTGGCGAGTGGTATCGTAATTATCAATTTGCTCTTCTTCAAGAGTAGAGAAATAGTCGGCTCGTGGATCTATCTCATTCAATTTGTTTAACAAAATATCTCTTTCCTTTTTCGGCATAATCCCAGGATCTGTCATTGCTGCAGCTCTTACTTGAATTCCTTCCTCCAACAGATATTCCAAAGCTTTGAAGGGTAATTCATAGTATTGACCAAGAGCTCCTGTTCTTTGAGTGAAACCTTCAGGGACAGCCGCTTTAAACGACACTCTGATGTAGAGCTTCTCTTTGAATTCTTTTAGTTGTTTCACATAATTTCTGTCAGCCCCAAAGAGTATTCCATTCGTCTCTAAGATAAAAAGTGGGTATTTGGATTCTTTTACATACTTCAAAACAGATATTAAATGCTCTTTGCCAAGCGTGGGTTCACAACCTGATAAGCGAAGTTTTTGCACTTTAATATGTTTAAAACGCTCCCATCCAGGAGAAACAATGCCATTTTCTGCGGCTTGGAACAGTCTTTGAGCAACCTCTTTGGGGGAATAAAATTCTCCAGACTTTTCGGGAAAATCTCTTGACCAGTTGGCCCAACAATAAATACAGCGTAAACAACAGCCTGCTGCATATCCGGTAGCGATTCCTCCATAGACAGGCGCTGAATAAATGCCCACATACTTTCTTTCTAATCCTTCCTTCCCTTTTCGAGTCACTATTTCTTCAGTTTGTTTTGTAAGCTCCAAAGGATCAAAAGGTTTAAAGTCCGGTTTTAAGAAGCGTTGATACGTTTTCTTTTTCATTTGTTTTTTGAGAGAATCTGGACGGGTGGGAGAACCATTCTAAATGAAACAATGATGATAAATTATTCAGGCTATTCTTGATATTTAAATGAGATCTTTACTTTGGTTCGATAGGCTGTGACCTTTCCGTCTTCCACCTTCATATCGAACTCAACGGCTTCTGCAACTCTCAGGTCTTTTAAGGTTTTTCTGGCTGTTTCAACAGCGTTTTTCGCCGCTTCTTCCCAGGAGTTGGGGCTGGTTCCGATGAGTTCTATGACTTTGTAGGTGCTTTCCATGATTCACCTCCCCGTGAATTAAACAAATGATAGACGGGAAAAACTGTAATGCGTTCAATCGTATTTGTCAATCTTCATGCAATCATTTCATCCTCCTTTCTCTTCATATCCTCTTCTGCAAGAATCAGTAGCGAATAAGTTTTCTATGCGGTCGTAGTTCCTTTGCTTCCATTTGCGGTCTATCTATGAACAAGCACCAATTTCTGTAAATTAAGTTTACACGGGAAATATAAAACTCTTTTCAAATCCCATTCATGATTCTGCTGAGTGTCCATTATCGAACACCGTATGTCGCACCAACGGACATTCTTTTCCCCTGATTTTATAAAAATTTTTGAATTTTCCCCTGGCAGGTTCAGTTGGCATGTTCCTTGCTATTTAATTTGAATGAAAGGACGAAACAGTGATTAAAGATAATTTAAAAAGCATTTTCAGGAACATCAAAATAAATAAGGATTATTCATATATAAATGTTGCCGATCCTTTCTACGAAATCCAGCGGGTCACTGTGAGACTTCTTCATTTGATAATCAATCACCCAAAAAAAATCACACATTCATGTGATTACTTTTTCTCTCTTGCTACGTATATATATATGAGAGGAAGAAATTATGAGACTTTATTTCTCACAAGGAAAGAAAAATGAAACTCAGCAGAATCAGATGAGTTTTATTAAATGAGAAGGCTAATAAAAAAGGAATAAGAAAATGACACAACTAAATTTAAACCAACGAATGGGGATAGAAATCAATAAGGAATTTCGCTTTGTCTATTCTTTTTATAATAGAGCGAGTTTAATGTCTGGTCCTGTCAGGATTGGATTGTGTCCAATCATAAAGGAAAATCAGAAAGGACCGCTCAACTCTTGTCGTTTTAAAAAGGAAAAATCAAATTTTATCAATTGACGTTCTGATAGCGAGGAATAGATGGCAATCGAATGCCCCAAGTGCCACACACAGAATCCGGAAGAAAGCCGCTTTTGCAATAGCTGCGCGGCATCTTTAACGCCGATTGAAGATATCTCCGTTCTTCCGACACAAAGCCTCGAGACAGATACAGGTGAATTAACAAGGGGCACTGTTTTTGCTGGAAGATACCAGGTCATTGAAGAATTAGGCAAAGGGGGGATGGGCAGAGTCTTCAGGGTAGAGGACACGAAAGTCAATGAGGAAGTGGCCCTGAAGGTTTTGAAGCCAGAGATTGCTTCAGATAGGAAGACGATCGACCGGTTCCAGAATGAATTAAAATTGGCCCGCAAGGTCACTCATAAATACGTCTGCCGCATGTTTGACCTCAATGAGGAAAACTCCACTCATTATATAACCATGGAATATGTTCCCGGAGAAAATTTGAAGAGCATGTTAAAAATGACAAAACAGTTGAGCATAGGGACTGCAGTCAACATCGCCAAACAGATATGTGAAGGATTGAATGAGGCACACAGCTTGGGCGTCGTGCATAGAGATTTGAAGCCGAGTAACATCATGATCGATAAAGCTGGAGATGTCAGAATCATGGATTTCGGGATTGCCCGTTCCCTTCGAGCGAAAGGAATCACAGCCGCGGGTATATTGGTTGGAACACCTGAATACATTTCTCCTGAACAAGTTGAAGGAAAACGCGCAGACAACCGGTCAGATTTATATTCGCTGGGTGTCATTCTCTATGAGATGGTGACCGGACGGTCGCCGTTTGATGGAGACACGCCGCTCAGCATTGCTGTCAAACATAAAACAGAAATTCCTCAAGATCCATGGAAATTTAACAGTGATATTCCCGAATCACTCAGCTGTGTGATATTGAAGTGTTTGGAAAAAGATATTGAGAAGCGATACCAGAATGCTGGAGAGCTGTTTGCTGACTTGAATCGTATAGATGAAGGGATAACCACAAGAGAAAGAGCTATTCCCAGGAGGAAGCCTATCATCCTCAAAGAGAGCCGAAGAACATTCTGGAAGAGTTGGAAGCCGGTTATCGTACTCTTTGCTGTTGTAATTTTAGTGGGATTAGGCATTATATTCACTGGAAAGGAAGCGCCTACACTGACTCCAGAGAGAACGATGATCGTGGTTTTGCCGTTTGAAAATTTAGGCCCACCAGAGGATGGCTATTTTTCTGACGGTATAACTGAAGAAGTGACCAGTCGCCTGGCTGCCTTGCAAGGACTGAGTGTTATCTCCCGCACCAGCTCCATCCGATACAAGAATACAGATAAGACAATCAAGCAGATCGGTGAAGAATTAGGTGTTGATTATGTGCTCGAAGGGGCAGTGAGGTGGGATCGAAATGGTGACGGTCTTGGTCGCGTGCGCGTGACTCCTAAACTCATTCGGGTTTCAGATGACACTCAGCTCTGGTCTGAGTCTTATGATCGGATTATCCAGGATCTGTTTTCTGTCCAGTCCGGGATTGCTGAACAGGTAGCTCGACAACTGGATATCACCGTGCTGGAGCCAGAACGCCAGGCTTTGTATGCCCAGCCCACTAACAATCTCGAAGCCTATGACCTGTACCTCCAAGGAGTAGAACATGGGGATCAAGGATGGAGATCTTCAGATGCGAATGAATTCGAGCAAGCCATTCAAATGTTTGAGAGAGCGATCGAGTTAGATCCCGATTTTGCTTTGGCTTATGTGGAAATAGCGAATGCTCATTTGAGAATGTATTTTTTTGGAGCCGACCGTACCGAGGAGCGGCTAGCGAGAGCAAGAACTTTCGCTGAGAGAGCTCTTGAACTCCAGCCTGACCTCCCCGAGGCACTCGAGGCACTGGCGCTCTATTACTACTGGGGATTCCTTGATTATGACCGAGCAGTGGAAATAATTGAAACCATCCAGAGAGCTCGGCCGAATCTCGTTCCAAATATACTCGGTTATATAAAGAGAAGACAGGGGAAATGGGAAGAAGCTGTGGAAACTATGATAAAGTCATTCGAGCTCGATCCCCGTTATTCACAGTTGGCTTATGAAATAGGCTCAGCTTACGCAAGCATGCGGCAGTACGAAAAAGCGAAGGAATGGTTTGACCGTACCCTCTCGGTCAATCCTGACCACCTGGCTGCTCAATTGGGGAAAGCACAGATTTTTGTCCTTGCGGAGGGAGATATGGAAAAAGCTCGAGCCTTTCTGGAGAAAGTGCCGCAGCATCCATTGACCGATTACTTGTGGTTTGCGCTCGGGATGATTGAGAGTAACTACCAGGATGTTCTGGAAAGACTTGACTCCCTCTCTCACAGCCTGTTCGAAGAGCAGCATATCTATTTTCACAGAGATCTTGCCTATGCAGCTGTCTATCATGCGATGGGAGATACATCAAAAGCGGAAATTCATGCTGGATGGGTACGGACAGCGCTGGAGAGGGCCATCGCAGAGAATCCTTCAGATCCTCGGTATCATGCCGCACTTGGCTTGACAAACGCCTATCTTGGACAGAAAGAAGAGGCTATCCGGGCAGGAGAGCGCGCTGTTGATATATATCCTGTCTCAAAAGATGCTGCCTTGGGTCCCATCTACCTGCTGAACTTGGCCAGAATTTACACTTTAGTCGGTGAGCATGAGAAAGCTATCGAACAACTCGAACCCCTAAAATCGATCTATTCTGCTGAATTCCTTTGGCAGGTCATTACAGTTCCACTCTTACGAATTGATCCCATGTGGGATCCGCTCCGTGATTATCCAAGATTTCAACAGATGCTTCAAGAAAATCTGAGAGAAGCTATTCCCCCTGTTCCTGGGGCAAGTCATTAAAATCAAAACAGCCAAACAGGAACATCCCCAATTGACTCTTTACTCATGAATTGATATTCTTTGGCCTCATTATCAACGAAAATGGGTATTGAATGTCTTAAATGCCACTCTGATAATCCAGATAACAGCCGCTTCTGTAACAAATGTGCAACCCCCCTCTCTCCGATTAAGGATATCTCTTCCATCCCCACGGGAACACTTGAGACTCCTGTAGAGGAAATAATCCGAGGGAGTACTTTTGCCGGCCGATATGAAGTAATTGAAAAACTGGGAGAAGGAGGCATGGGAATTATCTACAGAGTCGAGGATAAAAAGATCAAAGAAGAAGTGGCTCTTAAAATCATTAGGCCTGAGATTGCTGCAGAGAGAACAACCATCGAGCGTTTTTCCAATGAGCTGAAAATCGCTCGCAAGATTGTCCATAAGAATGTTGGCCGGATGTATGATCTCAATGAGGAAGAAGGCACTCATTTTATCACTATGGAATATGTGCCCGGAAAGGATTTGAAAAGTCTGATTCGGATGACAAAGCAGATGAGTGTGGGGACAGCTGTTCACATTGCTAGACAGATATGTGAGGGGATGGCCGAGGCCCATCGAATGGGAACACTTCATCGTGACTTGAAACCAAACAACATCATAATAGATAAACAGGGGACTGCTCGGATAATGGACTTTGGTGTTGCCCGTTCTCTTACGATAAGCGGAGTAAAAGGTCCGGGTGAGATAATCGGAACTCCAGAGTATATGTCTCCCGAGCATGCGGAGACAAACGACATCGATCACCGCTCGGATATTTATTCGTTTGGAGTAATTCTTTATGAAATGACAACAGGACAAGTGCCATTTCAAGGGGATTCGCCTCTGAGTGTAGTGGCAAAACACAAAACAGAGATAGTTCCAGAACCCAGGACATTCAATGCTCGAGTTCCGGTTGCGCTCAGCCGAGTGATTCTCAAATGTTTGGAAAAAAATAAGGAAAAGAGGTATCAGAAGGCTGAGGATGTTCTTTCAGACCTGAAGAAGATTGAAGAAAGTATTCCCTCTTCAGAGAAAGTTTTTCCGGAAAGGAAACTTCTGACTTCCACAACAAAGCTCGCGCAAGTATTGAGAAAGCGATGGGGAATGATTGCTGCGTTCTTGCTCTTGGTGGTGGTGGCTTGGTATGTTTTTCAGTATATCAGAAATCTGCGGCCGCAGCTTTCTTCTCCGGAGGGCCCGGTCTTGGTCGTTCTCCCGTTTAGAAATTTGGGACTTCCTGAAGATGAATACTTCGCGGATGGGATTACCGAGGAAATTACAGGTCGTCTGGCGGCCATACATGGCCTGAGTGTTATTTCCAGAACCAGTGCACTCCATTATAAAGACACAGAAAAAATGACCGAGATAATTGGAGAAGAGCTTGGAGTGGATTATGTGCTTGAGGGCACGGTGAGATGGGAGAAGACATTGGAAGGAAAAGGGCGAGTGCGCGTCACTCCGCAGCTTGTCCGCGTTTCCGATGACACGAACATCTGGACCCAAAGATATGACCAGGATTTCGAAGATATTTTTTCGGTTCAGTCTGAAATAGCCGAGCAGGTGGCCAGACAGTTGGACCTTACACTCCTGGAACCAGAGCGCAGAGCCTTGTTTGCTCGGCCGACTGATAATCTTGAGGCTTACGATCATTACCTCCGTGCTGGCGAGATCGAGAGCAGCGGGTGGCTTCATTGGGATATTCGAGAAATAGGGAAGGCTATACAGATGTATGAGAGAGCCACAGAATTAGACCCAAACTTCACACTCGCTTATATTGCTCTTTCTAAGGTTGAATCATTAATGTACATTTCCGGAATGGATCATACAGAGGAGCGGCTGGCGAGGTCTAAGAATGCTGTGGATAGTGCATTGGCGCTTGAACCTGATTTACCTGAAGCACAAGAAGCGTTGGCCCTCTATTATTACCGAGGATTCCTCGATTATGAACGGGCAACGGATATATTGGAATCAATCCGAAGAGCACGGCCCAATTATAAACTTTCACTGCTTGGATACATTCAAAGGCGGCAGGGCAAGTGGGAAGAATCCCTGGAGACACTCGAACGTGAATTTAGAAGCAATCCACGTGATTCTGATCTTGCCCATCAGATTGGGCTGTCCTACATGTGCATGCGCAGGTACGAAGACGCGGAGGAATGGCTCAGCCGAGCGATCATGATAGATCCAGAGAAAGTTTATTATCATTTGGCGAGGGCAACCATTCCTTTTCTTGCAGAAGGAAACATTCAAGAAACTCAGGCTTTATTAGGCACATTCCCCCACAGTCAGATAACTGAGGTCACCAGGTTTGACCTAGGGATGGCTGAGAGAAAATTTCAGGAGGTGCTTGAACGCCTGGACTTTTTGCCTTTTGATTCTTTTGAAGGAGATTTTTACTATTTCCATAGAAATCTGGCCTATGCCATTTTATATCACGCCATGAATGAATTAGTGTTAGTCAGGAGCAATGCGGAGAGTGCGAAGCAGGCATTAGAACAACTTATTGAAGAACGATCTGGAGATGCGAAGCTCTATGCAGCGCTTGGATTAGCGTATGCCTACTCGGGAGAAAGTCATGAAGCCATCAAAGAGGGAATTCGGGCTGTAGAGCTTTATCCGGTCTCTAAAGATGCCTTTGGCGGGCCGCGCTACATCTTGAGTCTGGCTGAAATTTATACGGTGACTGGCCTCTATGAAGAAGCGGTCAACCTCCTTGAGTTTTTGATGTCAATCCCGGCCGGCAACTCTATTTCTGTGCCGGTCTTGCGCCTTGATCCGAGGTGGGATCCATTGCGGGGGCACCCAAGATTCCAGAGCATGGTCCAGTAAATAATTGGGGACAGTCCCCAATTATTAATTATTCGCAGTGAACAATTGGGGACTGTCCCCAATTTACACAATTTATAATCATTGGCAGCGAGATTAATGCTGTGGCTTTGGGATAAAATTTTTTTATTTTTTTTTAAAAATTTGCTTGCAGGTTTATAAATTATGATATAATCTTAGAGAGGCTAAGAGGGAAGGAGCGATAAAAAAAATCATTATTCCTCATTTTTTTGACTTTTTTGAAAATTCTCCACTATAATGTGGTAAGATAGATTATATAATTAGCTGGCTGGAGAGGATCCTCCTTAGCCCCGCTTCCTTTTCCAAACCTTGGCGCCTCGACAGCCAGCGCCTCTATATTCACATTCCGAATCAATCTGCCACTCCAAGTCTGAATGTATCCAGACAGACTGATTTATTGAAGAAGAAAGGTAGAGGATTCACTCCAGAGGAAAAATCAAAAAAGGGGACAGGCCCCTTTTTTTATCCCCTTTTTTCTGTTTTCTAGTTAAATCAAATCTCTGTTGCGGGCAAAGTGCTTCAATCGAGCAGCCATGTTTCGCGAAAAATCCTGGTTCGTCACTTCTTTTTAGACATCTCTTTGAGATGGTCTTTCAGCTTGAGATGGGGAATGCCTTCTTCGAGCCACTTCGGTGCCGGTTTTCCCTTGAGGTGGTGGTCGAAGAATTGCCGCATCCGGATAGTGTAGTCTCTTTGGTTTTCTGGTTTTCGCAGCCCGTGATTCTCACCTTTGTACTGGAGCATGACGACAGGTTTTCCGAGGCGTCTGAGTGTGTTGAAGTACTCGATTCCCTGGTTCCAGTCCACAGCACCGTCTTTATCGTTGTGGAGGATAATCAGCGGTGTTTTCACGTTTTCTGCAAAATATACAGGAGAGTTTCGGGTATAGGCCTCGATGTTATCCCAATAACCGCCTTCGAATCTTCCCTGGCTGCTCTCAAAAATAGGCTGATTGGCAGATCCTGAGTTCCAGTAAATGGAGCTGTACATGCTGATCATGTTCGTCAGCGGGGCTCCGGTGACACAGGCCCTGAAAATATCGGTCTGGGTCACCAGGAAGGACGATTGGTAGCCGCCCCAGGAATGTCCATGAATGCCAATCCTCTCTTTATCCACGACTCCGGTTTCAATCGCCGCTTTGACAGCGGGCAGAACACACCACACTGAGGACATCCCGGGATCATTCACTTTGTAGACTATGTCCGGCATCAAGACAGCATACCCGTTGCTCGTGTATACGGATTTGTTAAAGCCTCTCGCAGAGGGCGTGTAATAGCGGTTAAGCCCTTGAGAGAGTTTTTCATAGATGTAGACAATAGTCGGATAGCTTTTCCCTTTCTCGTAATTGGCAGGCAGGAAAAGGGCAGCTTGGAGCCTATCGCCTTTATCACTTTCGTAATCGAGAAGAATGCTACCGGATGACCAGAGAAATTCCTTCTGTTGCGGTGTGGCTTCTGTTATCCTTGTTCCTTTTTTAAGGGAGCTGTCTGTCACATAATAGTCCGGATAATCTTTGTGGGTCTGCCTTGTATAGAGATAGACATCTGCCTTTTCAGCCTTGCGGATTGAAAATGAGGCGTCATCCCAGAGCAGCATTTTGGCTCCGGGTTTTCCTTTATCCACTCGGGCCACTCCTCCTTTCTTCGTCCATTCTCCGTAGGTGCCTATGTAAAGTGGTTTTGAAAGGTCGATGCCCTTTTCTTCGGGATCGAGTCTGTAGCGGTTTCTGTAGCGGATGCCATCCTTTTTTCCGTTGACTGTGAGGTTGACGCCTTTACCTCCGTGAACAGGAACATTCCAGACATCCCAGTTATTGTACAGCAACACAGATACTCCATCTTTCGCCCAGCCGAAAAAGCGAGGACTGATCGGGGGCTTGATGATATTATGGTCGTCTTCTTCGTTGATGAATGAAGTCGGCACGTCCTTGGTGATGTTGAATTTTTTTCCTGTTGCCATTTCGTAGGTGTAAAAATGCCCGTCATCGTAAAAGAGAAAATGGGTTCCGTCCGGTGATGGCATATAATACCAGCGGCATTTTTTAAGTGCGAGTTTTCGGGCTCCTGTCTTCATGTCAATCACATAGACGTCCCGGTAACGCCGTCCCTCAAGATTTCCGATCAGCTCATATTCTCGATTATCGAGGCCGATAGCCCACCGGTGTTTGGGAGCAGCTGTTACCTGTCTCAAGTCCTCGTCTGCGATCCGGATAAATTTCTTTTCTTTGACTCTGTAGATGCAGAGAAAGCTGAAATTCTTATCTCTATTTTCTTGCACCTGCTGCATGGATTGGAGCCTTTTATCCAGCCAGTGCCAGATGACCAGGTCAGCTGGTTCCTCTTCCTCCTCTTTTTTAGGCTTGGGCTTTTCCTTTGGTTCTGGTTTTTCTTTTTTCTTTTTAGGAGTTTCTTCAGGTTTGTCTTTTTCTTTTTCCGCTTTCTCTTTTTCTTTGTCTTCTTTCTCTTTGACTTCATGAATGCCGAACAGAATTCCGGATAAATCATCTGTCCAGAATGGCGTTCGATTCGGGCTGATCGTCATACCTTTTGGAAAATTTTTATCTTTTGCGGGTTCATACACAGTTTTCTGGGGTGAACCTTTGATAAAGTTTGTAAAACCGAGCACGCTGTAGAGCTTGTCTTCATATTTTTCGTCTTCTTTGCCTTTTAAAACAGCCAGCCCTTCTCCCTCTTCCGTCCAGTTCATCCTCTTGTACACCGCTTTATCATTATCGAGTGAGAGAACGACACCTGTCCGCATATTTCTCAACTGGATTCCGTTGCCACTCATCTCTTTTGCGTCGACCACCAAGGCCAGCCAAAGGCCCTTTTTATCAAACGCATACTCGGATACGTTCCCGATATTGAGCTCTTTGGAAGAAGCGAGTTCATGGAGAATCAGGTCTGTCCCGCTCCATTTTTCCTTTTCTTGAGCCTGGCTTTTAGGTGGATATTTGTGGAGCGCGATCCATTTAGCGGTCTCAGCGGAAAAAGTAAATTTCCTTGTCTTCTCGAACTCCACTTTTTTCCCTGATGAAAGATTGAGGAGTGCGACTTTATTGTAAAGTTTTTTCTTCTGTTTTCTGAGCGTTTTCGCTTCCTGTTCTGTGGGGTAGATTGTATATGCCAGCCACCTGGAATCATCAGAGAAAGAAATTGCTCCGGAGGCAAACCGTGGAGCTTCGCCGATAGGGAACTTGTATTCCTTATCTCCTTTTGTTTGCCTGATAATGACCTCACTGTCTCCCTTGTTCGGGGAAAGGCTGTAAGCGAACCACTGGCCGTTGTTAGAGAGGACAGAGCTTCCAATGCTTTTCCAGGCGAGGATGTCTTTGAGCTCAATCGGCCTGGGCTTTTGAGGCGATGCTTTTTCTTCCTGGACAGAAAGGCCGGGAAGGACAAAAAATACCCATAAGAGAATTATCAGAGTGATTTTTGATTTTTTATACATTTAATCCTCCTCACAAAAATTATATTTAGAATTTTGCTGGAGCAAAATTTAAATGGCTGTGAGATGCCGGTGCTCAAACTTAACTCTTCCGTCATCTTATTGGTCTTATTAAGATAGATAATCGCTCCCGAAAAGTCAAAGAGCAGAATCATGATAGAAAACATTTCTTTTTTCGTGATGGACAAAGCTTGGATGGAATCTCAGAAAAGATCAGGCTGCGTGTTTTCGGCGCACTCAATCTGGTCTGTTGTATATGCTGTTATTACGGATATGGAGATGCTTCATCATGATACCTGTGCTATCATTTTCTTAGAGGGCTCCCTAAACACTTTTTAAGGATCAAGCGTAATAGAAGTGAAAAAAACAAATCGCATGAATGACACTCAGTTAGTGAGAGAATGTCTGCATGGAGAAGTGGAGGAGTTTAGAAAAATAGTGGAAAAATACAGAGGGAAGGCCTTGGCGTTAGCTTTAAACATTCTAGGAAACAGAGAAGACGCTGAAGATGCCTGTCAGGAGATGTTTTTGCAGATCTACCATAACCTGGATAGATTCGATATGAAGAAAAGTTTTTCCAATTGGCTCTTCTCGATTCTGTACAAGCGCTGCCTTGACTTGCTGAGGAAAAGACGTCGGTTCTTTAATTTTTATAAAAAAGCAAAAAAGGAAGCCGAAGGACTGGCACGTTCCCCGGCTTTAAGCCTCCCGACACACAATCCTCATCTCCACAGTCTTCTGGAGAGGTTGAGCCACAAAGAGAGAACCACGCTTTATCTCTGGGCAGGTGAAGGGTATACGAGTCAGGAGATATCCGAAGTGTTGAAGTGTTCTCCCAACACGGCAAGGATTCACCTTCACAAAGCCAGAAAAAAAATTAAGTTTTTACTGGAGAATGAAAATGCTTAGGTGCAAACTCATTGATTTCCTTTTTACCATTTTTCCCATAAAAAGCTGGCAGGGATTTTTAATCCGCCACCATATCCAGAAATGTCCGGCATGCCTCAGCCGATTGGCCGATGTGGAAGAGGTGAGACCATTATTGATTCAAGAGAATGAACTTGAGGACCTGGAGACCATGTGGCCAGCCTTAAAAGCCAGGATTGACGAGGGAAGGGAAGAGGTGAGAGTTCCTCTGTGGCAGCGGTGGAAATGGGTGTATGCGGCTGCCGTTTTGTTTGCTGCAGTGGCCATATGGCTCTGGCTCTTTTCACCATTCTCGCCAGGCAGAGGCCCGTCAGAGGAACCTCTTGCCGGGCAGTTCCGGATCGATTACATAGAGATCGAGAATGAACCGGCCCAGGCATATGTCTATCATCCCCAGGATTCGAATACATACTTTGTCTGGGTTGAAAAGAAATCATAAAGGAGGACCGTCATGTTTAAGAAAAAACTGATTGTATTCGTTGGATTTCTGATGGCCGTCTTTCTCCTTCATCTTCAAGCATCCGAAATGCTGAATATTAAATTGAGAGTCTATGAAGCAGCCAAGGAAGGGACTTTTGCACCGCTTCGGTTTGTGACTTCTTCCTTTCTCCAGCCCACAGTCTCTGCCACCATCCAGACCGAGTTTGAGCTGGAAAATGAGAGAGAAAAAATTAAAAGAGTCTTTAATCTGGAGAATGTGCGCCTGTTGACCGAAGCGGATTTGAAAGTCGGAGGAGAAGAACAGGATGTCGCACGGCATTATTTTCGCCTGAACGGCAATGAATACTTCTTAGCGATCAGGTTGACCGAATGGAAAGGAATGGGTCAATTCGCTATTTTTGTTAATGAAATTGTCGATGATAAGCATAACAACATATTGACGACAGGAATCACGCTGCCCGGAGGAAATGCAGCTGTTTTCGGTTTTGAAAACAGGAAGGGCCAGCCCTATTTTCTCTCTTTCCATATCGCCAGTGTAATTTTGCCTAGTGGTGAAATATTGCCTCCTCCCCCTCCACCGCCGCCACCGCCTCCCAAAAAGGGACCCAAGACTCCAACGCCGCCACCGTCTCCCAAAAAAGGACCCCAACCTCCACCGCCGCCAAAACCCTCACAACCTCCGACAGAGGAAGAACTCAAAGCATTTGCTAAAGGAGCTGTCGTGGCTGTCGGTGAGATTAGGCCCCCTAGGCTTATCAGAGAGGTTCCCCCGGTTTATCCCAAAATAGCAAGACAGGCTAGAGTAGAAGGGATGGTGGTGTTAGGTGTCAGAACTGATGCTAAAGGAAGAGTCACTGAAGTGACAGTCTTAAGGTCGATTCCTTTGCTGGACCAAGCGGCTGTTGATGCAGTCAGGCAGTGGATATATGAGCCTTTTATTTCAGAAGGAAAAGCAACCCCGGTTATCTTTTCTGTAACGGCTATTTTTAAGCTCAAGAAATGAAAGAAGGCTTCAGATTTTTTTTCTGTTAGAGTACGGACATTAAGTGCTAAAAAGTGATACAAATTGTTTGAAAAGGATCTGTATATCCCCGGGATTAATTTTTGCATGTTTGAAGCATATAAAAATAATACAAATGGATAATAGTGAATAATAGTCCTAAAAATGGAGGCTTGCCAGCTATGAGTGAATCTTTTTTTCTTCGATTGTTTTCGTTATTTACTCTGGCGTTTTTAATCTCTCCAACGAACCATGTCCAAGCTGCTTCAAATGCAAACGAAAAGGTTCCAGATGTTGATTCACTCCGTCCTTATGTCGTGCCCATTCAATCAATCGCATTTGAAGAAGACGATTTTTCGGACCTGTCTCCTCTCATTGAAAAAATTGGCGATGCAAGAATCGTTGTCCTGGGTGAAGCCACTCACAGTGAAGGGTCAACCAGCCAAGCCAAAGCGCGGCTGATAAAATTTCTCCATCAGAAAATGGGTTTCGATGTGCTCGCCTGGGAAACAGGATTCGTTCAATGTTATGGGATGAATGAGATGCTTCGTACAGAGAAGATACCGCTTGAAGAGGCAAAAACGTATCTTATGAGTGGAGGGTGGGCTAGCGAAAAAGCCATCCACCCTCTCTTTGAATATGCCCGGTCCACATGGATTTCCTCAAAGCCTCTGGAGATGTGTGGATTTGATACAGGTCGTCCACACAAGGCTGCTCCATATTTCAAAAAGTTTTTATCAGATTTTGTTTCCCGCACTCCCGATATCACAATATCGGAAGAAGAATGGATTCTTATAGACAAACTTACGAGCAGAGGATATGGATTTTTTTCAAGAGAGCGCCCTGATGATGAAAAGCGGACTCAGCAACGAGCTGTCCTCAAAAATATTGCCGATAAAATACGCATCGAATATCCTACCTTGCTGAATTATTATTCTCCAAAAGAACTCGTTCTTATCCAACAATTTATAAACGATGCATTGATATCCGAACATGTAAAATATGTACTTCAAACAGAAGGCCCTAAAAAGTGGAACTATCTCCGTGACCGAGAGATGGCCAAGTCATTTCTTTGGATTCTAGACAATCTGTTCCCGGAACGCAAAGTGATCATATGGGCGGCCACAGCTCACCTTATCAGGAATGCAGATGAGATAGAATCCGAAGAGGGGAAGGCTTATTATCCAGTTGCCTATCATATGGGTCAACATCTTTATGCTAGACTGGGAAATCAAATGTATACTATTGCAGTAACCGCTTACAAAGGAGAATACGGAGAAATATTCCCAGAAGGATCTAAATTCGAATCTGCAATCGAGGATTTTGAACCAGCTCCCGAGAATAGCTTTGAAGCCGTTGCTCACAAAATGGGACTGCCTTATTCTTTCACAGATCTCAGAAGCGCTCCTGCAGACCACTGGCTTAAGGATAGTTTTGTTTCCGTGGCTCTAGGCAGGATTAGGAACAAGGCGCAGTGGGCAAATATTTTCGATGCCTTTTTCTTTATTGATACAGCCGAGCCTATAAGCTATTTACCGAGGAAGTAATCTTTTGTGGTTTTTCTCAAATGAAAATTTGAATTTTTCTTGTTCTTGATGCCATTAGGACTTTTCCTGATATTATAATAAAAATAAAACTTAATATATGGTTCATCCATAACACCTATCGAAATAATTAGAGTAAATCAAGATTTTAAGCTCAAGAAATAAAAAAAAGGCTTTAGATTTATTTTTTTTATGAAGTCGTATCTCTGATCGCTGGTCGATGAGAGGAAGGATTGTCTCGTTCGATTGTTGAGTTGAATATTGTTGAGCTGAATGTTCTTTCAGGGTGAGTAGAGCCGAGACACTTCTTTTGGAAGCGAAGAAGAGGCATCGAGCTGAGAATAATCCAGCTCTGATCCCAATAGGCTGTGAGGGATGAGATAGACAGCCATGAGCAATATCGAAGCTCCCAACACCCACCAGCGAGCCGGCTTCCCCCGGCGTCCGGCAATTAGAGCCGCGATCCAGCCGATCATGGCAATAAGTGTTTTGTTATCCGTCAGGTCAGTCCCAAATGGGAATCCAGTCCAGAGGTATCCAAACGCAAATTTTTGAACCAGTGGGCCGAGGATAAATCCACCCACAAACAAGAGACCTATTGTCCAGATAGCCAGTTTTCTCGGATTGCCTTTCGGATTGAGCGCCTCGATCCCAGCTCGTGAGGAAAACAGCATGGCGAGGAACATGATGATGATATGAGGAAGGAGAAGGACACCGGGAACAGGGTCTTTGAAGCGGATGATCACGGATTTTTCCCCGGTTAAGTATATCTCGCTTCCTTGGGAAGCTAATAATATTTTATATTCCAGTTTCCCTGCAGAGGGCTGTTTGGGAAGACTGCCGGCCAGGACATCTTCGTCTCTTTTCATGGGAATCTTTGTCCAGGGATCGTCTGTTTTGTATCGTTTGTAGAGGAGATTTCCTGTGATTTCTCTGTTTGGTACTTCGACTTGCACTTCATGATCACTCGTCGTTTCAGGATCCCGTTCGAGCTTGTATGCAATTTCAGTGCCGTTGAGTGTGGCCTTTCCTCTTAGAGGATGAGTGGGGCCGGTCATTCGCTGATAACCTGCTGCAGAAACTGTGATGAGGAAAGCGATGATCCACAAAAGTACTTTTTTCATCTTTTTCTCCTGTTCAGCTCTTCAATTTAATTTTCCAGATGCTTGAAAAAATTGAAAGAGGATTTTGGTTAAGAAAAAATTTAGCTTGGAATTTATTTCGATCTTGAATACTAAGTATATACCACATCCAGGTTTGTTCGCAAGTGAAATATATTATTATTTTTATAGGATAACCAGGTATTCCGCTTCGTGTATCACTATTCTGTGACGAATCTGAGTATGGGAACACAGTTGGCCACCTGTTCATTTCTTTGCGTTTGACCATGACTTCTTTGCTGTGGTGTGAATAGTCGAGATTTCAACAGATTGAATTTACAGGCAGAGTTCGCACATTCGGGTTGAGCAAGAGAATATGATCCCAACTTACCTTGATTATTCACGAGTCGAAGTTGCTGTAGATACGAGGCACAGCGCAAGATGCTGTTGTCGTCCATCGCGCTTGCGCTGTAACGAAGTAGATGCGGTGAGATCGGCTCGCCCGTAGGGGAAAAGATGCCGACATAAGATTATTTGTCATCCTTCAAAGGTATTTTGAAAAAGGTGTCGGCAGATTTTATAAATAATTCAGGTTGATTGAAAATATATATATTCCAGAATATTTGAATTTTATTTTACTTGAACAGTATTTATTAGTAAAAAGAAATGAGTATCCCGCGTTCAGTCCAGGAGGAGTGAAATGAACATTGAATATTTTGAACCTCTCAGCCGGGCGTGGAACCGGATGAAGATGGCTCTGTTTAAGCCCTTTGATATCAGGAAGTGGTTTATTATCGGGGGAAGTGCCTTTCTAGCCGGATTAACAGAGGGAGGTCGAGGGCCGAATATATCAGCCAGTGGCGAGGATGCAAGCTTCCGTGAATTCATTGAATTTCCGAATACAGCATGGGGATGGCTAGTGGATCATCCGGGATGGTTCGCCGCCATCGTGTCATTCGTGGTGGTTTTAATCGCAATAGGAGTCACTTTCACCTGGTTGAGTTCGAGAGGGATGTTCATGTTTCTGGATAATGTGGCTCAGGATAAGGCCGAGTTCGTCAAGCCGTGGAAGCAGTATAAAACAGAGGGGAATTCATTGTTCCTCTGGCGTCTTGTTTTTGGTCTGATTTGCTTCACACTGTTCATCATGTTCTTTGGATTTTTCTTCACGACCGGTGCTCTTATCTACAGAGAAAGCCTTTATAGACATGTTCCTGTCTCCTTTCTTGTGGTAATGGGTTTACTTTTCTTTTTTATGATTGTAATCATCGGCTACATTTCGATGTTCTTGAAGAGTTTTGTGGTCCCTATCATGTACAAGAACAACATCAAAACGACCCAGGCTTGGAGTCGTTTTTTGAAAGTTTTCGGGGAGCATCCTTTCCACTTCATCTCATTCGGGATTTTCGTGTTTCTCCTGACGATAATGTTCGTGCTATTGATTGTTGTTGCCGGTTTATTGACCTGCTGTATCGGTTTCATACTGTTGATCATTCCTTACATAGGAACAGTCGTTTCCCTGCCTATTTGGTACACGTTGAGGGCTTTCAGCCTGGAATACCTGGTGCAGTTCGGTCCTGAATACGATGTGTTTCCACCAGCCAAAGTGCCAGCTAAAAGCGTCGCCGCTTAGCAGCCAGAGAAAGGACGTCAGTAAGAGGGGAGAGACCTTTGATAGTTCTATCTTGAAGCTAAAAATTTGCTATTTGCCACTGAAGCAACTGGGGGCTCAAATTTTAGTTATTCGTTTTAGGGAGTCCGGACACTGTCTTGGTGTGATGCCCCGCTGATTTCATCAGTCCAGGTTATGTCCTGGAAAGAAATGGAGATTTCTTCGAAATAATATGGGTATTTTGAATCAGTAAAAGTGATCATGGATTCGATTTTTCCAGTTTCAATTTTTATTGTGTAAAAATGCTCTTCTGCCCCAGAGCCAGTTGCACTCGGTCTGAAAAATCTAAATTCAGCGCTATCTATTGTTTCATCGGAGCTCAGTGCTTTGAAGAGGAGGGGGGAGGCTTTATCAATAGCTTTTGTGAAGACGATGTGCTTGTGCTCAATCCTTCCGCCCGTTCGGGCCATCTCTTGATTGAGAGAATCGACTTGTATCGAATTTTCCCGTTCGAGAGAGGCGACTGTCGATTCTCCCTCAATCTTGTTCCCGTCTATCTGGAGAAACAAAAAAATACTTATCCCTGAACCATTATCGGATTGCATTAGAGTGGCTGCGACAGATGTGGGATTTGTGTTCCCAAAAACAGCTTCTAAGCCGATTATCCCCAGCGATAATGTCAACATGACAATCATACCGATTAAAACTTTTCCTCTGTGATTGTTTAGATTCATTTTAATTCCTCCTGCGTACAAAATTTTGCTGCTCCTATTATATAGATTTTAAAGAAAATTCCTAATGGACGGTTGAAGATTGAATGAGCTTGAGTCTATTATCCAGGCTGCTGTACGGTTACCTCTATCCAACAACTGACGTATTCCCTCAGTTCTTGATTGTCTTTGCCTATGATTATGTTTTATCAAGGTCACTTAAACAGACATCATTTTTTTCATGTTCAAAGCAATTATCAATATTCCTGGAATTAACGATTGAAGTATAAACCAAATCTTGATAAATTCTGTTTTATTATTTTAAAAGAAAAAAATATAAAGAAGGAGAAATGGAATGATGAAAGTGAAAAAGCAATCCAGCTCGTCACATAAGGAGGAATTTAAGACAGATAAACGCCTAGAGCGTCTCGAACGAAACATTCGTTCCCTTCGTGCAACACTGCTGATTTTAGTCCTGATAATTATTGTCGGCTCGTCTGGTGCAATGCTGTCGAATGGAAAAGAGAATATCCTTCGTGTCCAGGGTTTGATTGTGGAAGATGCAGAAGGGAATCCACGCATCTTGATCGGCGCTCCCTTCCCGGAGGTAAAAGAAAGAAAGCGAGAGGACAGGACTGCAGGAATTCTGATTCTTGACGATAAAGGAATAGACCGGCTTTCAATTGGTTCACCGGCATCTAATCCTCAGATCAAGGGAACAGTTGTCAAAAGGATGAGCCCAGCTACCGGGATTCAAATCAATGATAGTAATGGTAACGAACGCACTGGATATGGAATCTTGGGTTCCGGCAGTGTCGTTCTCGGTATGGATTATGAGTCGGGCGAAGGTTTGGGCTTGTTTATTTCAAAAGAGCTGGGATACGCAGGTGTCTTGATAAACGGAGACAAAAGACCTCCGAATAATCAGCGTGTCTTCATAGGAACAAGCCTTAAAAAAGAAAGCCCTGGATTCCTCGTGTTGAATGATAACAATGGAACCAAGTACACTCATTTTGAAATGAAAGATGGAGCGCCTCTTTGGAAAGCCTATGATAAAGATGGCAACCTGATTCTTGAGGCAATCGAGAAACTTAAAAAATGAATGGATGAGTGACAGCCTGCTCCGCCAGGCCAATCCAGTTCTTCCTTGAACCGGAAATTTTAGCGCGGCAGAAAACCAAACTTTTTCGCCTGATACAAAACCGGACATTTTTACTTGGCTAAGAACTAGAAGTTTTTGCTTCGCATAAAAGGGGACATTTTAACTTTGCCTTGACAGAGATTTTAAAAAAAACATTTGACTTCGTTTTTTCTTTGTGATAAAAATTTCTTTTTTAGTGAGGAGGAGGAGGAAATTATAGGGGCTAGACTATTAGCAAAGCAGAGAAACACACACCCACTCACGAGTACATCCACAACTTTAAGACCTGAATACAATTTCCATAGATATATTTTCCATCTAATAAAGCCAAAGTATCTGTAAACGTACCCTTCTGAGGATTATTTCACTCAGAAGGGCTTTTTTTCATCGCACAATAGTGCCCTTAAGAATTTAAAAAGGGCGTGATGCTCGGAATAATTTTCCTAGAGGGGAAAAGGAGGAAATAAATTAAAAAGATAAATTTTAAGTTCAGCAGTTGGCTTATTTATTTATCGCTTCGCTGCACTATTGCACATCGATGCCCCCAAAGCGGAAGCTGCAACGCAAACACTGATAGATGATGCTATACAAAAAGATTTAGCGCGGCTGGCAGCCAATCAGAATCCAAGCGGCAATTTCTATTGCTCCTACTCGTTGTCAAGGCATAATCTGAATTTCACCACTTCGTACATCTATCTTCAGATGAGCAGCGGCACGAATTATCCGTCGCGTGAGATCTGCTTCGATAATATCATTGTCCGAAGTCCCCCCTCAGATTGGAAGCTTCCTTAGACTTGCAGCTTTATTCGCTCGCTTTGTCCCTCTTCTTTTTTTCACCGTTTACTAAAACCGCAAAAATCCGTGCGGTCTGATTGGGGACGATATAGGAAAAGCCTCTTTAGAAATTGAAGAGGACGTCATTTGGCCATTTTTATTAAGCTAATTTCCGTTTAGCAAAAATCCAAGTAAACCTTTTTAGATGTCAGTTCGTCTTAATATATAAATGCTTTTTGCATACAAATAGGAGGAATGGATATGAGACTCTTATCCAGGGCAGAAGAGATCATTCTCCTGGCTGTCTACAAACTCGAAGGCAATGCCTATGGCGTTCCAATTAGAGACCAGATACATAAAGATATCGGCCAGTACTGGTCTTTTGGCGTTATTTACAAAACTCTAAAGAAGATGAACGCCAAGGAATATGTGAGAAAGAACGCGAGCAATCCAGTAGCCGAAAGGGGAGGAAGAAGCCGGTATTATTATGAGATAACTCCTCAAGGCATTTCCGCTTTGAAGAAGATTCGTCAAGTGCATGCTTCTGTCTGGAATAAGGTTAAACATCTCTCTCTGGAGAAAAAGGGAAAATAGAAGATGAAGAGAGTCGAGAGAGCCCCTCTTATCCCTAATGTTTTGCTCAAACTGCTTCTCAGAGGGGAAGACTTTTATGAATTTTCTGACGACATCGATGAGGTCTACCAACAGATGATCGTCAGCGGGCCTAAATTTAAAGCCAAGGCATGGTACTGGTTCCGCGTGATTGAATCTGTTCCCAGTTTCATCATTGATAAGATTTACTGGAGGTCAATAATGATAAAGAATTATTTAAAAATCGCTTTGCGAAATTTCCAGAGGCATAAAGGATATTCTTTTATCAACATTGCCGGGTTTGCTATCGGCATGGCCTGCTGTCTCCTCATCCTCCTCTATGTCCGCCATGAATTGAGTTATGACAGGTATCATAAGGATGTCGAAAGGGTATGCCGGATCGTTCAGGATATCCGCACTCAAACCGCAAACCGTGTTTTTGTTCCAGTTTCGCCCATGGTCGCTCCAACATTGAAATCCGATTATCCTCAGGTGGAATACGCTGCCCGGGCATTTACCTTTTCGGGTTCCCAGTTGGTCAGGAAGAAAGACACATTCTTCTATGAAGGCCGTTTCATATATGCGGACCAGGAACTATTTGATGTTTTAACTTTTCAGTTTATCCAGGGAAATCAGCAGGGAGCCCTGACCCGGCCGAATACACTGGTGGTGTCACAGAGGATGGCGATTAAGTATTTCGGCAACGCCAATCCCCTGGGAGAGACTCTGGAGATCAATCAGCGGGAATACGAGATAACAGGAGTTGTGACGGATTGCCCGGAAAATACGCATTTGAAGTATGATCTGATCGCTTCTTTAGAGACGCTCAAAGACTGGCAGGAGATGTCTAACTGGTATTCGACCATGTTCTATACCTATTTAAAGCTGAGACCGGATGTGAATGTGCAGGAATTTTCCCAACAAATCAGCCGTCTTGCCGATAAATATGTCGGGGAACAGCTGAAGAGCTGGGGATCCACTTATCATTACTTCCTGCAGCCGTTGTCCAGTATTCACCTTCATTCTCATCTCCGGTATGAGACCGAGCCTCCAGGAAATCCTGTCTATATCACTATTTTTTCCTTTGTGGGCCTTTTCATCCTCATCATTGCCTGTCTGAACTTCATGAATCTCTCCACCGCGCGCGCAGCGAACAGGGCGAAAGAAGTCGGTTTGCGCAAGGTTGTGGGCGCTCAAAAGCTTCAGCTTATCGGCCAATTTTTGGGAGAGTCACTGCTGGTGGCCTTTCTTTCGTTAGGATTGGGAATGGTCATAGCCAAGTTTGCGATTCCCCTTTTGAACGATTTGACCGGAATATCCTTGAGCTTCGACGCGCTTCTTAGCCCAGTTGTTTTGTTCTCCCTCATCGGCGGTGCAGTCCTTGTGGGAATGACCGCAGGCTTGTATCCTGCGTTCGTGCTTTCGGCTTTCAGACCGGCTGTGACTCTTAAGGGGGTTCAACGGGCTGGCTCTTGCGGTTTAGCCTTGCGGACGGTTCTTGTGGTCGTCCAGTTTGCGATTTCTGTCATGCTTATTATCGGGACTTTAACCATGTACAAGCAGTTCAACTTCATGAAAAACCAGTATTTGGGATTTGAAAAAGAGCAGAAACTCATTCTCCCTCTCCGGGGAGGAATCGACATCCAGGAAAATTTCGCATCAATAAAAGATATGTTTTCCAAGCACGCCTCTATAACCGGAGTCACGGTTTCCTCCACTGTTCCGGGGCGAGGAGTTTCAAATTTTGCCATCAAGCTGGTTGGAGAGGAGGATGATAAAAATCAATCGATGTTCCATATGTATTTTGATGATGATTTTATTCCTGAATATGGAATCGATATGGTGGCTGGACGAGCTTTTCAAAAAGATATGAAGACAGATTTCATGGGAGCTTTTCTCATCAATGAAGCGGCAGTCAAAGCCTTTGGCTGGACCAATCCTGAGGAAGCGCTCGGAAAGCGACTGCTCACAGGACACGGAGGCCGGGTGAATCCGATAATCGGTGTGACTAAGAATTTCCATTACCGCGGACTCCAATCTGAGGTCGAACCTCTGGTCATGGAGTTTTTACCGTGGACTTTCAGGTGCATCACTCTCTCCATAGATATCTCTGATCTGAATGAGACTCTGGCCTTTGTCAAATCTCAGTGGAAGACTTTGTGGCCGAGTCATCCTTTCGAGCACTTCTTTCTGGATACAGACTTTGACCGTCAGTACCGGGCGGATGAGCAGATAGGGAATGTATTCGGAATCTTTACTTTCCTGGGATTATTCATCGCCTGCCTGGGGCTGTTGGGATTGGCTTCGTTTACAGCCGAAAGCCGGACTAAAGAAATCGGAATCCGCAAAGTTCTCGGAGCCTCGGTTGGAGGCATTGTCCTCATGCTCTCCAAGCAGTTCACAAAATGGGTTCTGCTGGCTAACTGTATTGCCTGGCCTGTGGCTTATTATTTCATGGATAAGTGGCTGAAGAATTTCGCCTTCCGCATCGATATCGGAATTTGGACATTTGTGCTGTCAGGATTTTTTGTATTGTTGGTCGCCATACTGACAGTCAGCTACCAGTCTATCAAAGCGGCAGCGGCCAACCCTGTGGATTCGTTGATGTATGAGTGAACATTGGAGGGCTTGGCCATGGCTGTTTATGACTGACTCCTCTTCTCGAGCGGAACAAGGGTAGTGACCAGCTACCATGTGGGCACACCCCATTGGATCTCCCCGACGATTTGTTTCCTTTGCAAGCCAAGATGAGATTGCCGCATTCGATTCTCTCTTCACAACAATTTCTACGGCAATCTCGACTCGTGAATAATCCACGTTAATAAATTCTGAAAATCAATGATCACTTTGTGATAAAGGAATAGAATCGCTATGCCACTCTTTTTCGAAGCGTGTAGATGACAACGTAAGCCATTCCATAAAAGGCTAATCCGACTCCCATCATTGCCTTGAATCCGAAATTGAGCGCTATAACCAGGGAAAAAATAGACGCAAACACAGAAAAAGCTCCGTTGACCCCCCATGCCCACGGCACAAGGTGCTCATGGAACTTTCTGACGATCTGTATGCCCATGGGAAAACACATGCCCATAAAAAAACCTGGAGGGATTATCAGCACAACAGATGTCAAAATTCTGATTGGCTTGCTGAGCCACATGAAGGCAGTGAAAGAATCATACAGAAAAAGGATATAGATCAGGATGATGCCAAGTATGAGTGCGAGAACAGTCAGCAGCTTACGAGGTGCTGAACCTGGTGCCCAAATACCCGAGACCATACTGCCTATTCCACTGGAAAAAAGAAGGGTGGCAAGAACAACAACGAATGAATAAGTCGGATGCCCCAGGAATATGGTCAACCGCTGGATAAGTGAGATCTCGATGAGCATGAATCCTATCCCCAATCCAACGAAGTATATCAGGCTTCGGAGACGATACTGAACCCTTCTGATCTCTGCGCTTCGACTCAGATAAAGAGGAAGGAATATCGTGAGTATCCCAATAACACCAAAGCTTATGAACATCCCATAGAGAAGAGGTAACGCGATACGGCGAGCGGCATGGTCTTCAGGATCAGAACGGAAAATATCACGGAAATATCTCATGAAGAAGAAAAAAGGACGATTATCCGTGGGGGGATTGATATTCTTGGGATATGACTGGATAAAATCCTCGCGGCCTATTTGAGCGTACGCCTTGGGATCGATCAAGGCTCTTATATTGTCGGAATAAGTAGATGAATCCAGATCCTCCTTATTAGCCTGGGGAGCGTAAACCACACTGTAATCAAATCGCCTAGCGGTATTGATGGCAGTTGAAATTTCTTCGGGAATAAACATGCCTTTCTTGAGAAGCACTGTGGCTCGCCGGTATTTACGTTCGGCCTCAACCACAACGATCAACCGTTTTTCAATGTCATTCACACCATTATCGATCAAATACTGGATAAAGATATTGCTCAGGCGCAGGGCTTCGTCCCAGTAAAAATAGCGCGTGATGGATAGGATTCCATCCTCCTTTAGATGCGTGTAATAATCCTGAACTGCCTCATAGGTATAGAGGGTGTTTTCGTTAAAGAGATAGGCGCCTGAAGCGGCGGCTGCCCAGGAATCTATCATGGTGATCTGGATAATATCATAAAGATCTTTGGAGCCAGCTGTGAAATTGCGTCCTTCATTTATGTGCAATGTCACGCGCGGGTCCTTGAAGATTCGGCCTATGTAATCAGCATAGGTTTCAGTAACCAGTTTACCGATCACAGGATTAATCTCTACTGCGGTGATCTTTTTTGTATTAAACAGGAGGGAGGTGAAGACATCCACACCTCCTCCAGAGCCGATAATCAGCACGTCAGCGTTTGGCTTGAGATGATGGACGATTTGGCGAGAATCAGCTTTCAGGTAACCAACCTTTGAGAAGTCTCCATCAAATTGATACAGTAGAGTCGGAGCTCCCGCGTCGTTGGTCACCCTCATTGTTTGGTATTTTTGGTCTTTATAGCTTTTATTTCTTGGAGCAAACACTGCCACTCGAGAAACCGGACTCCATTTCTCAAAAACCTTGTTTATTTCATGTTCTTGAGGTGTATCAGCGCTGTAGCTTTTAATAGTAACGACCTTCAATAAATCCCATCGGTCATTAACCAAAAATAAAACTATGAAAATAACGGACAGAACTGCCATCAACACCTTTACCCAGCGTAGCTTCAACTCAAGAGAAAATGCCAATGCCGCGAGACACGCAAAGATGGAAGCCACAAAAGTTATAGAGGGAGCACTGAAATGGAAAAGGAGGGGAACCACAATAAGACATCCTATGGATGCGCCGACGAGATCGCTGAAATAGACTGTGCTGATTTTCGCACTGTAACGGAACAGAGCAATGGTTATACACATCGCCGCAAGGAAAAAAGATATGAATAGAAACAATAATTGCACTCCCAAAATCAAATAGAAGTTCGCACGGAAAAGACTGAATCTGGACAGGTCCATGCTGAGGTGCAGGTAAATTGATAAAGGAGTAAACAACGCGAAGAGAACCGAAAACCTTGTTAGGTGCTTGGCGTAATTATCCCCTATCAGCCTCTTTGCGTATAGGTAACAGAGAACTCCAGCTGCAGCTATCCCTAACAACGCTAGGGATATCGCCAAAAAGCCGAAGTAATACCACAACGTCACTGAAAAAATACGAGTGATGTTCACTTCCAAAAGTAGAGTGGCCAGTGCAATAAAACCCACTCCTGCAAGTAATGATTTGGGTACATCTCTCATTGTGAATTCCTTCCTATCACGAAGAATGTTTGATTATTAAAGGGAGAAAGGCGCTCGGTTAAAAAGCTGAGGTTGGGGGTATGAATGATCTCAAGTTTTCCAGTAAAAGTGGATCCTCTTGTGAATTCCTTAGGAGGCTTCTCGATAGTCATTCTACGGGAAACAGAGATGTCCTCAGCCGTGATTGTTCGAGTCTTGAACTCACCACTGAATCGATGAGAGTCAGGATTCCCCGCATGATATTTCGGCATTTAGTCCTCATTAGTCCCTTTGTTTACTTAGCAACAGGATAATGATTTATGAGATAACTGTCAACCACAGACTTCTTCCAACAGACGAATTCCATTAAAATCGCGTGGACATATGATAATTCAAATAATCTTGGTTTTTTTCTGATTTAATTGAATTTAAATTTTGGTTATGGTAGTATTAATTTGTTGAAATTGAAGAGAACTGCCCGTTTTCATGAAGAGGCAGCGATCACAGAGGATTAGGGGAAATTTCAACAAATAAAAAACATTCCCTCCCTTATTAGAAATCAAATATCAAAAGGAAGCCAGAATGAATATTTATGTAGGGAATTTACCACGGGAGGCCAAAGAAGACGATTTGCGGGAGGCTTTTGAAGCCTTTGGGGAGGTCTCCTCTGTCAAAATCATCACAGACAGATTCACCGGGGAGTCAAGAGGATTTGGATTTGTGGAGATGTCCAACAGCACTGAAGCACAGGCCGCTATCTCCGGACTTGACGGCAAAGACTTAAAAGGAAGCAATCTTCGGGTCAACGAGGCCCGTCCTCGTCGGGATGACCGTCGAGGTGGAGGAGGTTTTGGCCGAGGAAGACCCGGGGGAGGAAGACGCTTCTGATAGCCGGCACTCCGATTTTCAATACCATAGCTGAATTTTGCATTAGAGCCTCTTTTAGGATTACTAGGCTCGACTGTTTGCCCCACAAATTCTTAAATACACAAGTCATTCTAGTCAAAAAAAGGGAAAATTCTGCCTGAAAAACGCCTCAATCATCTTTTTGATTGCTTGTTCATATCAGGGCTATAGGAACCAGCCTCCTGTGAGAGGTGAAACATTCTGAGTGGAATGGGTGAGGTTGTATTCAACTGATAAATTCTAAAAAGGAATTCTGAATGAAAAAATATGAGAGAAAAGAAAGAAAGAAAAGAGAAAGGACAAGAGAGAGAAGAAAAAGAGAAAAAAGAAAAAGGAGAAATATAGCGTAAACTGGAATTTTATTTTAAGAGCATTAATTGCTCAGTTCTCTTCGTCCTGAGATACTTGGCACTCACCAATGGCACCTCATTCAGTTTGCCAAACCTCTTTCTCCCTGGATGAGGAGTCGCCACATCAATAATTCATGATTCTTAAATTTTTTAAATCACAGAGAGTCTAGATCTGCGTGGACTTTTTTTTCCTCTGTGAATTTTTAGAGTTGAAGTTGGCGCGACCATTTTTTTTGGATCCATTGTTTCGAAATCTCTTTTCGCAACTGAATCCTAAGCTTTTGTCCGTGGCAAAAAGTTCAATGTCCGCTGTTTGAACGGGAATCTTCATGCCAATAAACGATTCAATGGCATCGAGGTGGTCGGCTGTGCCCTCGCTGGCCAGCGAAATAGCCTTGCCTGAATTCCCGGCGCGGGCTGTCCGTCCGATCCGGTGCACATAATTTTCACAATCCTGGGGAAGGTCATAGTTAATGACCATTTCCAGGCTGTCAATATGGAGTCCTCGGGCAGCCACATCTGTGGCGACTAGAAAAGCGAACTTTCCAGCCATGAAATCGTTAATGATTTTCAATCTGCGGCTCTGAGGAAGATCCCCAGTCAGGTGTTGGCTGCGGAATCCGTTGTGCTGTAATTTCTTGGACAGACGGAAAGCGGCATGCCGCATATTCGTGAAAATCAGGGCGTTTTGGGGAGCCTGCGCCTTGAGAATGCCCAGCATGAGATTCATCTTGATATGGCTTTTCACATGGTAGAGTTCCTGTGAAATCGTATCCACTGTCAGCCGCTCTGGAGTGACTTCGATGAACACCGGACGGTTCATGTGTTCGGCGGCGATTTTTCTGGAGAAGCGGTTCAGTGTTGCGCTAAAAAGCATGTTCTGTCGGACATTGCGGGAGGGCATTTTCCGAAGAATTTTTCTGATGTCCGGAAGAAATCCCATGTCGAACAAGCGATCAGCCTCGTCGATGACCAGGATTCTGATTTCTTTTAGCTTTAATTGGCCTCTTTCGCTCAAATCCAGCAGCCTTCCCGGCGTGCCGATGACGATGTCCAAGCCTTTTTTCAATAAAGCCAGTTGGCGGACATAGCCCACACCGCCGTAAAAGCTGCCGATTGAGAAGTCCATATGGCTGTTCAAAAGCTGAGCTTCTTTTTCGATCTGAACCGCCAGTTCCCGTGTCGGCACAATGATTAGAGCCTTTTTTCTTTGGAGAGCGTTATTAGTGAGCATACCGTTGAACAGAGTGACCAGGAAGGCCGCGGTTTTGCCGGTTCCGGTTTGGGATTGAACGGCTACGTCCATACCCTGAAGTGTTTTCGCAAGGGTTTGTTCCTGAACGGCCGTTATTTCTGTATAGCCTCGTTCCTTGATTCCCCGAAGAAGACGAGGCTTAAGATTTAATTCTGTAAAGTTCATTTTATTACCTTATTATTTGATTAAAACATGAGGGGGTGAATGTCAGAGGAAATTATCGTTCGGAAGGGAAAAACAATTTGCCTTGACTATTTCCTACCAGATGTTTGATTTTGAAGTATACCCTATACCTGAATTTATAGCAAGCAAAATTATTTGACTTGATGATCCAGAAAACAAAGCAGACAAGAGGCAATATAAATAAAAGTAAAACAATCTTTTTGAAAGTGCAAGATTGTTATCTTCGAAATAGTAGAGCGAATTCTATTTAACGGCGACCATGAACACCTTCAAAGGGAGAAAAAGCCTTGAGATCATTCTTTGAGGCTTTTTGGGCAGGCCTTTAAGCATGGCTTCTGCAAATCTAAAATAACTAAAAGGAATTCTTAAGTACTCGTTATTTAACTTGTTATTTATTCGCCAGAATCCATCCCAAGAAGTAAAATTCACTTTCTTCAGTATTCCTTCGATCTCTGAATGAGTCCATTCTTTCAGGTGAAATCCTTCTGGCTCATCCGAGAAAAATTTGGAAATATCATGGGGTCCGAAATAGGCATGAGGTGTCCTGAATATGTATAGACCGTTATCGCGAAGAATCCTGTTCACCAGCTGAAAATGATATTCGACATCTTCAGGGTGCAAATGTTCGATGAACTGATCACTGAATACCACATCCACTGAATTTCTTTCCATATTGAGGTCATAACCATCGTAGATAATCAATTCGAAATTCGATGGGAGACGGCTCCTGTATTTTCTCTGGTCAGAAATATCAACAGCAATGACTTTCTTTGTGAATTTACAGACTGCAGCGGCGAGCTGACAATCACCAGGTCCAAATTCAACATAAACAGTGGAATCTTTCAGGTGTTTTTTGAGAAACTGCAATGTCTGACTGTTCGTATCAGTCATTTTCGTTTTACTGAGCCGAGGATGGTCAGGAACTTTAGTGAAGAGCTCATGATACATAACTGGGAATATTTTTTTTCGCTCTTCTCTATTGGCCCTTTTTATCTTCTCTGCAATAGACTTTTCAATTTCAAAATGCTTTCTCACTTGTTCGAGATTTCGATTTCTGGGAAGTTTCTTTTTTAACTTCATTCGATCTTTTTTTTATAATTTAGTATTTTTATACAGATCTCTCTGATTCGTTTCCTGTTAGTCATAGGGAAAGAAAAGGGGCCTCTTTTTACTTCTTTGGTTACTGCGTTTTAGGCAAGAGAATATCAGTTAATGAGAGATGAGTCAAATTGAAAATATGCTTCTCAGTGCGTGTCACATAAGTGGCTAGAATTGCCTCAACTCTCCTCATTCTGCTGAAGAGAGCTTAAAAGGAAGGGAGTGGAGGGGCCTGAAATCACAGAGCCAAGAAGGGGTGGGCGAGGGGCCTCAGGCCCCTCGCCTTTGGTGCTCATTCCGGTTGTTGAGTCGGAGTGGGTTAGACTCAACAACATTCAATAAATAAGGCTGCGAACTCCACAAAAAGCGACTTCTCCAGCTGATTCATCCTGGATTACATTCTTATGGCAATGTGTCTCGCTGTCAGCGTAGAAGTGGCATCGTCAAAACGCCCGAAGGCAGAAAAGCTCTTCACGGTGCCCTCATTAGCGAGTCGGCTTTCTAGACCAGACACAAAGTTCTCGAATGTGAAGTAGACCTGGTGAGTCCCATCCTGGGAAATCACAAACAGGCCTTGCCCTTCTTCCTCGGGTTCTATCGTAGGAGAATCGAAAAGATCTGTCAGGTCTGTGACAACACCTGCTCGGTGCACATGATGGAAAAGGCCGACGCCTTCAAGGCTGAGCGTTAGATAATCGGAAGATAAATATTCAAAGGCATTCGCTGAGGGGGGTCTCCAGTTGATGACTAAAGCAGCCCGCACATTTGAAACATCGATGACAGTCCAGGCATTGAAGTCTTCCGGCGCCTGACCAAACGTGTTCACAAAGCCGCGAACCTTTACCGGAGCCCCGGCTGAAATTGAGGAAACATCCAACGTCCCCACATCGATCTCATAATTAGCTGGATTCGCATCATCCGCCGGACTTGTTCCTGTGCCGGTGAAATCGAAGATGCTCACTCGTCGGCCGTCTATGGAATTCAGATCGACCACAAACCAGGGGGGACCGGCAGCCAACGCCTGGCCTCTGAGCGTCGTTATGTGCATGCGCGCATATCCCTCGGTGGCATCCAGTTCGGTTTCATCGATGTTTAATGTGCCGAATATCGTGACTCGCTGTCCAATCGATATATCGTCGATATCGTATATATCAAAGGAAAGCTGGCGCCTGACAACTGTATTCAATCCCACCTGAGCTATGAGCGTATCGTTAAACAACACGCTACCGCCGGAGCGGATCAGAGTGGCCCCTCTCACAGTCAGTGCAGTCCCAGTGCGGCTAATCACGTTTCCAGACACAACATCAAGTGTTCCTCCTGGGACGCTGGAACCGGCATAGACATGGTGAGCCTCGAATCGAGCCGGGTTAAATCTAAGGTCACCGATAGCAATCACAGCAGTCAATGCCTGCATAGCATCCAGAGCGCTTAAACCGGCCTGCCCGGTATAGACCTCTTCGTTGATTTCATAGATCGTGTTGTCAGTGGTCCTGACTTCAAGCGTGCCAAAATGTTCATCGCCACCGGATAGGATGTGAATAAAGGGACGGATAATGACCTCAAAGGTTCCCCCAGTTACATCCACGTCTTTGAGCGGTCCTCGCACCCGGTGAATTTTAGGCGCTTCGGGATTCAGCTCAGCCAACAGAAAAGGCTGAACGGTCAGAATTGGTGAACCCCCCAAGTCAAATTCGACTATGTTCGATGCATTCAGATTGAAATCCAAGGTGAGGTGAGCTGGGATACCTGGTGCGATCAGGAGTGAATTCCGGCCCTCCAAGCGCACAGACACTTCAAGAGTCGTGATCGGATTGCCGTCTTCATCGAGAATGCTTTCAACCTCAACCGCATTGCCGTCTACATCTTCGACCCAGATATCCGCATCTTGATAATCCAGCATGAGAGTGGCTGCAGTGTAAAAGCCGGAAGGAATAGTGGCTGCTGTTAAAAATTCTGTCATTTCTGTGTACTGGGAAAAATCCACTCGAGTTGAAACGGGCAGGGTATCCACAACAGCGCCGTTGGCTTTGGTCAGAGTGAGATACACCACGTCGACTGTATAGTTGATAAAATCGCCCTCGTCATCTGTCAGGCCGACCACAATTTCGCCCATACTCTGCTCGTCGTCTCCTTCTCCTGTTCCGATGTCACAACCGGACAGTCCGAAAATTGCCGCAATGAACAGAAATAAAGTCAGGACAGAAAGCAATTGTTTCCAAACACTGTCTGAAGATTTGTTGCTTTTGGTCCAAGTCATTTGAACACCTCCTTAACCATACTTTGATTGATTAGACAAATATTGCAGAAAATCCTTTGCACTTATTAATTATTTTAGATTTAGTCGCGTAGCTTAGCCTGTTTATGCAATAAGATGTGTTTATTATTCAGGTTAGGAAAGAGAGATCAGATCAGAAATATTTTTGCCCAGGATGTTTCAAAAAGAAGAGGGGAGTGGTGCATGAACAAAAATAGTAAATAGAAAGAAATCAGTTTGCATACATCTCAACTTGAATCGGTCTCATCACATCGAGTATATTGGTCACAATATGAGTCTTTTTCCTTCGTGGTGCAGAACAAGCCACGCGATCATTCCATCTATCGGAGGTCTCCCATGAAATTTTTCCTAAGAACATTCTTTGCGATAATCACTCTGATAATCTTTACTGCCTTTGCCTTAGAGGATTCGTCCAGGGCTGACTGGGAAATGGTCTCGAAGATCCGTGAAGAAGGTTTCCAGCGCTCACAGGTTATGGATATTGTCGGCTATATGACAGATGTCTTGGGTGCGAGGCTGACGCTTTCCCAGGATATGGCACGGGCCCAAATTTGGGCCAAAGGCAAAATGGAAAAAATCGGCCTCGTCAACACGGCTATCGAACCGTTCATGGATTATGGTGTTACCTGGGATAACGAATACTTTTCTCTTCATTTGCTCGAGCCCGATTACCAGCCCATGGTCGGCTTTCCGTTGACTCACACCCCTAGCACAAAGGGCAAGGTCAAATGCCGTGTCGTCATCGCCGATGTCAAGATAAAAAAGGACCTGGATCAATTCCGCGGAAAGTTGAAGGGAGTCGCTGTTCTTTCAACACCACCGGCTGTCATCGACCTGGAACGTATGGCACAGGCAACTTTGCGGCGGACTCCCGAAGAATTAAAGAAGCTTGAAGAGGATGTCATTCCTAAACCTCGACGCCGCAGAGGACCTGCCACCCCTCCCAATCCTGACCTCCTCAAGGCTGAAGAAATAATCGAGTTTTTCAAAACTGAAGGCGTCCGCGTTGTTTTCGAGTGCCGGAGCGGCCGCCCGGGGCTCGTTCGTGGCTTTGCCCGTCCTGGCACAAAGCAAGACAACTGGTCGCGGGAAAAAAGCCTTGCTTCGCTTCCCATCATCGCTGTCACTCCGGAACATTACAACCGGATGTATCGGATCCTGAAGCGCGATATCCCGGTCTTAGTCGAGATCGAGGTTCGCAACCGCCTCGGCAAGAATGTTGAAAAGGCCTGCAATGTCCTCGGCGAGATTCCAGGTACAGACCTCAAGGAAGAAATCGTGATGATTGGCGCGCATTTCGACACCTGGCATGCCAGCCCCAACGCCAGCGATGATACTTCAGGATGTGCAGTCGTCCTCGAAGCCGCGCGTATCCTCAAGGCGGTCGGGGCTCAGCCGCGCCGCACGATCAGAGTGGCTCTCTGGGGAGGAGAGGAGCAGGGAATCTACGGTTCGCGCAAATATGTCCTCCAGCACTTCGGGAGTCCCAAGGATCCAAAGGTCGGGATTAAACCAGATTACGAAAAGTTCTCGGTCTACTTCAACCAGGATTACGGAGCAGGGGCATTCCGCGGGATATTCCTCCAGGGAAACGAATTTGTGCGTCATGAATTTGCAGCCTGGATGAGACCTCTTCGCGACCTCGGCTTCACGGCGATCTCGATCCAAAGTGTGGGCAGTACTGATCACGTTTCTTTCGATGCTGTCGGCCTGCCCGGTTTCCAGTTCATCCAGGATCGAATCCCTGGTACAGCAGGCCATACGAACCTTGATTTCTTCGATACTCTTCAAGCGGATGACCTGATGAAAAACGCGGTCATAATGGCTGTCTTCGCCTACCATGCGGCCATGAGTGACGAGCGTATGCCACGGAAAACAATCGATACTGAAATCAAGTAGTTTTTTAGACAGACGCTTTCTGAGAATCTAATAGTACTGAGGCTCTTATCTACCGTAATCTAACCAGGTGACTTGGAAAAAATAGAATAAGGTCTTTTTTCCTTCAGCTTGCATATCAATAGGATATTAATTAGTCAATAAATAGCTAAACCTGGAAATGCCTTAGAAGGTATTGTGTATTTGAGCGGAGGGTATTTACAGTTGTTATTGGTCGATTGATCACTTAAAGATAAGAGTGTAGAGCCAGTAGAGAAAAGCCAGGATATAGAAAACAAGTAGTCCCCAAACTACGATAGAGATGGTCTCAGAGATTTGCTTGAGGATGGGGTATTTTCCCACCTTTTTTTTAGTGCCCAACCTGGACACAACATACAAAGCTGCAATGAACAGCAGTAAGTAGAGCCATTTCCTCATCGAATATCTGCCATTTTCTAATCTACTGCACTATATTGCACGGGATTATTCAAGATTGACATGCCAAAGTCAAGGCTCTTTCAGACTTTTCCTGCTGGCCCTATTGAGCAACCAATTAGATTGAAATGTACTGGAATTATGGTATGAGGATTGAGAAATATAAATCATGAAAAGGCATGAAATACAAGCAATAAAGGGGTGAGCGAGTGGTCTCGAATCCCCAACATCAGGATTCGAGCCTTGCTTGAGAAATTGATTTTCTCCTGGAAAATCATTATTTTGCTTTTAGTATCTATACGCAGATGCAGGCGATTTTAGTCAATTTTGGGGACAATTTTGTGACAAGGAGAGAGGGGACTACACATGATATTTGACACCTTTCTCATAAATTGATATTCTTTTGCCCATCTAAGTTTAAAGGGAAAAAAGTGGCCGTTCAATGTCCCCAATGCCAGTTTGATAATCCTGAGGATACCCGTTACTGCGGTAACTGCGCAGCCCCTCTGAAACCCGATAAAGATATCCCAGCTCCCCACACCAAGACACTCCATATGCCTATCAGGGAATTTGCTAAAGGAAGCACTGTTGCCTCTCGGTATGAGATTGCTGAAGAGTTGGGCCGGGGCGGTATGGGAGTCGTGTACATGGCTAAAGATGCCAAACTCAAACGCACGGTTGCCCTCAAATTTCTCTCTCTCGAGCTAACCCGCGATTCAGAGGCTAAAGAACGATTCATCCATGAGGCTCAAACTGCCTCTGTTTTGGATCATCCCAATATTTGCACTGTGCATGAGATTGACGAAGACGAAGGCCAAATGTTCATTTCTATGGCCTATATCAAAGGGGAAAGCTTGAGGGAAAAGGTCAAGGCAGGTCCTATGAAACTACAAGAATCCCTGGATATCGTAGTGCAGGTTGCCGAAGGCTTGAATGAAGCCCATGAGAAAGGAATTGTTCACCGGGATATTAAGAGTGCCAACATCATGGTGACAGCCAAGGATCAGGCAAAGATCATGGATTTTGGAGTGGCCAAGTTAGCCGGACAGACAAGATTCACCAGGACAGGGGCGACTATGGGGACAGCCGCTTACATGTCACCTGAACAATCCCGGGGGGAAAAAGTCGATCACCGGACAGATATATGGTCCCTTGGAGTAGTCCTTTATGAAATGGTCATCGGGCAACTGCCTTTTAGAGGCGATCATGAACAGGCGATGATGTATTCCATCCTGAACGAAGAGCCGGAGCCTATGACAGGAATGCGGACCGGAGTGCCGATGGAGTTGGAGCGGATCGTGAACAAAGCTCTGACCAAAGATCCTGCAGCGCGTTACCAGCACACAGACGATATGCTTGTTGATCTCAGATTACTCAAAGACAATATCACTGCTTTCTTAAAATCCCCGATAGTCAAAGCATCAGCACTCTCGATGCCCCAGGCTAAACCATGGAAACGCATGCTGCCCTGGGTTATGGCTGCAGTCATGGCAGTCATTGCAGTTTTATCCGCATGGCAGTGGATGCGTTCCACCTCTGCGACCGAAGGAAATGTATCACGCTTTAACCTGGCCATCCCATCGAGCCAACGGTATGTATCCGTCACTGGCCATGGAATAGCCATTTCGCCCGATGGGGCGTGTATTGTTTACACCGGTCAAGGAGAGTTAGGCAGGCAGCTCTATATCCGAAAAATGGATCAACTCGTAGCAAGTCCTATTTCTGGCACGGATGGGGCCTATATGCCTTTTTTTTCGCCCGACAGTCAATGGGTAGGATTTGTAACCGCAGGCAAGATAAAGAAAGTCGCATTGAGAGGAGGACCATCGCTCACAATATGTGAAGCTCCACCAAATCCCGCCGGAACAAGTTGGAGTCAGGAAGAGATAATCGTATTCGGTACAACAAATAATGGACTTTTCCAGGTGTCATCTTCAGGAGGTATCCCTCAGGAATTCACTAAACTTGATGTCGAAAACAATGTAACCAGTCATCGTTGGCCAGAGATTTTGCCAGGGAGCAAAGCAGTGCTGTTCACGATCTGGACTACGAATCTCGAAGATGCAAGTATCGGGATAGCTTCTCTTGAGACAGGTGAGGTGAAGCTCCTGCTTGAAGGGGGCACTTATCCCCGCTTCACATCCACTGGGCACATCGTATACGGAGGTGCTGACAGTTCTCTTTTGGCTGTTCCGTTTGATCGTAGACGGTTAATAGTCACAGGTTCTGTGATATCACTCCTTGATAACATCGAAGTCAAAGGAGGAGGCCCTGCAAATTTCGGAGTTTCTCACAACGGATCTCTTGTGTATCTCACGGGTTCAGCATCTAATCAGACGATCGTTATGGTCGATCGCCAGGGAAATGAACAATCCTTAACTGAGGAAGAGCATGGTTTTCGATCTCCTCGTATCTCACCCGACGGTGAGCAGGTGACAGTTGAAATTCGAGATCAAGCGATGTTAGACATCTGGATTTATAAGCTGGATCATGGCCCTCTAACCCGATTAACATTCGAGGGACACAATCTTTATTCCTTGTGGAGTCCGGATGGCAAGCATGTAGTGTTTGCATCTGACAGAGCTGGAACGTATGATCTCTACTGGAAAAAAGCGGACGGGAGCAGTGCAGCTGAGACACTTCTTACAGCCGAATTAAACCAGTATGAGACTACATTTTCACGCGACGGCAAATTTTTGGTCTACAGGGAGACTCATCCATCTACCGGAATGGACATCTGGATCTTGCCGCTTGAAGGGGAACGTGAACCACGACCTTTCCTGAATACTTCTTATGAGGAGAGAACACCGATGCTTTCCCCTGATGGCCGTTGGCTTGCGTACACGTCCACTGAATCAGGACAGAATGAAATCTATGTGAGGACTTTTCCTGATGCAAGTGGCGGCAGATGGCAGGTTTCGATAGGTGGCGGTACAGAACCGCTCTGGTCAAGGGAAGGACAAGAGTTGTTCTACCGGAGTCGAGATAATAAAATAGTATCCGTTGCTGTTGAGACAGAACCGGTGTTTACTTCGGGAGCCAGAAAGGTGCTTTTTGAAGATATTTATGTGAGAAGATATCAGCATACTAATTACGACATCCACCCTGATAATAAACGGTTTGTGATGATCAAGTTATCTGAAAGAATATCGACGGAAATGACCGTTGTGTTGAATTGGTTCGATGAATTGCGGCGCCTCGTTCCTTCAGAGAAGTGATTAGAGTTTCAATCCCTCCCCCATCACCGAGACTGTTACAGAGTTATATGAAGGCACTGGGATTCAGCATTTGAACATCAGGGCGACAATTCTCAAGCTACAGATTATCTAAAAAAATTCCTCGACCTCTGGAAGAACGCTGACTTTGGTATCATTGAAGTTGAGGAGGCGAAGAAGAGCCTGGCTGGGCTAAAGAATCAATCTCTCTTTATTCTCCAGGTTCTATTTTCCCAGTATGCTAATGAAGTATAAAAGCGAGGAGAATCGCAGGAAATTTTGCGATATCTGCTGCAGGAACGGAAAGAAGTTTCCTCAAAAAAAATGAGCCGGGGGTGAGCCAGCAGCTCACCCCCAACTCTATAACATTCGCTGAGACTCTAGCTCTATGGCACCAGGAAGTTGAGAATCATCAATGCTAGATCAAAAGGATCTCCGGAGGTAAAACGTTCGTAGGTCGTGCCGGCTACAGACAGGCTGGTCGCTGCAGAAAGGTCGGTCTCTCCAGGATTGGCGGCACCGAAGCCCTCCGTCACTCCCACCAGGCCATCGTTGGCGCTCACCGAGCCGTACTCAATGGTCACGCTTCCATCGGCACGGAGTGTCACCGAGAAAGTGTTGGCTCCAGTGGCGTAGAATTCCGGCACTCCGATGAAACTGACCGTGAATGCATCGGTGTCCATGTCTACGGTTACCTGCCCACCGTTATTGGGACTCAAATCGTCCCACAAAGGTGCAATCCGGGGACGATCAGCGAGGAACTCTGAGACACTTTCCGACCAGTCAGCATCTCCTCCTCCGAAGGTCAGGCTGCCATTGGAGTTAACAAAGACGCTGGACCAGTCTTGCCCCTGGAAGGGGAATGTAAAGCCGATATTGACTTGTTCGTAATCGTCATCCCCTAGTTCAAGGAAAATCCCCTCAACAGTGAACACGTTCAGAACGTAACGGCCTCCGCTTGATCCATTGCCATCGAAGTCAAAGTCCGGGTAAGTGCTGACAGCAAGAGTGTATTCACCTGGTACGGTCAGACCAACGACAGCCTTGGAGAGTAATCCTGCGCCTCCGTCATCGTCGAGTTCAATCAGGTTGCCGTATTCGTCAAAAACTCCAAGCACCGTATCGAGAGTGCCGCCGATAACCTCCGCGATGAGGGTCTGATCCCCATTGGCATTGAACCTAAAGTAATCCACATCTCCGCCAGTGGGCTCGATTTCCGAGTAGCGCTGGATGGCAGTCGTGTCAAACGGCAGCTTAATCTTTCGCGCCTTATTGAGCGAATTGTTGGGCTCGGCCCAGTTGTCGTTGTAGTCTGTGGTGCCGTTGAATCGGACAGTGGAATCGGCCAGGTCTTTCGGTTCACTATAGCTGAAAAGTTCGTACATGGCTGGCTGGTTGTGGAGGTTGATTCGACTCGGTGAGAAGCTGCTCAAATCGCTCTCAGTTTCAAATCCTGAGGTGATTTTGCCTCCGCCGCTCACTCCTGCCAGACCGTCTTGCGCCGTGATGTTTCCATAAACGATATCAATGTGGTCCGCCGCCTTTTTCAGAGTGATCTCGAAAGTATTGGCACCGGTGCTGTAATATTCCGGTACGTTTTCAAAACGGACGCTGAAGCTGTTGTCGGTCTGACTGAAAGATACGACTCCTCCCTGGCTGGGGTTCAAATCGTCCCACAGAGCCGCGATCCGAGGCTGGTCTCTGAGCAACTCTGCAACACTCTCCGAATAGTCAGTATCGCCAGAGCCAAATGTCAGGTTCCCGTTGGAGTTGACAAAGACGGAGTCGAACCGCTGCCCGCAAATCTCGAACGTGAACGGCAGGAGTATCTCGGCGGTGTCGTCGTCACCCAGAGGGATGACTCCTGCTTCTGGCAGGTTGAATAAGATATTGGTACCGCTCGCCGGGCTTCCGGCGACCGCAATGATCATCTCATATGCCAGAGGATCATCGATATCCGGGTCACTCGATTCGTTGGCGCCGTTCCAGTATTCCTCGGGGCCCGGTAGTGGAAAGAGGGCGGGTGTGCTGAAGCGGCCGGGCGCTGCCGTGATGTCGTCTATAAACAGGACATACGGCTGACCGGGTGTCAGGCCGTTCAAGGTGAACATTCCCACGACCGGATCGCTCTGGCTGGTGCTGTCGGTAAAGCCTCCCGAAATCGCCGACACTGCGTCAATAAATGGATTGTTGAGGTTGCGGGCGATCACATTGACACCCGAAAGCCGGGTTGTTCCGTTAGGAGCGAGAATCGTCCCTGATATACTGCCTGTGGTGGCAAAGAAGGTCGGCGCCGGGTAGAGAGTCGAGATCGAGGCGATGTCATCGGCATGGGGAGTTCTCGTCCCCTGGTCTATGCCGGAGAAGAGGAAAGGATACATGGTCTCGATCACCTCGGTTCCATCGAATGAAGCCGGCATTCCGAAAGTAGTGTTATCCGGTGTCGGGCCGCTCGTGTCTCCGCCCTCAGAAAAGCCGACTAGCTGTCCGTTCAGTTCCACATGCGCCAGGTTGGTGTAGTGGCCGAACTCGTGGACCATGATGTCTTCGGCTACCGTGAGGTTAATGAATTCAGGTCCATTGAAAAAGGCCAATCCTTCCAGGATCTCGCAAGTGGGGATATATCCCCATTCCGGCCCAGCGAAGCCGAGAATGCCCGAACCTGTTCCGAACAACCAATCGAAAATCTCGCCCGTGTCATCGAAGACGATGGCTGACAGGCCATCTGGCCCTGGCGAGAAGTAGTACGGAAAGAAGTTTGTGATGTCCACGTCGACAGGAAGCGAGCCGGCATTGACAAAGCTCGCCGAACTCGTTGGCAGATTGCCCCAGCGGTCGAAGGCCTGCTGCACTAAGGCTACAGCCTGAGCATTGGTAAGCGGCCCCAGATTTCCCTGGTCGGGGTTGAAGGGAATGTTGGCGCCGCCAGAGGGCCAGAGATAGGGCTGGCCACTCTGACAGATGTAAAGCGGGTCAGCGGCGAAAACAGGTGAAAAAACGATTACTAAGCATACGCACGCGAGCAAAGTAAGGCGGGTAGAGAATCTGATATTCTTTTTCATCTTTCCCTCCTTCCTTTACTGGCCCAGAAGGGACCGGATTTTCGCGGCTAATTTGGAGTAGGGGACCGGTCCGGCTGCCTCGAGTCCGAGGTTCACATTGTTGAATTCGTTGACGACGAAGTCTTCTTTGTTCCGCGCGAAGATGTTGAAGGCTCCCTGGCCCAGACCGACTGTGGTTGAAAGTCCGATGGCACTCGAAGGTGTCGTAAACAAGAGGTAGTCATGGTTCATCTTGAGACGTGGAATGTCACGAAAAACAGAGAAACGCTGAAAGTCCCCCTGGGCTGGAGTCTCCTTCAGACTGCCAACCATTTGAATTTGGATGACCTGGACATCCTCTTTGACTATGTCCGCGGTTCCTTTAAAGAGCTCTTCAACTCGCAGCAGATAAGTGGTGGTGGGAATCTCGCCGCCACCTGCAGTGACGCTTCCTGGAATGATGTCGACAACGGTACCGCGAAAGATCTTGTCCGCCCGCTGCGAAAGACTCTCCAGGTTCATCTGCAGCATGATTGTCGCTACAAGCTGCGGCGTAAATATCAAAACGCAGGCAAGCAGCACAAAGACTGTCCGA